>Ga0209801_1000270_pt1 | contig 36040 bp, 39 predicted proteins | sample GraSoiAngelo_127_FD_185884 | JGI IMG/M metagenome (GOLD analysis project Ga0209801, IMG submission 185884) | Grasslands soil microbial communities from the Angelo Coastal Reserve, California, USA - 14_0927_09_40cm (SPAdes) (version 2) | ecosystem: Environmental > Terrestrial > Soil > Grasslands ... | reverse complement strand
CTCTCGAAGGTCCTCGCTTTCCATCGCGAGCGGAACGCGGCCGTGACCCTGACGCTGGTGCACGTGCCCAACCCCCTCGAGTACGGCGTCGTGATCACCGGCGAGGACGGGCGGATCTCCAAGTTCCTGGAGAAACCGTCATGGGGCGAGGTCTTCAGCGACACCATCAACACTGGTATCTACGTCATCGAGCCCCGCGTTCTCGAGCGTTTCGGCGTCGGCGAGGTCTTCGACTTCAGCAAGGATCTATTCCCCCGGCTCCTCGCGGAGGGCGAGCCACTCTACGGGTACGTCGCCGAGGGGTACTGGACCGACGTCGGGTCTATCGCCGAATACGCGCGCGCGAACGCCGACCTCCTCCGTGGGAAGGTCAAAGGTGGGGACCTCGGTAAGGAGCTCCTCCCCGGCGTGTGGACCGCCGGCGATGTCGACATCGACGAGTCCGCTCGACTCACCGGGCCCATCTTCCTGGGTGAGGGCGTCAAGATCGGGCCGCTTGCGGAAATCATCGGGCCAACCGTGTTGCGCGACTACGTGTCGGTCGACGTCGGCGCCGTAATCGACAGCTCGATCGTCTGGCGGAACACGTACATCGGCGAGCGCTCCGACCTGCACGGCGCGATCGTCGGTCGGCAGTGCGCGTTGAAGTCGCATGTGATCCTCGAGGAAGGCAGCGTGATCGGCGACCACACAATCGTCGGCGATCACGCCCGTGTGCGCGCGCAGGTGAAGGTCTGGCCCGACAAGCAGATCGAATCGGGCGCGGTCATCGGGTCGAGCCTCATCTGGGGCGCACAGGGACGTCGGGCGCTCTTCGGCCGCTTCGGCGTCACGGGCATCGTCAATATCGACCTGACGCCCGAGTTCGTGGCCCGCCTTGGAGCGGCCTACGCGTCGACCCTCAAGCAGGGAGCAACGATCACGATGAATCGCGACCAACACCGCTCGAGCCGAATGCTGAAGCGTGGGTTGATGAGCGGCATCGTCAGCGCAGGCGTTCACGTCGCCGACCTGTCGCAGGCGCCTCTTCCGATCGGACGGTTCCACACCCGGCGCCTCGGCGCGGCGGGCGGCGTCCACGTGCGTGTCTCGCCGTTCGATGTGCGCGTGTGCGATGTGAAGTTCTTCGATCGCCAAGCGCTCGACATGGACAGAGCGCAGGAGCGGAAGGTCGAGACAATCTTCTTCCGAGAGGACCTTCGGCGCGTTTCATATGAGGACGTCGGCCGGATATTCGAATCTCCCCGCGTCGGCGAGGCCTACAGCGAAGCGTTCCTCGCGGAAGTGGCGCGGCGCAAGGAGACCGCCGAAGCGAAGCCGAAGATCGTGGTCAATTACTCGCACGGCACGCCCGCACAGTTCCTCCCCCAGCTACTGAACGTGCTCGGAGTCGAGGCCGTCGCGGTCAACGGTGTGGTATCCGAGAACATCGGGTCGCGTTCGTTCGAGGAGTTCCAGGAGGAGCAGCGGCAGCTCGCGGTGCTCGTGCCCGCACTGGGAGCATCGCTTGGGGTGATCATCGATGCGGGCGGCGAGAAGATCTTCGTCGTGGACGATCGCGGGCGCGTGATCAATGACATGCTTTTCCTGACCGCGTTCGTATCGCTTACCGTGCGTCAGGCCCCGGGCGCGGTGGCCGTGCCCGTTTATGCGCCATCCTCGATCGAGCAGATCGTCCTCGCGCAGGGCGGGCGCGTGCAGCGCGTCCGAGCGTCGGCCGAGGCGCAGATGAGTCTCGCGGCACGCGAGCATCCCCTTCTCGTCGGCGATGGCTTCGGGGGATTCATCTTCCCCCGCTTCCACCCGTCGTTCGACGGGCTCTTCGCCACAGTGCGGCTGATCGAGCTGCTCGTGGGCGCGAAGCAGTCGCTGAGCGAAGTCGTCGACGAGACCCCGCCCGTCCATGTCGCCCGGCTCCAGGTCGTGTGTCCCTGGGAGGAGAAGGGCCGTGTGATGCGAATGCTCGCGCAAGATCCCAAGACCGAGCGCACGCGCCAGATCGACGGTGTCAAGCACCAGACCGACGGCGAATCCGGCGAGTGGATCCTGGTGTTGCCTGACGCCGACCGGCCTCTGTTCAACGTATACGCTGAGGCGAAGGACGACGATCGCGCATGGATGCTCGTCCACGAGTACGCCGACAAGCTCGAGCGGATGCGCGCTCCTTGAGCATCCGCATCGCCATCGCTCAGTGCGCGCCGGCTCTCGGCGCAGTGAGACGGAACGTGGACATGCACATGAGCTGGATCGCCCGCGCGAAAGCGGCCGGCGCGCGTCTGGTGATCTTTCCGGAGCTGTCGCTGACCGGGTATTACCTCAAAGACCTCGCTGCCGATGTGGCCTGCGCCGCCGACGACCCGCAGCTCGCCCCGATTGCCAAGGCGTCGGTGGACCTCGACATCAGCGCCGGGTTCGTCGAGCGCTCGGCCGACGCGAAGCTGCACATCGCGCAAGGCCACTGGTCGGGCGGCAAGCTCATCCACGTGCACCGCAAGGTCTATTTGCCGACGTACGGGATCTTTGACGACGGCCGCTACTTCGGGCCGGGCGATCGCTTCGACACGTACCGCTGGGCCGGCGGCACGACCGGCGTCGCGATCTGCGAGGATCTGTGGCACGTCTCGACGCCGTACCTCTACGCGGCGGCGGGCGCGACGATCGTGCTCGCTCCGTCGGCAAGTCCCGGCCGCGGCGTCGCCGAAGGGGGCGACCTCGGCACCGCCGAATCGTGCCGGCTCATGGACCGCTTCTACGCGTCGTACCTCACGGTGTATGTCGTCTATGTGAATCGTGTCGGGCACGAAGATGGGATCGCGTTCTGGGGTGGATCGGAGATCGTGGCCCCCGACGGGACTGTAGCCGCGCGCGCCCCTGAGTTCGACGAGCATCTGCTCGTTGGGGAGATCGACCCAGATCTCGTTGCCCGCGAGCGCGCGCGCAACCCGCTGCTCCGCGACGAGCGCGAGGACATCGTCCTTCGAAACATCGCCGGTCGTCTCGGGCTGCCGTTCGACCGCCGTGACTAGCGCCCTCGCGCGGACGGGCGTGATCCGGCCGGACCCGAAGGACCCGTCTCCCCTCCGGATCGACGAGGTCCTCGTTCGCAAGATGCTCGTCCTCTTTATCCGCGACGAGACCACGAAGGCGCGTCTGCGACGCGCGGTCGTCGGGGTCTCGGGCGGCGTGGACAGCGCGGTCACGGTCGCGCTCGCCACCGAGGCGCTCGGTCCGGAGAACGTGCTCGGATTGTTCACGCCTTACCGCATTTCATCCGGGGACTCGCGCGACCATGCCCAGCAGCTCTCGGAGAAGTTCGGGTTCCCGCTGGAAGAGGTGCCGATCACGGAGCAGGTCGACGCGTACTTCCGTGCGCCCAAGGAGAAGGTCGACAGAGTCCGGATCGGTAACAAGATGGCGCGCGAGCGCAAGAGCATCGAGTACGACCGCTCGTGGCCCGACGGGATCGTCCTCGGGACCAGCAACAAGACAGAGCTTCTGCTGGGGTACGGCACGCAGTTCGGCGACATGGCCTGCGGCATCAATCCCGTCGGTGATCTCTACAAGACGCAGCTTCGCGAGCTCGCGCTCTCCATCGGTATCCCCGAAGCGATCGTGCGTAAGCCGCCGACCGCGGAGCTTTGGGAGGGGCAGACCGACGAAGGGGAGCTCGGCTTCACATACCCCGACGCGGACCTAATCCTTTACCACATGGTCGATCGCCGCTTACGTCCGTCCGAACTCATAGAGCACGGATTCGATGCTCAGCTGGTCACGCGCATCCGCGAGCTCGTCCGACGCAACCACTACAAGCGCGTCATGCCGCTCATCGCGAAGCTCAGCCTCCGCACCGTCGGACACGACTTCCTCTATCCGCGCGACTGGGAGGCGGACTGAGCCTCGAGCCTGACCGCACGGGACCGGTTGCCGCTGGGTCGACCGAAACCCTCTCTTCGCGCCGGGGTCCCCCCGGCCTCGGACGCCTCGGCCGGCACCCCAGCGCGCGGGGGCCCTCGGTCGACCCCGCGGCCGCGCCGTTGCGGCTCGGACTCGGGTATTCCTTTGCACTAACAGCAGCCGCGTTCTTCGGTGTCGGCGGGATTATCGCGAAGGCGGCATTCAACTCTGGTGTGCAGCCATCCATCCTCGCGGAGTGGCGTGTCCTCTTCGCTTTCCTTGTGTTCATTTCGATCTTCGCCGCATTGCGTTACGACCTGCGGATCCAACGATCGGACCTTCCGCTGTTTGTCGTCTTCGGTGTCATTGGCCTCGCGGGCGTCTCTCTCATCTATTACGAGGCGATCAAGCGCATCCCGGTCGGGGTCGCCCTCGTCATCGAGTACACGGGGCCGGTCCTGCTCCTGATGTACGCGCGGCTCCGCGGACGGTCGGTCGGCAGTCGCTTGTGGATCGCCGCGGCGCTCGCCGTGGTCGGATGCTTCTTCGCGGCCGGCGCGTATGACGCCCGCCTTCGCGAGCTCAACGCGCTCGGCCTGGCACTCGCCGCGATGGATGCCTTCATCTTCGCGCTGTACTTCGCGCTCGGCGAGCGTCTTGGCAAGACCTACAGCACCCCGACCCTCCTCGTCTGGGGTTTCGGTTTTGCGCTCGTCGGGTGGAGCGTCGTGCATCCTCCCTGGCTCCTCCCCTGGGCCGAGACGACCGCGGACGGCTACATGCAGATCGCGGCGGTGGTCGTGATTGGGACGGTCATCCCGTTCGCGCTCACGCTCGCCGCGGTGCGGCTCATCCCGGCCGCGCGTGTGGGTCTCGCCGCGACGTTCGAGCCGGTCGTCGCGGCGGTCGCGGCGTGGATCGCGCTCGGTGAGCATCTCGACCCGGTGCAGATCGCGGGCGGCGTCGTCGTGCTCGTCGGCATCGCGATTGCCCAGTCACTTCGGCCGACGGCCGGTAGCGTGTAGCCGCTGTGATCCGAGCATTTGAGGGATGAACAAACCGCATGCCCCCAGCCAAACTAAGTTCCTAAACCACCTCGCCGCGCGTTTTCCCGAGGTGGCCGAGATCATCCATGCCCGACGGGAGAAGAACGGCGGACGAATTTACGAGTTCGTCGAAATGAACGCGCTGACCAAGTGGCTGGGTTCCATGCAGTCTCGCTCTCGCGGTTCCGGTCCTGCCGCGGAACACTCACAGGCCGTCGTGCGTGAGTTTTTGGACGAACTCGAGAATCGGTTCGACATCGGCGACGTCGGGGTTGAGAACCTGATCGCCGTGGGCTTGCTCCTGCAGTTGGAATATGTCGAAGAATTTCCTGCTCTAAGAGCGCTATTGCCACCGCGAATGTCGGCTTGGTTCGCAGAGTGGCTTGATCCTGGAGGTCGGCTCAACAAGCCCAATCCTCCGGCCGTGGTCGCGTTCATGAACGAGTTGGCATCGCGTTTCCCAGACGCGGCGAAAGTCATTCAGGCGCAACGGCGGGAGGACCAAAGGATCCTGCCCTATGTGGAAATGGGGGCGCTGATTTTGTGGCTCGGTTCGGTCCAGGCTCGCACACGGGAACCAGGAACCTTAGGAGAGCGCGCGACGGTGGTCGTTCGTGACTTTCTGGACTACTTGGAGCATCAGTTCGAGGGCGGCGATGCAGATATTCGGAACCTGATTGCGGTCGGATTTCTTGAGGGACTGGGCCTCACAAAGGACGAGTACCCAGCCCTTAGAGCTCTGCTGCCACCACGAATGTCGGCTTGGCACGCGTCCGACCTCGGAGATGGGCCCTAGCGACAGGACGGGGAGCGTGATCGCTCAGAGACCCCAGGACGAGACGCGCTCGATATGGAGCGCGATCACCTCATCGAACTCGTAGTCCTCGTATTGCTTGTACTTCCTCTTGAGCAGCCGCACCGCCCGATCGAGCTCTGGCCCGCGCCGGACGGTGAGCGCTCGAGCGTGCGCGACGAGTCCGCGGAGTCGGCCCCAGTTCTCGAAGTAGTCGTCACACGCGAGCGAGGCGGACCGACGCTTCCTCAAATTCCGGGCGGTTCGGCCTTCCGTCGCGATGTACACGGTGCGCCGCGCGGCATCGAAGGCATGGCAGAGAGGTGCGACGTGCGGCGTGCCTCTCCCGTCAGCCGAGGCCACCCTGCAAACGCGAGCGCGATCGAGATACCGCTTCTCCTTCGCCGAGAGACGGGTATGCATGGCTCAGGGGACGAGTCGAAGAACGCGGCGGATGCTCTCAGTGACGAACCCGTAGACCAGGTGCGAGGACAGCGCGTACGCGTGCGTCGACGGCGGATACGCGGATGGCCTCTTCGACAGACCGACCGCGGGAACTGCCGTGTTGTCGGCGACCCACCAGACCACTGCGCCGAAGAGGAGCCCGTTGCCGGCGCGGACGATCGGCAGGACTTCTGCGACGGCGCCGTAGATCGCGCCCGACAGCATGCCCATCCCGTAGTGGACCGCTTCTCCGGCGACCGGCTTGATCTCATCCGGGAGCTCCGCATGAAAAACCGTCTCGGTGAGGCGCTCAGCGGCTTTGACGGTGGTCGGCTCGTCCTTCGCCGCGCTCGCGATCTGCTTCGGCCGGGCGCTCTCCGCGGCCTCGGACCACAGCGTCTGGAACCGTTCCATGGCATACGCGCCGACGAGGCCGGCGACCGCACCGGCGAGAGCGCCGCGCAAGATTCGCATTCGAGGCGTCCCTGCAAGAATCGAGCGTGGGAGGTGCGCCGTTGATCCAGCAGCTTCGGATCTATGAGATCTTCGAACGTAACAAGGTTGCCTTCCACGCTCGATTCCGCGATCACGCGATGCGGATCATGCGGAAATACGGCTTCGAGGTTCTCGCTCTCTGGGAAGCCAAGACCGACCGGCGGACCGAGTTCGTCTACCTGCTCAGCTGGCCGAATCAAGCGAGCAAGGAAGCGGCATGGCACGATTTCTTGGCCGACCCGGAGTGGAAGGAGATAAAGCGCGCGACCAACGCCGAATACGGCGACCTGGTCGGTGAGATCGAAGATCGGGTGCTCATGTCGACCGAGTACTCGCCCCGGCCATTCGTGTCATTGACGCGATGAGCGTCTTCACGTCCGCTGAGATCGCTTATCTAGGGAGCCAGCGCCTGGGTAGGATCGCGACGGTCGGACGGGCGGGCGAGCCGCACGCGGTGCCGGTCGGCTACAGATACAACGCGGCCGAGGACGCGATCGACATCGGCGGTCACGGCTTCGCGAAGAGCAAGAAGTTCCGCGACGCGCAGCACAACCCACGTGTCGCGTTCGTCGTCGACGATCTCGCGTCCGTCTCGCCGTGGCGGCCGCGTGGCATCGAAGTGCGCGGCATCGCTCTGGTGCTCGACTCCGGCGGTGAAGCGTTCGGTCGCGGCTACGACCCGCAGATCTTCCGCGTCCGACCGAGGCGCATCGTCAGCTGGGGCCTCGAGGGCGAGCGGCGGAGCGCTACGGTCCGGCCATAGGCAAGCTTTACCTCGTCGCGACACCGATCGGGAACCTCGAGGACGTCTCGCTCCGCGCGCTCCGGATTCTCCAGGAGGTGCACATGGTCGCGTGCGAGGACACGCGGCATACCCAGATCCTGCTGCGCAAGCACGAGATCCGCGCGAAGCACCTGACGAGCTACACCGAGTTCAACCACCGCCGCAAAGCTGCCGAACTCGTCGGCCAGATGGACCGCGGGTGGGACGTCGCGCTCGTGACCGATGCGGGCACGCCCGGTCTCTCCGATCCCGGCGAGCAGCTCGTCGCCGCCGCGATCGCGGCCGGTCACGAGGTCGTTCCGGTCCCCGGGCCTGCGGCGGCTATCGCGGCGCTCGTCGCGTCAGGGCTGCCAACCCGTGAATTCACGTTCGTGGGATTCCCGGAAAAGAAGAGTGGCGCGCGCCGTCGCGAGCTCACGGACCTTCTTGGCGCGGGCCGCACACTCGTCATGTACGAAAGCCCATTTCGCATCGGCGATCTGCTCGCCGACCTCGCCGCGGTCGCGCCGGATGCGAGAGTCGCGGTCGCGCGTGAGATGACGAAGCTGCATGAGGAGATCGTCCGCGGGTCGGCGTCCGAACTCGCCGCGCACTATGCTTCCGAGCGCCCGAAAGGCGAGATCACGGTGGTCGTGGCGCCGGCCAAGAACGCGGGGGAGCAGGTGCGTGAGGAGCGGGAGCCAGGATCAGAGCGTTGACGTCCTCGTAGAGATCCCTCGAGGCTCGCGCACCAAATACGAGCTCGATCAGACGACCGGACGCATTCGTCTCGACCGTGTCCTGTTCTCGTCGGTGCACTATCCCGCCGATTACGGCTTCGTCATGGACACCATCGGTGGGGACGGCGACCCGCTGGACGCGCTGATCGTTGTCGAAGAGCCGACCTTCCCTGGTTGCGTCGTGCCATCGCGTCCGATCGGCACGCTGCTCATGCGCGACGAGCATGGCGACGACGAAAAAATACTCGGCGTACCGGTCGGCGATCCGCGGTTCGACGAGGTGAGAGCCCTGGGCGACCTCGGAAAGCACTGGCTTCGCGAGATCGAGACCTTCTTCGCGACCTACAAGGAGCTCGAGAGCAACAAGTCGGCTGAAGTGAAAGGGTGGCACGACGCCGAGGTCGCCTGGAAGCTCATTGGTGAGGCGCGCGCCCGTGCGCGGCGATCGTCGTGAAGCGCGAGTACCGCAAGTGGTGGAGTCCGGCCCTCGGTCGCGATATGGAGCTGCTCGTCTTTGGCGACCGCGGCGCCCCGGTCCTCGTCTTTCCGACCTCGATGGGCCGCTTCTATCAATGGGAGGATTTCGGCCTTGTCTCGCACATGGCACCGCGCATCGACGCGGGCTGGCTGCAGCTCTGGTGCGTCGATTCGATCGACGGCGAGTCCTTCTACAACAAGGCCGCCGCCCCGCAGGACCGCGCACGCCGGCATCTCGCGTACGAGCGGTATCTCATCGAAGAAGTCCTTCCGGCGATTCGCTATGCGAACGCCGTGGATCAGCTGATTGTCGCCGGTAGCTCGTTCGGCGCATTCCACGCGCTCGCGTTCGTCACTCGGCGCCCGGGTATTGCGCGCAAGGCGGTCGGCATGTCGGGCGCGTACGACACGGCGCGGTGGCTGGACGGCGAACGGGGCGGGGAAGCGTACTTCGTGAACCCGCTCGCCTTCCTCCCGAATCTGAACGACGATCGTTTTCTGGCTCCGCTCCGGCAGACCGAGATCATCATCGCGACGGGTCGCGACGACCCGCACGTCGACGAATCAAAGCGTCTCGCGGGCGTCCTGCAGCAGAAGGGCGTTCCCGCCGAGCTCGATATATGGGACGGCTGGGCACACGATTGGCCGTACTGGAAGGACATGGTGGATAGGTACATATGAGAAGCGACATATGAGCGACAGAGTCGTCGGCATTCTCATCGGCCGCGAGAACACGTTCCCCGGCCCGTTCATCGATACCGTCAATCGCAAGGGCGCGTCGCAGGGCGTGCACGCGGAGATGGCCGTCCTCGGTGGCGCGCGCGAGATCGAGCCGCAGCGCTACAAGGTGATCGTCGACCGGATCAGTCACGAGGTGCCGTACTACCGCGCTCATCTGAAGAGCGCGGTGCTGCAGGGAACCGTGGTTGTGAACGACCCGTTCTGGTGGGAGGCCGATGAGAAGTTCTTCGAGTGCACGCTCGCCCGCGAGCTCGGAGTCGCCGTCCCGAAAACGGTCGTCCTGCCGAACAAGGCCTACATCCCCGACATCTCGGACCAGTCGCTCCGCAACCTCCAGTACCCGCTCGATTGGGACTCGCTCATCGAGTACACCGGGCTGCCCGCGATCCTCAAGCCGAACACTGGAGGTGGCTGGAAGGACGTCTATCGCGTCGACACCAAGGAGGAGCTGATCTGGGCCTACGACCAGTCGGGTGGGCTAGCGCCCGGCTACCGGCCGAAGACGATGATCCTCCAGGAGTTCATCAAATGGGAGGACTACATCCGTTGCATCGCCATCGGACGGAAGGATGTCCTGCCGATCCGCTACGACCCCACCGCGCCGTTCCACGAGCGGTACGTGATCAGCCGGCCGGTCGAAGGTGACCTCCGCACACGCGCCATACTCAGCGCGATCCGGCTTACGGACGCGCTGGGCTACGACATGGACACGGTCGAGTTCGCGGTCCGCGACGGGGACCTGTACGCGATCGACTGGCTGAATCCCGCGCCGGACTTCGACAGCTTCTCGATCAAAGAAGCGAACTTCGAGTGGGTCCTGGAAAAGATGAGCGATCTCGTCATCGCGTACGCCACGGGGCATGCGGAGCCGCCGTGGAAGGGGGAGCATCGGTGGTGGCGGCACGTGCGCTAACACGGCGGAGCTCTAAGACCGCGCGCGACCCTTTGGTCGCGTATCACGAGCTCCTGGAGGATCCCGGGCTCGCTGAGGCGAGCGCGTCGGCGCTCGCCGAAGGGCAACGGGAGCGCCGGCTGGTGTTCGGCGACCGCCCTCTGTGTGTTTCGCTCCGGCCGAACCTCATAAGCGATTGGCAGTACGCCGCAGTCAACGATGCCTCGCAGACCATCTACGGGGCGCTCGGTCGTCTCGAGCGCGTGCTCATGAATGACGAGGACCTCCGGCGGCAGCTCGATCTCGATCCGCGCGAGGAGGCGCTCGCGCTGCGCGACCCGGGGTTCCGGGCCGCTTCACCCTCGGCCCGCCTCGATGGGTTCATCGGTGAAGACGGCGTCATTCGCTTCGTCGAATACAACGCCGAATCGCCGGCGGGCATGGCGTACAACGACGAGCTCGCGCAGGTCTTCGGGTCGTTACCGGTGATGAAGAAATTCCGTGCGAAGTTCCCATGTCAGGTCGTCCCGACGCGCGGTCGCCAGCTCACCGCGATGCTGCGCGCGCATCGCTCGCGCTCCGACAGCGCGCCTACCATCGCCATCGTCGATTGGCGCGGGCTCCCGACCCTCACCGAATTCGAAATGTTCCAGCGCTATTTTGAATCGCGCGGGATCCCGACCGTGATCTGCGCACCTGAGGATCTGACGTATTCGCGCGGTGCGCTGCGCGCGAACGGCAAGACGATCAATGTGGTGTACCGCCGCGTGCTCACAAGCGAGCTCCTCGCGAAAGAGGACGTCTCACGGCCGCTCGTGCGCGCCTATCTCGAGGGAGCGGTCACCGTCGTCAACAGCTTCCGCGCGAAGCTTCTGCACAAGAAGATGAGCCTCGCGCTTCTGTCGGACGACCGCTACGCGGCCCTCTACACGGCGCCGCAGCGAGCCGCGATCGCCAAGCACATCCCGTGGACGCGCAAAGTCCGCGAAGGGCACACGACGTACGCGGGCAAGGTCGTCGACCTGGACGATTTCGTCATCACGCACCGGACGCAGCTCGTTCTCAAGCCGAACGACGAGTACGGCGGAAAAGGAGTCGTCCTGGGCTGGACTATCGACCAGCACGAGTGGGAGCAATCCTTTCTTGCCGCGCTCGCGAGCTCGTATGTCGTCCAGGAGCGCGTTCCGGTCCCGCGCTACCCGTTTCCCGTGGTCCTGGACCGGATGCATTTCCTCGACCTTTCGATCGATCACGATCCGTACCTTTTCTGGGGCCGTGTCTCGGGGACCCTCGCGCGCGTCTCGTCGAGCGCCCTGCTCAACGTGACCGCTGGGGCCGGCAGCGTCGTACCGACGTACGTGATCGCCGGAGGGCGCAGAGCCCTGCGGACGCCGGTCGCCGCACGGAACGGCGCATGACCGGCAGGCTGACGATCGCAAGCGAGGACCCGGCGTGAGCTTCGAACCATCGGCTGGCGAGCGGGTGCTCTGGCAGGGGCGGCCTCATGGAATCCGGGGATTCATCCGTCCAATGGACCTCTTCTTTCTCGTGTTCACGCTTCTCATCGGATTCCTTTTCGGCACCACGGCTGCCGCCACGCCCAACGCCGGACTGTTCTTCCTGTTTCCGGTCGTCGTCTTCGGATTGCTGTTCGCCGGTCCGCGCCTCATCGGAATCCTCCGAGAGTCGGCGGGGGTCTCCTATGTCGTGACCGACCGCCGCATCTTGGTCCGCAACAGGGGGAGGCTGGTGGAGCTGGACCTCGCGAATCTGCCGTACCTCGAGCTCGAGCGATCCTGGCTGAGCGGACGGTTGATCTACTTCGGGCCACGCCAAATGTACGAAGGCTGGGGCGGCTTCTATGGCGGCTCGCCTGCGCCGGCTTTCCGCGGTCTCGTCGACGCGGACGCGGTGTATCGCACCATCAGCGATGCGCGAATGGCGGCTCGGCAGCGATGAGGCAGTCCAACGTGCCGCGCCTGACCATCGGGATCGAGGAGGAGTTCCAGATCGTCGATTCCGAGGGTCAGCTCAAGAGCCACAGCGAGACGCTCCTCGCCGCAGCGCGCCCGCGCCTCGGCGAGCAGATCAAGCCGGAAATGATGCAGTCGGTCATCGAGGCGGGCACAAAGATCTGCGCCGACATTAGCGAAGCGCGCGCCGAGATATCGACTCTGCGCGGCACGCTCGCGGCGCTCCTCGCACCGGTCGGCCTGCGGATCGCATCAGCCGGGACGCACCCGTTCTCGCACTGGCAGGATCAGCAGGTCACCGAGGCCGAGCGCTACAAGATCCTCGAGGACGAGCTGCAGGACGTCATCCGTGAGCTCCTCATCTTCGGCCTCCACGTGCACGTCGGGATACCCGATCGCGAGAGTCGCGTCGAGGTGATGAACGAGGCGCGCTACTTCCTGCCTCATCTCCTCGCCATCTCGACGTCATCCCCGTTCTGGCTCGCTCGAAACACCGGTCTGAAGTCGTACCGGCAGGTGATCTGGGGTCGTTTCCCCCGCACCGGCACTCCGCCGGACTTCTCGAGCTATGACGAGTACGAGAATTTCGTCGAGCTCCTCGTCAAGACCGGATCCATCGACAACGGCAGGAAGATCTGGTGGGATCTCCGGCCGCATGCGTTCTTTCCCACGATCGAGTTCCGCGTCTGCGATGCCGCGACGCGTATCGAGGAGACGCTCTGTCTCGCCGCGCTCATCCAGGCCATCTGTGCAAAGCTCCTGGTGCTCCGCGACAAGAATCAGGGCTTCCGACGCTACCTCCCGAGCCTCATCCAGGAGAACAAGTGGCGGGCGATGCGCGGCGGGATGGATGCCAAGCTCATCGACTTCGGCAAGCAGACCGAGGTGCCGATGAGGGACCTCTCCGTGGAACTCCTCGAGTTCATCGACGACGTGGTCGACGCCCTCGGCTCGCGCAAGGAGGTGGAGTACCTGGAGACGATCGTGCGCGAGGGAACCAGCGCGGACCGCCAGATCCGCGTGTGGAAAGAGAGCGGTCACCTGCACAAGGTCGTCGATCTTGTCGCGTCGGAGACGGTCGCGGGCGTTCCGGCCGTCGCGCTCTGATGCCGACGGTCACGGAAGCCGTCGAGCGGCTCGTCCGCGCGACCGTCGACCTGCCGGATGCGGAGATGGGCCGGCCATGGGTATGGCACGAGTACGACGATGAGGGTCTCCGATTCGCGCTTCTCATGGCACAGCACGAGCTTCGCGATCTCGCGGTGCGTCTCGCCGCGATGCGACCCGCCACGCCGTCGCAGGCCCAGCGCATCCTCGGCCAATACCACCACGCGTACCGCGATCTGACGGGCGCGCTGGCCGGTCTACGGGACGAGGACCTCGATCGCGTTCCGCGCGAGGGCGAATGGCCGCTGCGCGACGTGCTCGAGCACATGCTCGGTGCGGAGTACGGATTCCTCAGCGTGATCCGGTACGAGCTGGCGCCGGACCGGCCCCCCGATCCGAAGGCGGCCGAGGAGCGACTCGGCCCGTGGCGCGACGAGCACGGCTACCGCGGCCCCAAGACGCTCGAGGGTGGCGTCGCCGATGTTCGGAACGCGCTGTACGAGGTCCACCGCCGAGTCCTGCGCGAGCTCGGTGACCTAACGGACGCCGATCTCGAACGGAATGCGCTGTTCTGGGATGGCCCCAAGCCCATCCGTTTCCGGATGCACCGCTTCGAGGCGCACATGATTCAGCACACGGTGCAGGTCGATAAGACGCTGGTCTGGATCGATAGAGCGCCGACCGAGGCGAAGCGCCTAGTGCGAGTTCTCTACGCCGATCTCGCCGCGGTCGAGATGCTCTCGTCGACCTCGTTCGGCGAAAAGGAGCGTGACGCGGTCGCTAAGACGATCGCCGATCGTGCGCAGGAGATCGGCTAGCCGAACTGCGCACGCGCGCCTGGACACGTATCGACGAAGCCGACCATCCCGTCGGCCAACAGGAACCACGTCCCATCCGCTCGCCTCCCGGCGATCGGCTGTGTCGTTCCCGGGATCACGTTCGAGCTCACCGGAACGCACGGCGAGTTGCTCGTGCCCTCGAACCGCACGTAGTAGACGTAGGCCTCGACGGCCCCAGCGCTACGGACCCGCTCGTCGGATATTCGCACCTCGGGCGAATCCGAGTAACGGCGAACGACGATCGCCCTGAAAGTGATGTCGTAGCCCTCGTAGGCCTTTCGCCAACCGCGCAGATATCTCTCGCGGACCGCATCCGACAGAGGCGCACCGTTCGCGTCCCGGATGAGATCGGCGGCCGCATCGAAACGATGCCCCTCGAGGTCGCGGAAGAAGCTTCGCACTAAGTCGGCGCCGCCATCCTCAGTCGGCGTGCACCCCAGAATCGCGCCGCAAAAGACCGCCAAGGCGAGCCGGCCGAGGAGTCGCCGCATCCGCTACGGCGCCGTCGCGAGGTCCTTCGCGACCTGAGTGACGACGTCGCCCGCTTTCTTCAGACGGCTCTCCTCCACCACCGGCGGTTTGTCCGCATAGACGTGGAGGATGTAATCGCGGGTGCCGATGAGGACGGCGGGAACGCGGCGCCGCGTGAAGCTCGTCTGGTCGCTTCCGCCGGAGCCCGTCGCTTCCGTCGGGACGCCAAGGCTTTTCGCGACGTCGAGCACCCGATGCTGGAGGTCCGGCGCTTCATTCGAGACGATGAGCGTGTCGCTGCAACACCCGATGACGTCGAGGTTCAGCACCGCGACGAGGCTCTCGACGCGGCCGGGCGCGACCGCCATCTGCGCGATGTACGCCTCCGAGCCGTAGAGCCCCTCCTCCTCGCCGGCGAATGCCACGAACACGATCGAATGGTTGAGCGCCGACCGAGACGCGACGAGCGCGCGAGCGACCTCGATGGTCACCGACGGGCCGGACGCGTTGTCGTTCGCGGCCTGGAAGACCGCGCCGTTGGGGTCCGTACCCACTCCGTCGAGATGGCCGCCGACCAGCACCGCCCGCGCGGCGTTGTTCGGGTCGGGCGCGCGGAGCACGCCGACGACGTTGATCGCGTCGACGTCGTGGATCGGCGTGAGCGACACGCTCATGCGAATGGTGGTCTGAACGTCGAAGGCTGAGGCGGGCGCGCTCGCGTCAGCGCGGTGCGCTCGCACCAGAGCCTGGGCGGTGGTGAGCGTCTTTCCAGACGGCGCGAGGAGCTGGTTCGCGACGTCCTCGCTGATGACGAAGGTGGGGATGGTCTCGCTCTGCAGTCGAGGTATATAGGAGTAGCGCAGCGTGGCGCCGCCGACGAGGAGCACACCGATGGCTCCTTCCTGGTAGGCGTTCTCCACGGAGCTACCTCCGTTCGGCGCCGCGGGCCCGGTCACAAGCGCGATCTTGCCGCGCACGTTCGCGCCCGCGAAGTCGTTCAGGCCACCGGTTCGTGCCGCGCCGCCGATGGCGGCGATCTCCGCTTCGGCCGTCCCCGATCCGGACCGGCCGCCGACACTTTCGGTGAAATCAACTCGCGGCTGGTACGTCTTCCCGCCCGAGCCGGTCAGGGTCGACATCTCCGTGAGGTCGACGATGGGCATGGTGAAGTGCTGAAAAAAGGTGCCGTCGTCGCCGAGCGGCTCGAGGCCGATCTCGCGGAATCGGTCGGCGACATACATCGCGGCATCGCGATAACCGGCCGACCCTGAGTAGCGTCCGGCGCGCGCGGCGTCCGCGAGATAGTTGACGTGAGCCTTTGCTCGGGCCGCGTCGAACTCGGTCGCGGGTGTCGCGACTGACACGGATGCCGTCGGGGTGCTCGTCGCGGGAGCGGGTGACGCGCAGGCACCGAGCGCGATGGCGGCCGCCGCGGCTAGGGCCCGGAGACGACTCACGCTCCTCCGCGTTCCTCCATGCGGCGGAGCTCCTCGGCGACGACGACGTCGGGATCGAGTTTCTTGAACAACGGTTCGGGTGGGCGGAGCTTTTGTCCGACGGGTAGGCCGGGCGGCGCCCACGAACCTGTCGATTTCGTGTAGTCGCCGGTGAGCACGTCGTGGATCGACCCGTCGGATTCGTGGACCGTCCGCCGTTCCGGGGCACCCGCGAGCATCCCGTCGTAGCCGAGGAACTCGTGCAGCTTCTGGCTCGAGAAGGGAAGGAACGGAGCGAGCATCACCTTCAGAGCATCCACCGAGCGGAGCGCCACGTACAGAACAGTTCCGGCTCTTTCTCGATCGGTCGCGATGAGCTTCCAGGGCTCGTTCTCGGTGAGGTACTGATTGACGAGCGCGGCGAGGTGAAGCAGCTCCTGAAGGGCCGCGCGGAATCGCGCCGCCTCGAGATCCTCGCCGACCTTGATGAATCCGGACTCCACGGTCTCGATGAGGACCTCATCGTCTGGGGTGAGACGGCCCGGCTTAGGCACCTGGCCGAATCGGCGGTGCGCGTTTACGAGCGTCCGGTGCGCGAGGTTCCCCCAGGTCGCGACGAGCTCGTCGTTGTTGCGCCGAACGAAGTCGGCCCAAGTGAAATCGGTGTCCTGCGTCTCTGGCCCCGCGAGCATCAGATAGAAACGCAACGCGTCAGCGTCGTAACGAGAAAGGAAGTCGTTGACGTAGATGGAGACACCGCGGCTCGTCGAGAACTTGCGGCCCTCCATCGTCAGGAACTCGCTCGAGACGACGTTGTACGGGAGCTGCAGCGGCTCGCCCCTGCCGCCTGCGATCGTCCCGCCGTTCCCGTACCCGAGGAGGATCGCGGGCCAGATCGTCGTATGGAAAACGATGTTGTCCTTGCCCATGAAGTAGAAATGCCGCGACTTCGGGTCCTGCCACCAATCACGCCACGCCTCGGGCCGGCCGATCATGTGTGCCCACTCGACAGCCGCCGAGAAGTAGCCGATGACCGCGTCGAACCACACGTACATCCGCTTATCGGGCCGATCCTCCCAACCAGGTAGTGGGATCGGCACACCCCAATCGATGTCACGTGTGATCGCGCGTGGCTTCAGATTCGCGATGTAGTTCAGCGAAAAATTCCGCACGTTCGGCCGCCAGTGCGATTGCTCCGCGATCCAGCGCGTGAGTGGCTCGGTGAATGCCGGAAGGTCAAGGTAGAAATGTTCGGTCTCCTTGAAGATTGGCTTCGAGCCGTCGATCTTGGAACGTGGATTGATGAGCTGTTCCGGATCGAGCTGGTTGCCGCAGTTGTCGCACTGATCTCCACGCGCGCTTGGGAATCCACAGATCGGGCATGTGCCTTCGATGTACCGGTCGGGGAGCGTGCGTCCCGTGGCCGCCTGGAACGCGCCCATAGCGGTCTTCTTGATCAGGTAGCCCTTGTCGTAGAGCGTCTTGAAGACGTCCTGCACGACGACGCGGTGGTTCTGGGTGGTCGTTCGCGTGAATAGGTCATAGGAGAGTCCGAGCGATCGCAGATCTTCGCTGATGATCCGGCTGTACTTGTCGACGGCCTGCTTCGGCGTGAGGCCCTCGGCGTCGGCCTGGATCAGATTGGGCGTCCCGTGCTCGTCGGTGCCGCTGACCATGAGCACGTCGTTGCCTTTGAACCGGTGATAGCGCGCGAAGACGTCGGAAGGCACGCCGAAACCGGCGACGTGTCCGAGATGCCGCGGGCCGTTTGTGTACGGCCACGCCACCGCGACAAAGATGCGCTCCGGCATTAGTGAACGTTACCCTCCCGCCGTGATCGACGCGCACGCGCATCTCACCGATCGGCGCTTCGCGGCGGACATCGCCGACGTATTGGAACGCGCGCGGAAGGCGGGGATCGCGCGAGTCCTCACCGCAGCGGAGGACGTCGCGTCGAGCGTGGAGGCCGTGGCCCTGGCCGCGCGCTACGACGACGTCCGCGTGGCGGTCGGCGTGCATCCGCATCGCGCCGCATCGTGGGGGCCGGATGCGCTCGATCGGATCACCGACCTCGCACGCGATCCGCGCGTCGTCGCCATCGGCGAGATCGGGATGGACTTCTCCGGACGCAGCTCGCCGCCCGATGTGCAGGAAGCAGCGTTCCGGAGTCAGCTCGCCCTCGCGACGCTTATGAACCTTCCGGTGGTCATCCATGTACGGGACTCAGGAGATCGCGTGCGATCGATCCTCGGCGAGGGGCTCGACGTCCGCGGGATGGTGCACTGCTACAGCGAGGGTCCGGACGAGTTGGCGGCCTGGCTCAACTTCGGCCTCCACATCTCGTTCGCGGGCACCTTGACGTACCCGGGGAGCGACCGTCTCCGCGCCGCAGCGGCGCGTGTCCCGGCCGATCGGCTCCTGGCTGAGACCGATGCCCCGTACCTCGCCCCGCAGAATGCCCGCGGCCGCCGGAACGAGCCCCTGTACGTCGCGGCGACCCACGCGGCGCTCGCCCGGGAGCGCGGCGTCGACATCGGCGACCTCGCCGGACAGATCGCCGGGAACGCCCAAAAGCTCTTCGGAGAGCGTTGGGAACCTAGCTAGCCCGCCTGACGTCTACGCACACACAAGACCGCTGAAAGCTGGTGAAGACGATGCGCAAGCTCGCCCTCCTCATCGCAGCCCCGCTCCTTCTCGCGGCCTGTGCTCAGTCCGCGAATACCCCGAGCGCCGGAGGGAAGGCCGACTACGCCGGGTCCGCCCCCGCGCCCGCGGCCGACGCGGCGTCCGGTTACAGCGGGGTCGCCTCGACCACCGCAAACCAGGGCATCCCGACGGTCGTCGTCACAGCCGACCGGAACCTCATCCTCACCGCCAAGATCGACATGCGCTCCAAGGACCCATGGGCGACGAGCGACCGCGCTCAGGCCATCGCCAGTGGCCTCGGCGGCGACGTTCTCAACCTTACCCAGAGGGGAAGCGGCGACACCCGCAGCGCAAGCCTCACCATCCGCGTGCCATCGAGCCGGTTCGCGGACGCGCTGCAGCAGCTGCGGACGCTCGAGGGTGAGATCCAGACCTCGGGCGTGAGCGCCCAGGATGTCACCGACCAGTTCGTCGATCTCCAGGCGCGTCTCGCCGCCAAGCAAGCGGAAGAGCAGCGCTACCTCGCGATACTGACCAAGGCGAACACGATCGACGAGATCCTCAAGGTGGACGCGTCGCTCTCGAACGTTCGCACTCAGATCGAGCAGCTCACCGGTCAGATCAACAGCATCAAGCAGCGGACCGATTTCTCGACCATTTCGATGTCGATCGCGACGATCGCGGTCCTCCCCGGCGACACGACGACCAAGGCCTGGGACCCGGCCAAGACCGTCACCCGCGCGCTCGCCGCGCTCGGCGCCATGCTGCAGGTCTTCGCAGACGTGGTGATCTGGCTCTTCGTCTTCGGCTGGCTCCCTCTCCTCGCGCTCGCGGCCGTGGTCCTCGTAACCCGCGCGCGCCGACCGGCGGCGCCTCCCGCACCGACCGCCTAACCAAGCACCTCGCTCTTTGACGAGAGCCCGCCTTCCACGGAGGCGGGCTCTTCGTTTGCGTCCAGTTCGTGCAGTCCTACCCTCCCCAAACGTGAGACCACCAGCCGATGCGATCGGGACACTCTCGCTCGTCGTCGGTGCGATCGCGGTCCTGATCTTCATCGGTGTCGAAGGGGCCCTGGTCTTCGCGATCTGGCGCTACCGCGCCTCCCGGCATGTCGCCGGCGAGCCCGCGACCTTCGAGCGCAACAGGCGGCTCGAGATCGCGTGGACCGCGGCACCGGCTCTCATCCTCGCCGTGATCTTCGTCCTGACGCTCGGCACCATGGCCGAGATAAGCGGCGCGGGCGTCACGCCTGCGATGCGCATCGCGGCCACCGGCCACCAGTGGTGGTGGGAGTTCAGCTACGGCGGCGTCAAGACCGCGAACGAGCTGCACATCCCGGTCGACACACCGATCGACCTCGACCTCACCTCGGCCGATGTCATCCACAGCTTCTGGGTCCCCGAGCTCGGGCCGAAGATGGACATGCTTCCCGGCGTCACCAACCATCTTCGGCTCTCCGCGCGGCGCGCGGGTTCGTATGAGGGCCAATGCAGCGAGTTCTGCGGCATCGAACACGCGTGGATGCGCATCCGCGTGGTCGTCCAAACGCAGAGCGAGTTCGACGCGTGGCTCGCCGTGCAAAGCAAGCCGCGGACGACGGTCGAGACCGATGCCGAGAAGATCTTTCTCGCCAACATCTGCGTGAGCTGCCACACCATCCGAGGGACCGACGCGAAGGGGACCGCAGGCCCGGATCTCACGCACGTCGGCTCGCGCGTGACCATCGGCGCGGGGGTGCTCGAGAACACCGACGCGAACATCGTCGCGAACATGCGCGGCTGGCTCGCCGACCCGCAGCGATACAAGCCCGGCGCGCTCATGCCGAGCGTGCCGCTCTCGAACGCCGATCTCGACGCGCTCGCCGCCTACCTCGTGAGCCTCAAGTGACGGCGGTACCGCTCTGGGTCCGTCTCCCGGCGAGGGAACGCGTCGGGTGGCTCCGAACCGTCGATCACAAGGCGATCGGTGTCCTGTACATCGGCATGGGCGTCGCGTTCTTCGCGATCGGCGGGCTCGAGGCGCTCCTCTTACGTGCGCAGCTCGCCACTCCCGAAGAACGGCTCCTCGACCCCGAGACCTTCAATCAGGCGTTCACCGTGCACGGCGTGACCATGATCCTGCTCGCGGTCGTCCCACTCCTTGTGGGCTTTGCGAACTACCTCGTGCCACTCATGATCGGTGCGCCGGACGTCGCGTTCCCGCGGCTCAACGCGCTTTCGTTCTGGCTGTCGCTCGTCGGCGGGATCGTTCTGTATTTCAGCTTCCTCGCCGGCGGCGCGCCCGACACCGGATGGTTCTCGTATGCGCCGCTCTCCGAGCGCGCGTTCGCGCCGGGCACCGGGGTCGACTACTACATCCTTGGACTCGCGGTGAACGGCGCGGGCACGATCATCGGTGCGATCAACCTCGCCGTGACGATCCTGCTCATGCGCTGCCCAGGCATGGCGATCTCGCGCGTGCCGCTGTTCGTCTGGATGACCCTCGTCACCAGTGTCTTGATCCTTGGCGCGTACCCCGCGCTCACCGCCGCGCTCGTCATGCTCCTCGTGGACCGGCAGCTCGGCGGCCATTTCTTCGATCCGGCCGGCGGCGGCCAGGCGGTGCTCTGGCAGCACCTCTTCTGGTTCTTCGGACACCCCGAGGTCTACATCATGGTGCTCCCGGCGATGGGCATGATCTCCGAAGTCATCCCGGTCTTCAGCCGGAAGCCGATCTTCGGCTACGGATTCGTCGCGGGCTCGAGCGTCGCGATCGCCTTCCTCTCGTTCGGCGTGTGGGCGCACCACATGTTCGCGGTTGGCCTCGGCGACACCGAGAACGCGATCTTCTCCGCGACGAGCATGCTCATCGCGATCCCGACCGGCGTGAAGATCTTCAACTGGATCGCGACGATGGTGGGCGGCCGGCTGCGCATGACGACCGCCATGCTGTTCGCGGTCGGGTTCGTCGCGATGTTCGTGATCGGCGGGCTCTCCGGCGTGTCGCTCGCGGTGGTCCCGATCGACCTGGCGGTCACCGACAGCTACTACGTCGTCGCGCACCTTCACTACGTCCTCTTCGGGGGAACGATGCTCGGGATATTCGCGGGCACCTACTACTGGTTCCCCAAGATGACAGGCCGGCTCCTGAACGAGGTCCTTGGCCGATGGCATTTCTGGATGACTTTCGTCGGGTTCAACCTCACGTTCCTGCCACAGCACTGGCTTGGCGCCGTTGGGATGCCGCGGCGAGTGTTCACGTATGCCGCCAGCACCGGCTGGGGTCCGTTGAATCTCCTATCGACGATCGGCGCCGCGATCCTGGCGATCGCGATGGTCATCTTCTTCGTCAATCTCGTCCGAAGCCTCCGCTCGGGAGAGATCGCGGGCGACGATCCATGGGACGCGTTCACTCTCGAGTGGGCGACGACCTCTCCGCCTCCGCCGGAGAACTTCGCGAGCATTCCGGCGGTGACCGGGCGCCGCCCGCTCTGGGATCGCAAGCACCCCGAGCTGCGAGATGCACCGTGATCGCGGTGCGACCAGCGATCGGGATAAACCGCACGCTCCTCGGCGTCGCCATCTTCATCGCCTCGGAGTCGATCTTCTTCCTCGCGATCGTGCTCGCGTACGTCGCGTACCGCGACGCGGGGCTCGCCACAGCGAAGGCGACGTTGGATATCGGCCGGACGGCCGTCTTCTCGGTCGCGCTTTTCGGAAGCAGCGGCACGATGGCCCTTGCGGCGCGGGCTGAGAGTGGCCGCTGGCTCGCCGCCACGATCGTCCTTGGTGCGATATTCCTCACCGGTCAGGGCAGCGAGTACGCGCGGCTTCTGGGCGAGGGGATCGGTCCCGGCAGCGCGCTCTTCGGCACAACGTTCTTCACGCTCACAGGGCTCCACGGGCTGCATGTCCTTGCGGGCCTTGTGGCGCTCGGGGCGCTCGTCGCCGCGAACCGTCGTCGTCGGCGTGCGGTGCACCCGGTCGCGTGGGAGGCCGTAGGCATGTACTGGCATTTCGTAGACGCGGTCTGGGTGGTCGTCTTCAGCGTCGTCTACCTCGGGACGCTTCTGTGAGGGAGCCTCGTTCGTCACACCAGCCGGCGCCGTCGATCTGGCCCGTGACGCTCGCGACCGGCGTCGGGCTCGCCGCGGTCGGCGTGGTCACAAGCCCGCTCCTCCTCGCCGCGGGTCTACTCATCGGGGCCTTCGCGCTCGTCGGGTGGATTCGCCAAGCGGTGGACGAGGCCGCGCCGTGAACGAGCTCTCGCGCAGGAAGTTCCTCTCGCGCCTCACCGTTGGGCTTACGGCGGCCATCAGCGCGATCGTGGGCCTGCCCATCGTCGGGTATCTGGTCGCACCGCTCTTCAGCGCGCCGCCGGACGATCTTGTCCCGGTCGGCGCAATCACCGATTTCCCGCTCGGCGAGACGAAGCTCGTGTCGATCCGTGACCCGAGCCCGCTCGCGTGGGCGGGGCAGACGGCGGACACCGCGCTCTGGGTGCGCCGCCGCGAGCAGAGCGGCCCGCAGATGTTCCAAGTCTTCAACATCAACTGCACTCATCTCGGATGTCCCGTGAACTGGCAGGCCGGAGCGAAGCTCTTCCTCTGCCCGTGCCATGGCGGCGTCTACTACAGCGACGGCTCCGTGGCCGGCGGCCCGCCACCGCGCCGGCTCTTCGAGCGTGAATGGCAGGTGAGCGGCGATCGACTGCTCGTGCGGCAGCAGCCGCTTCCGACGGTGAAACAGGGATGAGGTTGCTGCGCGCCCTCGCCAAGCTCCCGCGTGGCGTCGCGAGCTGGCTTGGCGAACGCTTCGAGTTCGAGGACAGCGTCATGGCGGTGCTGCGTCATCCCGTGCCCCGCGAGCTCGAGCGCCCCGTCGGATGGTGGTATGTCCTCGGCAGCGCCACCCTCGGGATATTTGTGATGCAGGTCGTCACCGGCGTCGGCCTCGCGATGACCTACGTGCCGGCGCCCAACTCGGCGTACGACTCGCTGCAATTCATCAGTCACGGTGCGACGCTCGGCTCGGTCGTCCGCGGAATGCACTACTTCGGCGCCGGCGCGATGGTGATCCTCGTCCTCGCGCACATGACGCAGGTCTATCTCTTCGGCGCGTTCAAGTTCCCCCGTGAGGCGAACTGGCTCACCGGATCGCTCCTCCTCCTCGCGACACTCGCCATGGCGTTCACGGGTCAGCTCCTGCGGTGGGACCAGGATGCTTTCTGGTCGATCGTGGTCGCTGCCGAGCAGGCCGCGCGCGCACCGGTGATCGGCGGCTGGCTCGCGAGCCTCGTCGTCGCGGGGGCCAATGTCGGCGGTGCGACCCTCACGCGGTTCTACGCGACGCACGTTTTCCTGATCCCGGCGGCGGTCTTCGGCTTGATCGGGCTGCATCTCTATCTCGTCGTGAAACGTGGGATCTCGGAGCCGCCGGTTCCCGGCATCGTCGTCGACCGGCGGACGTACCGCGCCCGATACGAAGCGATGCTCGCGCGGGGAATCCCCTTCTGGCCGGATGCCGCGTGGCGCGACGCGATCGTCGCCACCGCCGCGGTAGCGGTCGTCTTCGTGCTCGCGGCGATCTTCGGGGCGCCCGAGCTCGGGAAGCCTCCGGACCCTACCAACGTCCTCGCCGACCCCCGCCCCGACTGGTACTTCCTCGGCTACTTCGCGGTGCTCGCGCTGATCCCTCCGGCGACGGAATCGATCGTCATCGTCGGCCTCCCGCTTTTCGCGTTCGTGTTCCTTTTCCTCGTTCCGCTTCTCTGGCCCGACGGCGAGCGCCATTGGTCGCGGCGGCCCGCGGCCATCGCGGCCGTCGCATTGCCTTTCATTGCGTACGCATCGCTCACCGTCGCGGGGATCGAATCGCCGTGGGTCCCGAAGCTCGAGGGCGGAACGCTGCCGGCGAGCGTGACTCAGGGTCTGGCCGAACCCGAGCGCCGCGGGGCAGACCTTTTCGTTTCGAAGGCGTGCTTCGCGTGTCACGCGATCCAGAGCGCTGGTGGACGGCGCGGGCCGGACCTGACCCACGTGGGGTCGCGCTTGAACCGTGATCAGATCACGGCGCGGATCGCAACCGGCGGTGGAGGGATGCCGGCGTTCGCCGGAAGTCTCACGCCGTCGGAGCTCGACGACCTCACCACGTTCCTCCTCACGCGCAAGTAGACGAGCAGACGCACGCCGCAATATGTCCCGCGGCGTTGAGTCGGGTTTGACAACTCGTTGAACTGACCCAGACCTAGCCTCCGGCGATGCCCGTTTCCCGCTACGCCTGCATCGGCTTGGTCTCGGCAGCGGCGCTCCTCTTCCAGGTCGCGCAGACAAGGCTTTTCAGCTCTTCGTACGGCTATCACCTCACCTACCTGGTGATCAGCGTTTCGCTTCTCGGAGTTGGGAGTGGCGCGACCCTGAGCGGAGTGTTCGATCGACGCTCGCGACGGCCCTCGCTCAGCGCGCTGGCGCTCGCCGCGGCCGCCAGCGCCCTCGCGGCGCTCTTCCTCGAGACGCACATCGACCCGGGCGTCGCGCTTCCGGCTGCGATTCTCGTCGCATACCTCGCCGGCGCGCTGCCGTTCGTGTTCGCAAGTTGGATCGTCGTTCGGAGCCTTCGCGAGGCGCCGAGCCGCGCGGGCCGTCTCTATTCCGTGGACCTCGCCGGCGCCGCGGCGGGAAGCCTCTTCGCGTTCGCTGCCCTGCCGTCGCTCGGAGCTCCCGGGCTGTACGGCGTTTCGGCGTGCCTCTCCGCGCTCGCCGCCGTCGTCATCGCGGGCCGGCGCCTACGCCCCGTGGTCGGCGTCGTCTCGGCGTTCGCGCTGACCGTCGCCCTGACCCTGAACGGTGACGCGATGGCGCCCCCGCAGAGCGGTCCCGCGAAGCGACCGGTGTACGGCGCAAACATCACGCACCTGGAGACGCGTTGGGACCCGCATGCCCGAGTCGACGTCATTCATTACGAGGGACTTCCCGCCGGGGCGTTGTATCTCAATTTCATCGACCCGGCGTACGCCGCTCCACGACCGGACGCGGACTTCATGCTCCTTGACCAAAGCGCCGCGACTCAGATTCTCGACGGCTCCGGCGACCTGAGCGTTCTTCGCGCGAGCATCATCGCAGCGCCCTACGAGCTGTTGTCGCGGCCGCACGTTCTGATCATCGGTCCGGGGGGCGGCATCGACATCCAGAATGCGCTCGTTCACGGCGCCTCCCAGGTCGACGCCGTCGAGGTGAATCGCGGGGTGTCGAGCCTGATGCGTGGCCCGCTGTCCGACTACAACGGGCATGTGTACTCCGCACCGCGCGTGAACGTCGTCGAGGACGAAGCCCGGAGCTACATCAGGCGCTCGGCGGACCGGTACGACCTCATCCTGATGACCGTCGTCGACAGCTACGCCGCCCTCGCCAGCGGGGCGTACGCGCTCTCCGAGAGCTACCTGTACACCGCCGAGGCCTTCCACGATTACCTCGGTCACATCGCGGACCATGGCGTCCTCGCGGTCGGGCGCTTCTATCGCGACCCGCCGATCGAGATGTTGAACACTGCCGCGCTCGGGGTCGAGGCACTGCGGGGGCGCGGGGTCGCCGATCCGCTTGCACACATCGCGGTGCTGCGATATCTCGACTTCGGTCTGCTCATCGTTCGAGACGACGCGTTCGATGTGTCGTCGGCGACCGCCATCCGCCGGTTCGCCGCGGACCACCACTTCACCGTGGCGTTCGACCCGCTCGATCGGACCGGACCGTTCGCCGAGGGCCTCGCCGGCACGCCGGTGCCAGCCACCGACGACCGGCCGTTCTTCTTCGCGAATCCGGGCACTAACGTGCCGATCGCTTATCTGATCCTCTTCGGCGCGCTGATCCCGGCGGTCGTGTTGTCGTGGGGACTGCTCCTCCTTCCGCTCCGGAGGGTCATGGGCGCGGCGCTCGTCACCGCGATCGGCCGGCGCACCACGGTGCAGGCGCTCGCGGTCGGCTTCGGCTTCATTGCCGCGGAGATCGTCCTGCTGCAGCGACTCACGCTCTACCTGGGCCAGCCCGCGCTGGCGCTCGCCGTCGGCCTCGCTGCGCTTCTCGTCGGAGCGGCGGCCGGATCGGCCGCATCGGTACGGGCCAAGATCGGCGTCCCGCGCGCGGCCCTCGCGAGCGCCATCGTGGTGACCGTCGCGTTTCTCGCGTTCGATCGCGTCGCGGCCGCCACGCTCGCGTGGCCGCTCCTAGCCCGGGGCGCGACAGCTTGTGTCGTGGCCATCGCGATCGGGCTTCCGCTCGGCTCAGTCTTCCCGAGCGTCATCGCGTCGGCGGGCGCCCACGACGATGGTCTCGTCGCGTGGGCCTGGGCGGTCAATGGCGCCGCGTCGGTCATCGGCTCCATCCTCGCGGTGGTCGCCGCGCTGACGATCGGGTTCACCGGCGTTGGTTTCCTCGCGGCGGCGTGCTACATCCTCGCCGTCGTCCCGTCCGCGTCCGGACTGAGGCTCGGGGTCGGGGCGGAGAGGTCGCCTCAACCCACGTAGCTCGACGCCGTCATACGGTGCTCGCCCCTAGACTTCGCGGCGATGTCCGACGTGCGCGTGCGGCCGATGACCGAGCTCGACATCGAAGGCATCTGCCGCATCGACGAACGCATCACCGGGAAGTACCGCCCCGAGGTCTGGGAGCAGCGCGCCGCGTACTACATCCGCCGCGACCCCGACTCGTCGCAGGTCGCCGACGTCGGCGGCCGCGTCGTCGGCTTCATGCTGGGCGAGGTCCGCGGTGGTGAGTTCGGTCTCGAGGAGCCCACCGGGTGGGTCGAGTTTTTCGGGGTCGATCCCTCGTCGCGCGAGAAGGGCGTCGGCCGCCGCTTGATCGAGGCGCTGCTCGGCCACTTTCGGTCGAAGGGGGCGCACGTCGCGCGCACGATGGTCGCCACGCAGGACAAGGACATTGCCGCATTCATCGCGGCGATGGGCTTCAAACCTGCGCCCCTTTCCGCGCTGGAAAAGCGCCTTTAGGGCGCACGATGCCCGATCGGGTCGTCGTGCTGATCGCGTCCCCTCTCGAGGTCGAGCACGTCGATCGCGTCCGGGCGGTCGATCCCCGGATCGATGTGCTTCACGATCCCGATCTGCTGCCTCGGCCCCGCTATCGGTCCGATCACACCGGCGGCCCAACCACGATCCGCACGCCAGAGCAGGAAGCGCGCTTCCTCGAGATGCTGCAGCGCGCTCACGTCCTCTTCGATTTTCCGTCCGGGCATGTCCGCGACCTAACGGCGGTCGCGCCGAGGCTGCGTTGGCTCCAGGCCACGAGCGCCGGGATCGGCCCGTTCGTCCAGCGAGTTGGACTGGATCGCAGCGACATCACGTTCACCACAGCGAGCGGAGTACACGCGCGTCCGCTCGCGGACTTTTGCCTCATGGCGATGCTCATGTTCGCGAAGAACTACGTCTGGATGGAGCGAGACAAGAAGGCAAAGCGGTGGGAGCGCTACTGCGGCGAGGAGCTGACTGGGAAGACGCTCGCGATCGTCGGTGTCGGGCGGGTTGGCCAGGAGGTCGCGCGCCACGGCAAGCGCATGGACATGCGCGTGACCGGAATGCGGCGATCAGATGCGCCGATGCCGGACGTTGACAAGCTCTTCGCCCGCGCCGAGCTCCACACGATGCTGCGGGAAGCCGACTTCCTGGTGCTGGCGGCGCCGCACACCCCGGAAACGGAGGGGATCATCGGCGAGGCCGAGCTCGCCGTGATGAAGCCGACCGCCGTCCTGATCAACATCGGCCGCGGCGCGCTGATCGACGAGGATGCCCTGATCCGCGCGCTGCAGCAGAAGCGTCTCGGCGGCGCCGCGCTCGATGTCTTTCGTGACGAGCCGCCGCCTCCGGACTCGCCGCTGTGGAATATGCCGAACGTGATCGTGAGCCCGCACTCGGCGAGCACGGTCACTCAGGAGAACGCGCGCATCACCGACATCTTCGTCGACAACCTGCGGCGCTACCTGCGGGGCGAGCCGCTCCGCAACGTCCTGGACAAGACCAAGCTCTACTGAATCGCGCCAATACCATCCGATGTGCACCCCAGAACCTGTTGGCGTGTGGTGGCCTGTGGACCGATACTGCACGTCTTGGCCGAGCACGCCGTCATCGTCCACTTACGGCTGTCAGAGTCGGGGTTCGGCACTGCCGCGGAGCGCCAGCGCCTCGCGGACCTCGAAAAGCGGGTCGAACGATCGATCAAGAAAGCGCGCGTCGGCGAGTTCGATGGCAACGAGTTCGGTGAGGGCGAGTGCATCTGGTACATGTATGGGCCCGATGCGGACGCCCTGTACCGCACCGTCGAAGGGACCATCCGTGAGGCCGCGACGCAGGCTGGCTCGTTCGTCGTGAAGCGTCGCGGTGCCGCTGACGATCCCAACGCGAAGGACGAGAAGATCCTGCTCTAGTTGCCGAAACGTTGGCCGCCTCGTCCGTGCGCTCCCGCGAACGGTATGACCATTCGGGGACCAAACTCGGTACGCTAGAGATGTGAAAGACGACGTCCGGACGCTGCCGAAGCAGTACCACGACGCCATCGAGCACTGGCAGCGGCACAACTTCCCCGACTTTCCGAAGCTCGCCGAGGAATGGGACCGCTTCTTCCCAAAGGACGAGCCGTTCTGCCTTTGCGCCAAGATCGCGGAAGATATCCCGACACAGATCGAGGTCGGCGAACGCAAGGGCGAGGCGAAAGCGCTCGCGCCGAAGGATCTGCCTGAGGAGGCCGCGCAGCACCTCCTGATGCAGATCAAGGCACAGGCATCCACCGAGTTCGGCTCCATTCAGCAGCACCAGGGCACGCTCGCGCGGGCGCAGGAGCCGCAGGACCACGCGTGGGCGCTGCGAGTCATGGCCGAGGAGCTGCGCCACGGCTATCAGATGGTCCATCTCCTCACGAGCGCGGACTGGTCACCGGTCACCGACACCAAAGCCGCCGATATGGTCGAGGAGATCCTGTCGATGCAGACCGGGTCCCACGTACTCGCCGCGTTCAACCTCGAGTACGACAGCTTTCTCGACAACGTGGTGTTTGCCGCGTTCATTGATCGGGTGGGGAAGTACCAGCTCACGATGCAGAAGATCTCGGCGTACAAGCCGTACGCGTCGAGCATGCCGCCGATGCTCCGCGAGGAGGCCTTCCACCTGGCCGCCGGCGTGATCCCGCTCCGGCGCTGGGTCGAGGCCGCGGCTCGTGGCGACGGGTACATCACGATGCACGACATCCAAAAAGCGACTCACAAGTGGTTCGGTAGAGGCCTCGAGATGTTCGGCGACGAGCGCGGCGGTGAGACGAACGTCCGCTTCGGTCTTAAAGACATGGCCAACCGGGAAGCGCAGGACATGTACGTCGAGGAATGCGAGCGCATGTACGACGATCTGAACGAGCGCTACGTCCGAGTGCGTCTGCCGAAGCTCTCGCGCGATGAGGCCGAGAAAGCCTTCGCGCGGATCAAGGCCGGCGAGACGGTCGAGGGTGTCAGTCCCGAAGAGCTGCTCCGCCTACCCGACCGTCGCTTCTTCCGCCGGCGCGGCGAGTACGCATACCAGATGGTCGGTACGACAGGAGAAAGCTTCAGCGCGGTCGAGCAGTACGTGGCGCACGTCCTTGTAAACCTGCCGGAGGCGTACCGCGCATCGATCGACGTGAAGCACTGGGCGGACCTGCAACGGAAGGTGAGTCGCGGCGAGATGCCCCTCAAAGAAGCCATCAGCTCGATGCCTCGGCTCGCGCGCATGAGTGGTGGCTGCCCGTGCGCGAAGTCGGTCCGCTGGGTGTCGAGTCAAGAGTCCGTCAACTAGCGCGTCGAGGGCACGCTCCACGCGGCCGGATTAACGTCTAGCGAGTGAAGTTCACGCACACCGCGATGGTCGCAGCGCCCAAAGACAAAGTGTGGGCGCGGCTCATGGACATTCCGGCCGCCGCGCGGTGTGTTCCGGGCGTCGCATCGGTGCGCCCCAATGGAAAGGATCGCTACCAAGGGACGCTCGCGGTCCAGATCGGTCCCGTCCGGCTCGTCCTTGATGGTGATTTCGCGATCGTCGCGCGCGACGAGACGGCCGGCACAGCCTCGATCCGCGCGGACGCGAAGGATTCCCGCGTCGGCGGCGCGATCCGCGCCACGTTGGACCTCTCGCTCGCGGAGAAAGAGGCCGAGACGCAGCTGCGGATCGGTACGGACCTCACCGTCATGGGACGACTCGGCGAGTTCGGACAAGCGTCGATCAAGCGGAAGGCCGATCAGCTCATCCAAGACTTCGCGGAATGCCTCGCCCGCCAGGTGACGATGCGCTGAGCGCGCCGCGCCGGTACGTTACTCAACCGTCAAGGTGGGCCCCGCTCGCTTGGCACTCCCTATGCCTGTGTGGATCGTCATGAGTGGCGCCGAAGGACTTACCGGATCGTGCAAGGCGTGCGGCACGACGCTGGAACGTGCGCTCGTGCGCGAGGTTCGGCACTATGAAGAGACGCGCCTCCTCGAGGTGATCTGCGGCGGATGCGAGCGTCACTTCCTGGCGATTCACGTCGAGGCCAAGATCGAGCCGCTGAAGGCCGAAGATGTCGCCGAGGCCGCGGCGCAGCTCGCCTGGGCGCGATCGCTCTCGGACCTGTTCGCTCCAGGCGACCTCGATCTCCCGGAGGCGGCCTGACTCAGCGCCGCGCTTCGGCTCTCCCGTAGAGCGACGGCGACGGGCTCGGCGCGTTTCCGCCGCCGCACGCCGCGCACAGGCTCGCGAGCAACAGCATCGCGAGGACCGCGCCTCGAACAGCGATCACGGCGAGGGTTATAGCACCGCGCTCCGGCTACTTGGACCGGGCGCGGCCCTCTATTCGCGCGGTTATGGCTCGCTCGAGGGCGCCCTCGAGATAGACCCGCTCGAGCCCACTCGCCCAATACACGAGGGCTTCGCGATTCGGCTGGGTGGTCTCGATGGGGCTCTTGCGAACGACTCCGCCGCCGCCCCGCGGGGAGAACTCCAGCCAGCCCTCCCAAACCGTCGCGCCTTTGCGCTGGCGGCCCATCGCGCGTGCGAGGTAGCGGTGGCCGTCCTCGTCTCCAACTTCGGTCGTGAACTCGTGAAGAAGATCGTTCATGTCCGCGCTACGCGGCGGATCGCGTGCCAGTTACGTTCACGTTACCGACGCGACCGGAGGTCGAGGGGGCTACCCTTGGATCACAAGCACAGAGGAGGAACCACATGGCTGGAAACATTGTGCACTTCGAAATCAACGCGAAGGACGCAAGTCGCGCGAAGCGTTTCTACAGCTCGCTCTTCGGATGGAAGTACAAGGACTCGGAGATACCTGGCATGGAGTACTACCTCATCGACGGCGCGAGTCCGGGCGGCGCCATAAACCCGAATACTGAGGAGCCGGGGCCGGTCGTCTACTTCGACACCGACGACATCAACGCCTCGATCGCCAAGGTCCGCGAGCTTGGCGGCAAAGCCGACGACAAGATGGCAATCCCGGCCCAGGGCTGGTTCGCGGGATGCGTCGACACCGAGGGCAACAAGTTCTCTCTCTTTCAGAACGATCCGAGCGTCACGATGGAGACCGAGCAGCAGACCGCCCGCGCCTAAGACCCGGCGAGGCCGCCGGGACACCGCGCTCACGACGACGCTCGGTTGTCCCGGCGGTGTTCTCGACCGCGGCGCGCTGGCTAGCGATACTCCCGCCGTGACCCCGACCGACGAGAATGCCCGGGAGGTCGAAGAGAGCCGCGAGAGCTATCGCGAATGGCTCTCGGGCCCCGAATCCTTCCTCGCCGCGGTCGCGCGACACGAGCTCCCGGTGGGGCAGGCGCTCCGCTTCGGTGTGAAAGGCGATGTCGAGCTTCCCGACGCCGGCGCCATGGTCACCATCGCCGCGACCGACGACGGTTTCCGGGTCGACGGGTTCAAGCGTGGTCCCGGGATGGTGCGCCTGGGACGCTATCGATTACGGCTCTCACATCAAAACGCGCCGGCCGTCGTGGTTATCGACCCTGATGCGAAACGCGAGCACCTCGCGCCGCGATGGTTCCCATACGCGCCGGGTCTCCGATTCATCCTCGCGCTCGAGCCGGATCCCGAGAAGATCGCGCTCGAATCGACCCGAGAGCGTGATCGATCGGCCGAACGCGTGGGTTGGTTCAGGTTCTCGGTCGAAGGCCGCGACTGCCGCGTCGCTGCGATCCGTCTTCTCGAGCCGGGCGTTCCCGAGGATTCGCTGCAGATCCTGTTCAAGGATCAGACGAACGGCCGCGAGTCGTACCACATCGGCCGCTACCTTGATCTCGATCCGCTCGAGGACGGCGGCTATCTCGTCGACTTCAATCGTTCCTACAACCCAGCGTGCGCATTCTCGCCGCACTACAACTGCCCTGTGCCCCCGCCGGAGAATCGGCTCGTGGTCGCGATCCGGGCGGGCGAGATGACGCCCGGGTCGTAGCTGGCACGATCCCTGCGGCCCCGGACCGCGGAGGTCGTGATGGATACAAAACCTGACGAAGTCCAGGAGGTCCAGGTCCCGAGCGAGCACGTCGCGGTGGTGGCCATGTTCTCGGATCGCGACGAGGCCGAGACCGCCGTCGATGCTCTCGTCGATCGTGGCTTCACCGACGACCAGATCTCGCTCGTCGCGCGAGGGGCCGGCACCGATGACTCGGGAGCGTTCGTTCCCGGCGGTCTCATGGTCACGGTCAGTGCGAAAGAACGCGAAGCCGAGGCGGAACGAGTGCTCCGAGAACACAACGCCCGTGAAGTCACGACGAATCGGATCGGCGCAACCGGTCGGGTCGGCAAGGAGACCTGACCGCCGCTCGTACGCTCGCTGAGGAGACTTGTGTCCGGTCTCTGAGGCATCTGGGGCACTCTCTTGGTAAGGAGTTGCTGCTACACCGCTTGTTGGCGCCGCCATTACTCGCGGTCGCCATCGTAGCGTCGTACCTCGCGACGCCGGCGATGGCCGACGGACCCACGTCTACGCCATCCGCGAGCCCGCCGCCGACTCCAACCGCGACACGCTCGTCGTCCGCGTCCCCATCGGCCTTGCCTTCTGCCCGGGCTTCTTCGTCGCCGTCCCCTTCCGATACGACGGCGCCGGCCGCGGCCTCGCCGTCCGCCACCCCTGATCCCGAAGCGGCGCGCGCGGAAGCCGAGGCGGCGCGCGCCCGCGACGCGGCGCTCCTTGCGAATGCGCGATCGCTCGCGCAGATCATTGAGGCCCAGGCTCGCGTCGCCCAGGACGAGCTTGCGGGTCTTGACCCGCAGATCGAAGAGGTCGCGACCGATCTCGATGCCGTGAATGCCAATATCGCCGCGCTGCAAGCCAAGTACGACACGCGTCGCTCGCTCCGCGATCGCCTTGAGCGGGACGCGCTGCGCATGGCGGCCCTGCCCTCCGCGGCCGTGCCGGCAGATCTAAGCGATGCGCAGCGCGAGGCTCTCGATGACCTTCGCACGCTGCAGAGCGGACTGCTCGACGCGCAAGCCAAGCTCACCGAACGCGCCGACCTGCTCAGCACGCTGAAGGGATCGGTCGGTGCGAAGCAGGCGTACCTCGCCCGGCTGCGGGACCGGGCCCGGTCGCTCGCGGCTGCGGCGGCATCAGGCGACACCGATGCGAAGACCGCACAGATCGCGGTTCTCACCGCGCTCGCGCAAGACGCCACCAACGCGCAGACGGCCCTTGCTCAGCTCGTCGCCTCGGCAATGGTCCGGGACGGGGCGGCGGGGGCGTGGTCGCTCCCGGTACGAGGCGTGCTCACGCAGCCGTTCGGCCCAACGTCATTCGAGCTTGAGCCGCCCGCGACCTACAAGGGCGTGTCGTACGCCCATTTCCACGCGGCGATCGACCTCGCGGCGCCCTTGGGGACTCCCGTGACGGCGGCGAGCGATGGCGTGGTGGCATTCGTCGGCCATCTTCCCGACGGCGCGATGATCGTCCTCATCGCGCACGCCGGCGGTTACGTCTCGGAGTACGCGCATCTTGACGACACGTTTGCGTTGCCGCCGGTGAAGGCGGGCCAGGCCGTCAACGCCGGGCAGGTGATCGGGTTCATCGGACTCACCGGGATCACGACCGGGGCGCACCTGCACTTCGCGGTCATGAAGGACCGCGCCCCGATCGATCCGCTCGGGCTGCTTCAGGCGCCGTAGCGAGGAGTGGCCCCGCCACCGGGGCCATCCCATCACCTCTTCACGAGTCGGACGCGGAGTCCGTGCGGGTCCACCACGCTCGCACCTGCCGCGAGCGGAAGAGAAACGAACGAGCTGACCGTCGCGTCACGCCCGCCGTCCTTGACCGAGAGGATCGCGAAGCCGCCAACATCGCCGACGGCGTTGTCGAGTCCCTTGATGTTGCTCGTTACCGGTGTCTTCCCTCGCAGGGCCACGAAGACGGTCGACGCGTCCGGCGAGAGCGCCATGATGTCGGGAGCGGGATCGCGGCCAGCCAGCGGCCCCGACGCGAGGTTCAGTGTTCTCGCGTCTCCGGTCTGATCGACGATATCGAGCGTGTTCGCGAAGCGGTCCGCGACCCAGAGGTACTGACCGACCAGGATCACGCTGTGCGACTCGACGTTCCCAATGCGGGAGAGGATCTTCTTCGCGACGGGCTTGTCCGGAAGCCCGGTGACCTGGTAGAGGTTGAAGCTCGTCGTCGTGGTCGTCGCGCCGCCCTGCGCGGTCGTCCAGACGGTGTCCTTGACGAATGTCGCACAGCACGACTGCGGCCCAATAGCCGCTTTCGCAAGCGTCGCGATCGTCTTCATTGGGGTCGCCTGGTAGTCGATGACGTAGGCGCCACCGCCGCGCATCGGGACATAGACGTAACGACCATCGGGCGTGAACACCGGGATGACCGGGAGGTTGCCGGGATGGTCGACGTCTTCGAGGAGGGACAGGTCGAGGTCCGCGGCGCTGTCCAGCTTGTAGACGTCGTTCTTGAAATCCGCGGTGATGCGCTGAAGCCGCTTGCCGCCCTGATTGGCGACGATGATCGCGTCGCCGGCCGGGGTGACGGCGGTCGCGTGTGGCGCCGCGGGACCGCCCGGCCCGGCCGTCATCTTGATGCTCGCGACGACCTTTCGATCAGACGCGCGGATCACCTGCACGTGGCCGCTGTCGACGTACGCGATGACCGCGTGGGTCATCGCGGGGTTGAACGTGATGCTGTGTCCGTGCTTGCCGATGCCGTCGCCGACCCCGAGCGCGGCCTCTCCGAGGTTCACCGTGTACGCCGGTGCCGGGGACGCGGCCGCCAGATCCGCGCCCTTGTAGATGTAGAGCGTGCCGCCCCCG
>Ga0209801_1000268_pt1 | contig 36140 bp, 30 predicted proteins | sample GraSoiAngelo_127_FD_185884 | JGI IMG/M metagenome (GOLD analysis project Ga0209801, IMG submission 185884) | Grasslands soil microbial communities from the Angelo Coastal Reserve, California, USA - 14_0927_09_40cm (SPAdes) (version 2) | ecosystem: Environmental > Terrestrial > Soil > Grasslands ... | reverse complement strand
GGAATCACCAGCCGCATTCAAGAGATGTCGCGAGACGCCTTCCAGATCGGGCAAGGGTCCCTGTATCCCGCCCTCCATCGATGCGAGCACCGTGGCTGGGTGACGTCCTACTGGCGCACCACCGAACACAATCGCATAGCCAGGTACTACGACCTCACGGCGGCGGGAAGGCGGGCACTTGGTGAAGGGATCGCGCGTTGGCGCTTCTACACCGGCGCCGTGGAGCGCGTCATTGACGCGCGGTAGAAGCCCAGCGGCTATTTCGCGAGAATCCTGCTCTGATTCGCCAGGATCTTCTTCTGGTTCCTCAGCATGGCCTGGAGGGTGCGCAGGATCTTGCCTTGATTACCCAGTATCCGCACCAGCCGCTGCTGGTTGCGGAGAATGCGCTTTTCGTGTGCGATGATCCGGTCTTGCTTCGTCACGCGTGATGTCCCCGCTCCCGTGAGGAGCGCATATTATGCGCCGGCCCACGACGCCGCGGAAGGCTCGACCGGGACGCGTCCCGGCTCTATTATCACGACGATCTCCCAATTGACGGAGTGCGGGTATGTGCCGCAACATCAAGACCCTGGCTAATTTCGCGCCTCCCGCGACGGACGACGAGATTCGGGCGTCGGCGCTGCAGTTCGTTCGCAAGCTGAGCGGGACGGCGCGGCCCTCCCAGGCGAACGCAGCCGTGTTCAATCGGGCGGTAGATGAGGTGACGACGGCGGCGCATCGTCTGATTCACTCGTTACAGACGAGCGCACCGCCGCGGGACCGCGAAGCGGAGCGCCGCAAAGCGCATCAGCGAGCGCTCGAGCGCTTCGGTCCGAGGACCGGCTCGCAGCCCTGAATGTATGTGAGCTCGCGGCCCTCGCTGGCGCAGCGGAGCATCAACGCGCCCCGACTCATGTCGCCTCGCCCGATGAACTCCCGGGGGACACGCAGCCGCGGCCCGAGCACGGCCTTCAGCGGCTCCAAGTACTTCGCCGTCGCGATGCTGCCCAGCAGGACGACCGCGTCGGTCGGGTGCAGGCGTTCGGCCAGGCGGGCGGCATCGCGCTGCAGCGGGCCGGTGTAGCGCCGATCGCCCGGATCGACCGGAATCCGGGCGATCGCCCGTAACCCGGCGAGATCAACGACGGTCCGGGGAGCCCACAGGCCGCGGCCCGGCACGATGACCTGGACGCCGACGCAGCCGTCCGGCGCCCTGGCGAACGCCGACGCATAGGCCAGCTTGCCCCGAAAGTACAGCCCGCTCATGAAGGTGAAGACCTCGCCGATGGTCGCACCGTCTTCCGATCGGAGGCGCTGCGCCAGCGCTGAGCGGGCGTCCTTGCGGAGCAGAAACCCGGCGCGCTTGCCCGAGCAGTTTGCGGGTGAGAGCAGGAAGATCTGGTGACCGGGCGACATATATTCTTTCAAACTATGCCGGGACTGCGCCACAAGGTACCGAAGCGCACGAGCGCCGAACCCGAGCCGATCGTCGTCGCGGGGCACGAGATCGCCGTCTCGAACCCCGGCAAGGTGCTCTTCCCCAAGCCCAAGTACACCAAGCTCGATCTCGTGCGCTACTACCTCGCCGTGGCCGAGGGAGCGCTGCGCGGGGCCGGCGGCCGGCCCAACGTGCTGGTGCGCTACCCCAACGGCATCAGCGGTGAGTTCTTCTATCAGAAGCGCGCGCCGGAATCACGCCCGCCGTGGATCGAGGTCGTCACGCTGCAGTTCCCCTCGGGCCGCACGGCAGAAGAAGTCGTGCCGCGCGACGCCGCGGGGCTCGTGTGGCTCGCCAATCTCGCCTGTCTGGAGCTGCACCCGCACCCGGTGCGCGCCGAGGACATGGACCATCCCGACGAGCTGCGCGTGGACTTGGATCCCGTGCCCGGCGTGAAGTGGCCTCAGGTGCGCGCCGTGGCGGGTGTGGTGCACGCTACCTTGCGCGACTTCGAGCTCACCGGGTGGCCCAAGACGTCGGGCTCCCGCGGGATGCACGTCCTCGTGCGCATCGAACGCCGCTGGACGTTTGACGAAGTCCGCCGCGCGGCGTTGGCGCTGGCGCGCGACGTGGAGCGCCGCGCGCCCGCGCTCGCGACGAGCAAGTGGTGGAAGGAAGAGCGCCACGGCGTGTTTGTGGACTACAACCAGAATGCCAAGGACCGCACCGTGGCCTCGGCCTACTCGGTGCGGCCGACGCCCGAGGCGCGGGTCTCGGCGCCGCTCAACTGGGACGAGGTGGCGAGCGCCGAACCCGCCGACTTTACGCTCGCCACCATGCCCCAGCGCTTCGCCAAGCTGGGCGATCGGCACGAGGGGATAGACCAGACGGCAGGATCGCTCGAAGGCTTGCTCGAGCTATCGGCCCGGCACGAGCGCGTGGGCCTGGGCGACGCGCCCTGGCCGCCGCACTTCAAGAAGCAACGCGGCGAGCCCCCGCGGGTGCAGCCGTCCCGGGCCCGCGCCGCCCACGGCGCGCGCGCCGCCAAATACCCGTTGATCGAGATCGCGCGGGCCAAGCGCAAGCAGGACGCGCTCGCGGGGCTCAAACGCTGGAAGGCCCGTCACCCCAAAGCGGCCAAATACCTCGAGCCCGCCGACGTGCTGGTCGATGCGATGCGCGGCCGCTCGTCTACTTGGACCCGGATCCGCCTGAACCTGCAGCACGTGCCGCCCAAGCTCCGGCCCCGTCAGGAACGCCTCGACCCGGACGAGAAGACCTTGGCGAGCTGGTAGGGACGCGCCACCTCGAGCTGGTCGTAGCGACAGGCGGCGGGGCGCTTGTCCGGCCGCCAGCGCAGGAAGGTCGCGGCGTGGCGGAAGCGGTCGCCCTGCAGGTGGTCGTATTTCACCTCGCACACGCGCTCGATGCGCAGCGGCTCCCAGGAGAGATCCTTGCCGGCGCTCCAGCGACTCTGCGCGCCCGGCATGCGGGCGCTCCGCGCGCCGGCCTGCGCCCATGCTCGCCAGGGGTGTTTGTCCAGGGCGTGCTTGCGCAGGGGCGCGAGCTCTTTCACGAGCTGTTGGCGCATCGCCATGGTGAAGGACGAGGTCACGCCGACGTGCTGCAGCGCGCCGCGGTCATCGTATAGGCCGAGCAGCAGCGAGCCGACCGCGTCCTTGCCCGTCTTGTGCCAGCGAAATCCCGCCACCACGCAGTCGGCGGTGCGGGCGTGCTTGACCTTGATCATGGCGCGCTTGCCGGGCTGGTAGGTGAGTGCCGCCGGCTTGGCGATGACGCCATCCAGGCCGGCGCCCTCGAACTGGTCGAGCCAGTTCGCCGCGAGGCCCCGGTCCTGCGTCATCGGCGTGAGATGGAGCGGCGGATCGAGCTTCGCGAACAGCTTCTCTAAGAGCGCGCGCCGCTCGCTTTGGGGCGCTGCCATGCGGTCGCGCCCGCCGGAGGCGAGGAGGTCGAATGCCACGAAGCTCGAGGGCGTCTCCTTCGCGAGCTTCGCCACGCGCGATGCGGCGGGGTGCAGCCGCATTTGCAGCGCGTCGAAGTCGAGACCGCGCGCGGTCGCGATCACGATCTCGCCATCGATCACGCTGCCTTTCGGCAGCCGCTCGAGCAGCGCGTCGTGTAATTCCGGGAAATAGCGGTCGAGCGGCTTCAGGTCGCGGCTCTGGATGTAGACGTCCGCGGCGCCGCGAAACACGATCGCGCGGAACCCGTCCCACTTGGGCTCGAAGAGAAAGGTCCCGTCGTCGGGCAGCGATTCCGCCAATTTGGCGAGCATCGGCTCGATCGGCGGAGCTAGGGGAAACTGATCTTTGGTGCGCACCGCCTCATCCCGCTCTCGAGCGTATTCATGGGGCTGCCGCCGTGCCGCGTCGGCGGACCTGGTCGAACCAGTTCAGCACCACGGTCAGCTGCTCCCCGTTGCCGCTGTTCTGCTCGCGCACCATCAGGAACCGGCCGCCGTCCGGGGACACGTCGTACAACACATTCTGGCCACTCTGGCCCAGAACCGCCGCCTGGTACTTTCCAGTGAACAGCGCGCGCGGTGCTCCGAGCCGGACTTCGGCCCCGAGCTGCGTGGTCACGGCGTACACGGTGTCGCCCTTCCGGAAGAACAGCTCGCGACCGACTCGCCCCCAGCGCGCCTCGGTGCCGCCGCGCGTGGAGACGCGCCAGCGCGCGCTTCCCTCCCGCAGCTGCCGTATGTAGATCTCGTCAGCCCCGGTCTCGTTGGAGACGTAGACCAGCCAGCGGCCGTCGGGCGAGAGGCCGATCCCGCGCTCCTCGAAGGGCGTTCGCAACAGCGGCCGCGCGGCCCGTGGGCTGTCCACCGGCGTGATCCAGATGTCGCGATGCGTCTGCGGATGGTTCTCGCGAAATAGCATGGTCCGCCCGTCGGGCGTGAACTGGACCTCCCACACGGGGTACGGCCGGACCAGAAGCGTTTCCGCCACGCCGCTCCCGTCGGCCGCGATGCGGAACAGACCCTCGCGGGTGATGGCGCCCAGTTGCCGCACGAATGCCACCTGCCGGCCGTCCCGAGCCCATTCTGGGAACATGTTCACCGAGTCGAACGTCAGGCGTGATAGGTTGCGCGCGCCGAGCTCGTACACCCAGATGTCCGCGCTGAAGATCCCACCAGCACCATGTTCGATCGCGACGGCGATTCGCCGGCCGTCCGGGGAGAACCGGGGGGCCCGGTAGCGCTCGAGCGGTGCGGGCAAGGTCTGCGCGTGACCGGCGCGATCGACCAGCACCAGCTCGCGTGGCGCCGTGCTGCCGGTGATGAACACCAGTGAGCCGGTGCGCGAGGCGCCCAGTTTGGCGACGGCGAGCTGTCCGATTCGCACCCCCTCGACGACGGGTCCGGGCGGTCCCGTGAAGCGCCCGCGGCGGGGATCGAACGGAGCCACGAATAGGGTGCCGTCGGTCTGGGCGAAGAGGATGAACCCGCCGTCGACGTAATGCGGACTCATGCCGGTCTGACCGAGCGCGCGGACCCGGCCACCCTGGAGCACCGCCAGGTGGGGTCCGGAGCCATCGACGAGCGTCAGCAGGACGGTGCGTCCATCCGGGAGAAACTCGGGCCAGCGATACGCCTGGCCCCCTGCCGTATCGGGCGCCGCGAAGACCTCCGGCTTTCCCCCCGCGGCGGACACACGGTAGAGCGGCCCGGAGGCAGCAAACACGATCTCATCGCCCACCCCCCACGTGGCCCCCTCGACGCTCGGCACCTCGCAGATGGTCACGACCGCTCCGCCGGAGAGGGACAGCTTCCGCAGCCGGCCGTCCTGCCAGAACCCGATCGACTGGCCGTCAGGAGAGAAAAACGGTTGCCCGGCCCCCGCCGTGCCGGGAATGAGCGCCGGTTCGACGCGCGCGAATCCGCGCGAGAAGAGCCACCTCGTCCCGAGCGAGTCAGTGCCCGCGTAGACGATGCGCGACCCGTCCGGCGCGAGGGCGATCGGCGAGCCGCGGAAGTCCGTGGGCTGAAACCCGTTCTCGAAGGAGAGGGAGAACCGCACCACGGGAACCGCCGGGGGTCGCGGCGCCGGCCGCAACCACGCCCACGCCGCCGCGCCGGTCGCGAGCACGGCAAGTGCCCAGGGTACGATAGCCACACCCCGTACGCGCGGCCGGTGCTCGCCCGCTGTCGCGACCTCGAGCGTCCCGGTAGCCGAGGAATGGGTCAGCGCCTCGGCGAACTGTGCCGCCGAAGCGAACCGGTCCGCCGGCACCTTGGCCAGGGCCTTCTGGACGGCCGATTCGAGGGACGGCGGCACGGCGTCACGGAGCGCCCGGAGGGGACGAGGACGGTCCGTCAGGACCTTTGCAATCACCGACTGGACGGTGGGGCCGGTGTGGGGCGGCTCGCCTGCCAGCATCTCGTAGAGCACGGAGGCGAGCGAATAGATGTCGCTGCGCGCGTCGAGCGCTCGGTCGCCGGTCGCCTGCTCGGGGCTCATGTACTGCGGCGTGCCGAGGGACAGCCCTGTCTCCGTCAGGCGCGAGCCCCCGGCCGCGCTCAGCGCGAGCGCGATCCCGAAATCGGCGACGACCGCCTGTTCGTCCTGGAACAGGATGTTCTCGGGCTTGATATCGCGGTGGATCACGCCGTGGCGGTGGGCGTAGTCGAGGGCGCTCGCAACGGCGCGCGTGATCTCGATCGCCGTTTCCAACGGCAGCTGCTTCTCGCGTTCCAGCCGCTGGCGCAGCGATTCGCCTTCCACGTGTGGCATCACGTAATAGATGAGGCCGCCGGCTTGGCCGGAGTCGAAGAGCGGCAAGATGTGCGGGTGCTGCAGGTGTGCGGTGACGCGGATTTCGCTCAGGAACCGCTCGACGCCGAGCAGCGCCGCGAGCTCGGGTTTCAGCACCTTGAGCGCGACGTGGCGGTCGTGCTTCAGATCGCGCGCGACGTACACGGTGGCCATGCCGCCCACGCCGGCTTGACGCTCGATGGTGTAGTGCTGGGCGAGGGTCGCTAGGAGCGCCGCGAGTGGATCGGTCATCGAGCGAACATACGGCCGGTGCGAGCGGCCGGCCAGGCGCGCGAGACGACGCAAGACCTCCGCTGCGACAATGGCTTGCCTACCTGGCCTGTCGAGGCTCACCACGTAGTATATTCGGGGCACGCATGAAGCTCTCACTCGTCAGACTCGTCGCCACGGTGCTGTTGAGCGGCCAGATGTTGCCGGTTGGCCTACCGCTCCTGTGTGACCAAGTCCAGCGAGCCACGCCGGCGAGCTGCGAGCAACAGATGGCGCCCCACCGGTCTGGGCCGGTCGTCGCTGCGACGACCCACGCTGCCCCGTGCGCCAATTCAGCGTTCTGTGCGACCGCGGCAACCGCCGTCGTTGCGCCGGGCGGACCGGTTTCTGTTCTCGCAGGCGAGTCCCACCTTGTCGGCTTCGGCCTTTCGAGCTTCGTCCCGGCCGACCCGCAACCGCCGCTCTCCCCGCCGCCCCAAGCCTAGCCTCTCCCAAACGTAGTGTGCCCTGACGCGCCGCCTCGAGCGGCGCGGGCTCCGGCGTTCCGCCGGAAACCGATTGGCGAGGAGAGGTATGCAACTCCGACAACTGATTCTCACCGCGAGCGCGTGCGTGATAGCGGGCGCCGGTCCTGCGCGCGGACAAGGCTCCGCGCCCGTCGCCGGTGACTCCGGTCTACAGTCGCTGGTCGCCGAGGCGCTCGCGCGCAACCCGACGGTCGCGCAGCGGCAAGCGGCCGTCCGAGCCGCGACGCTCCGCACCCGGCCAGCTGGTTCGCTGCCCGACCCCATGCTGACGATCGGGGTGACGGACCTGGTGCTGCCGCACTTCGAGTTCAACCAGAGCGACTTCACCGAGGCGGACGTGGAGTTGAGCCAGGAGATCCCATGGCCGGGCTCACTCGGCGCTCGCTCAGGAGTCATGCGGGCCGCTGCGACGGGCGCGAGAGCGGAAGAAGGCACCGTCCGCCGGGACCTCACGACCACGATGGCGGTCGCATACTACCGCCTGGGCTATACGGTGACGGCGCTGGAGACGCTGCGGCACCAGCGGGAGCTGCTCGACGCCGCCGTGCAGCTCAGCACGACGCGCTATGCGACGGGCGTCGCGCCGCAAAGCGATCCCCTCCAGGCAAAGCTGGCACGTGATCGCCTGCGGTCCGAGGAGTTCGCATTAGAGAGCGAGCGAATCGCCGCGCTCGCCGCGGTGAATGCGCTGCGGAACCGGGCACCCGGAGACTCGGTCCCCGTCACTTGGATCGACCCGGTTGCGCTCCGTGCCGGGGCACCGCCCCAGCCTCCGGCCGACTCGCTCGTGGCCCTGGCCCTTGCAACCCATCCCCGTCTCGCCGCTCGCCGGGCGGCCGTTGACGCGGCTACGCGCACGATTCAAGTCGAACGTCTCGGCGCCCGCCCCGACTTCACGCTGTCGCTCCGCTACGGTTACCGACCGCGAGCGTTCAACTTCAACTTTCCGGACTTCTTCTCCGCCTTCGTCGGCCTGCGCCTTCCGGTGTGGGCGTGGCGCAAACAGAACCGGCTCGCGGATGCCGCGCGCGCGGATTCGACGGGTGCCGCGGCTGGGCTGCGCGACGCGGAGCTCCAGCTCACTCGCGAGGTCGCTGAAGCCGCCGCCCGAGTGCAGGCGTTACAGCAGCGCCTCGCGCTCCTCGTGGACGGCGTGCTGCCCAACGCGCGGGGAACGGTCGAATCGGTACTGCGGAGCTATCAAGTCGGTCGCGCCGAATTCCTGACCCTGCTGTCGGTTGAAGACGCCCGATACCGAGCCGAGCTGGAAGCGGTTGCGGTGGCGGCGGACTACCAGGCTCAAGTTGTCATGCTGCGGCAGTTGACCGCAGGGGAGACGCAGCCGTGAAACGAATCGTCATTACCCTGCTCGTCGCCGGCCTGACGCTGACCGGATGCCAGAGGAAGCCCGCCCAAAGCGACGAAACGACAGGCATGAAGGACATGCAGGGGATGCCCGGAATGCCGGCGGCCGGCGCTGACACGTCGGGCGTGCCGGTGAACCGCACCGAAGCCGGGAGGCTCGGCATCAGGTTTGCTCGGGCCGCCGAGCGGCCGGTACGGTTCTCGGTGCGCGCTGTCGGGATACTGAAGTACGCCGAGCCCAACCTCGTGTACGTCAATGCGCGGATCGGCGGCTGGGTGGAGCGCCTGTATGCGGATTATGTCGGTAAGCGTGTCGAGCAGGGCGACCCGCTGCTGGCGCTCTACTCTCCCGATCTGGTGAGTGCTCAGGAGGAATACCTCCTGGCGCGGCGACTGAACGACGACACGCTCGCAGCCAGCGCGCGGCGACGTCTCGCCCTGTGGGACATCCCGTCCGATCAGATCGACAGCTTGGAGACGAGGGGAAGCGTGACGCGCACGCTGTTGCTGCGCGCCCCGCGGAGCGGAGCCGTCACGGAGAAGATGGTCATCGAAGGCCAAGCGGTGAGGGCGGGGGACAACCTGTTTCAGATCGCCGACGCCCGCGTGCTGTGGGTGGACGTCGCGATCTTCGAGCAGGACGCGGCAGCGGTCCGCGTCGGCACCACGGCCACGATCACCGTGGCTGCGCTCTCCGGACGGACGTTTCGCGGCAGCGTGACGTTCATCTACCCGCAGCTCGACGAGAAGACCCGCACGCTGACGACCCGCGTGGCCGTGGATAACGGGGACGGCGCCTTGCGCCCGGGCATGTACGCGACGGCGGCGCTCGCGACGGCAGGCCGGCGGGGTGTGAGTGTGCCGCTCGAGGCGGTGCTGCCTACCGGGACGAAGGACCTCGTCTTCGTGAACCGCGGCGATGGCCGGTTCGTGCCCCGGGAGGTTCGGGTGGGGCTCCGGGGCGACTCGCTCGTCGAGATCGTGGAGGGCTTGAAGCCGGGCGATGAAGTCGTGGCCTCGGCGACCTTCCTGCTCGACTCGGAATCGAACCTCGCCGCGGCGATTCAGGGGCTTATGCTCCAGATGGGGATGGGTCTGAACATGGGCGGGATGGAGATGGGGAAGGGGGAAGGGGGAAGGGGGAAGAGGCCATGATCGAAAAGCTCATCGCGTGGTCTATCAAGCGCCGCGAGCTCGTGGCGCTCGGCGCGATCTTCGTGCTGGTGGCCGGCGTGTTCTTGCTCCGCACGATGCCGGTGGATGCGATCCCGGATCTCTCGGATACGCAAGTGATCGTCTATACCGACTACCCGGGGCAGGCGCCCCAAGTCGTCGAGGACCAGGTGACCTATCCGTTACTCACCACGTTCCTGGCGGTCCCCAAGGTGAAAGTCGTGCGCGGCCAGTCGATGTTCAGCTCGTCCTTCGTCTACGTGATCTTCCAGGACCGGACCGATCTCTACTGGGCGCGCTCCCGGGTGCTCGAGTACCTGAACGCGATTCAGAGCCGGCTCCCTGCCGGTGCCAAGACCCGGCTGGGGCCCGACGCCACCGGCGTGGGCTGGGTCTATCAGTACGCGCTCGAGGGTCCAGGGTACTCGCCCGACCGGCTCCGCTCGATCCAGGACTTCCAGGTGCGCTACGCGCTCCAGTCCGTGCCAGGCGTGGCCGAGGTCGCGAGCCTGGGTGGCTTCGTGCGCCAGTACCAAGTCCTGCTCGACCCTGCGCGACTGCTGGCGTACGGAGCCACCGCGCGGCAGGTGATCAATGCCGTGCGCGGGGCGAACCAGGACGTCGGGGCGCGAACCGTAGAGGTCGCGGGCTCGGACTACGCGATCCGCGGGCTGGGCTACTTCCGTGGAGTCGGAGACATCGAGAAGGTCGCGGTCGGCGTCGGGAAGGATGGGCGTCCGGTCAGGGTCGGCGATGTGGCGCGGGTGACGATCGGGCCCGATTTGCGGCTCGGGATCGCTGAGCGGAACGGCAAAGGCGAAGCCGTGGGCGGCGTTGCGGTGATGCGCTATGGCGAGAACGCGTTGCGCGTGATCGACGGGGTGAAGCAACGCATTGCCGAGATCGCGCCCGCGCTGCCGGCCGGCGTCCGGATCGTGCCGACGTACGACCGCTCGGACTTGATCCACGGGTCCATCAAGACACTGTGGCGCACGCTGCTCGAGGAGTCGGTCATCGTCGCGCTCGTCTGCGCGGTGTTCCTGCTGCACGCGCGCAGCGCCCTCGTGGCGATCGCCACGCTGCCGCTCGGCATTCTGGTGTCGCTCGCGCTCACCCGCTCGCTCGGCATCAATGGCAATATCATGAGCCTCGGCGGGATCGCCATCGCGATCGGCGCCATGATCGATGCCGCGATCGTGATGCTCGAGAATCTCCACAAGCACATCGAGCACGAGCCCGAGCGACCGCACTGGGAGCGCGTCTTCGACGCCGCTCGGGAGGTCGGCCCGGCGCTCTTCATGTCCCTCCTGATCATCACGCTGTCGTTCCTGCCGGTGTTCACGTTGGAGGACCAGGAAGGCCGGCTATTCCGGCCGCTCGCGCTGACCAAGACCTTCGCGATGGCGGCCGCGGCGCTGCTCTCGGTGACGCTCGTGCCCGCGCTCATGGGCTGGTTCGTGAAGGGAAAGATCCGCGCGGAGGCGGAGAACCCGCTCAACCGCTGGGCCCTCCAGCTCTATCGGCCCGTGCTGCAATGGGCGCTGCGCGCCCGCTGGCTGGTGCTGGGCGGCGCGGCGGGCGTCCTGGTGCTGACGCTCCTTCCCTTGGCGGGTCTCGGCAGCGAGTTCATGCCGCCGTTGAACGAGGGGTCGCTCATGTACATGCCAAACACGCTGCCCGCCCTCTCGCTCACCACACAGCGACGGCTGCTCCAGGTCGAGGACTCCATCCTGATGACCTTCCCTGAGGTCGAGAGCGTGTGGGGCAAGGCGGGCCGGGCGAACACAGCCACCGACTGGGCGCCGATGTCGATGGTCGAGACCGTCGTGAACCTGAAGCCGGAGTCGGAGTGGCGGGGGATGACTCAGGATCGCCTGATCGCCGAAATGGACCAACGGCTGCGTCTCATGGGCGCCGTCAACACGTGGACGATGCCGATCAAGAACCGCACCGACATGCTCTCGACCGGCGTACGGACGACCCTCGCGGTCAAGATCTTCGGCCCTGACCTCGAAATCATCCAGCGGATCGGTCAGGATATCGAGCGCGCGCTCGCGCCGCTCCCGGGCACGGCGAGCGTCTACGCCGAGCGGTCGTTTGGGGGACGCTACCTGGATATCCGGCCGGATGCGGATGCTCTTGCCCGCTACGGACTGACCACCGGCGACGCGCAGGAGGTGATCAGCCTGGCGCTCGGTGGGGAAGAGATCACGACCACGGTGGAGGGCCGGGAGCGCTACCCCGTGCAGGTGCGTTATGCCCGTGACTTCCGGGATGACCCCACGACGATCAGCCGGCTCCTGGTCGGCAGCGGTAACGGCCCGCAGGTGCCGCTCGGGCAGGTGGCGGACATTCGGTTCAGCCCCGGCCCACCGATGATCCGGAGCGAGGGCGGCTACCTCTACGATCAGGTGTCGATCGACGTGCGGGGAAGGGACGTGGGGAGCTATGTGCGCGATGCCCACGCCGTCGTGGCCCGAGAGGTCAAGCTCCCGACCGGCTACTGGCTGCGCTGGAGCGGTCAGTACGAGGCGATTCAGCGGGTGAAGGCGCGGCTCCAAGTCGTCGTCCCGCTCACGCTCGGGATCATCGCGCTGCTGCTCTATCTCACCTTCGGGACCGTAGCCGAGACGGCGATCGTGATGCTGTCGTTGCCATTCGCCCTGGTCGGTGGGGTGTGGATCATGTGGCTGCTCGACTACAACCTGTCGATCGCGGTCGCGGTGGGGTTCATCGCCTTGGCAGGGGTCGCGGCGGAGACCGGCGTGGTGATGCTGATCTACCTCGATCACGCCTGGCAGGATGCCGCGAAGGCGCGATCGCGACCGACCCTCGGCGAGCTCGTGGCGGCGATCGAGCACGGGGCCGTGAACCGCGTACGGCCCAAGCTCATGACGGTGCTCGCGATTATGCTTGGGCTCGTGCCAGCGCTGTGGAGTCACGGCGCGGGGGCGAGCGTGATGAAGCGCATCGCGGCGCCGATGGTGGGCGGGATGGTGACGTCCACCATACTCACGTTGATTGTCATCCCGGTGATCTACTACTTGTGGCGGCGCGGGCACGCGGAGGTGGCACCGTGATCGACAGCGCTTTGGATACGCGCGCCGTCCTGCTCCGACGCGGGGCTGCGCTCGAAGTGCTGACGGTCGGCTATAACGCTGTCGAGGGCCTCGTGGCGATCGGCGCGGGCCTCGTTGCAGGCTCCGTGGCGCTGACCGGGTTCGGTATCGACTCCGTGATCGAGGTGGCGAGCGGCGTTGTGCTCTGGTGGCGGCTCAGGGCGGAGCTGGGCGCGGCGCGCGTCGGGCCCATTGTCGAAGCGCGGGCGGCGCGCTGGGCAGGCGTCCTGCTCCTCGCCCTGGCAGTCTACATCGTGGCTGAGTCGGGGCGTCGTCTCTTCACCGGCGATCGGCCCGGAGAGAGCGTCGTGGGGATCGTGCTCATGGCGCTCTCATTGATCGTGATGCCCCTTCTGGCCCGGGCGAAGCTCCGCCTGGCGGCCAGTCTCGGGAGCCGGGCGCTGCGGGCGGACGCGCACGAGACCATCGTCTGCGCCTGGCTCTCCGCGACGACTCTTCTCGGTCTGGGCTTGAACGCGGTGCTCGGCTGGTGGTGGGCCGATCCCGTGGCTGCGTTGGCGATGCTGCCGTTGATCGTGCGCGAAGGGATCGAGGCTTGGACGGGTGAGGCTGGCGAAGAGTGAGGTCGCCTACGTGAGCGGCACGCCGGCCGAGCACCGGCACGCGCCAGAAGGGCACGCTGGGCACGGGGCGCACATGGTGCAGGACATGCTGCGCCGGTTCATCGGCTCCGCCATCCTCACCGTTCCGATCGTCATCTACTCGCCGCTTGGCACCTCGCTGTTCGGCCGCGCGCTCGCGCCGCCATTCGGGCTGTCGTCAGGGCTCTTGAGTTTCGTCCTGACCTCGATCGTCGTCTGGTGGGGCGGGTGGCCCTTCGTCTCGGCCGCGGCGCGCTCGCTGCGACAGCGCGAGCTCACGATGATGACTCTGATCGCGACCGGCATCCTCGTGAGTTACCTGTATTCCGCCGCGGTCACATTCGGCCTGCGCGGCGAGCCGTTCTACGATGCCGCAGCGATGCTGACCGCCTTCAGCCTGCTCGGCCACTGGCTGGAGATGCGGAGCCGCTTCGCCACCGGCCGGGCGGTCGAGGCGCTGCTCGAGCTGGCGCCGCCCACCGCGCGGCGGGTGCGGGATGGGCAAGAGGAGGAAGTGCCGCTCGAGGCCATCGCGCTGGGCGACGTCCTTGCCGTTCGGCCGGGCGATACCATTCCGGTGGACGGCTTCGTAATCGAGGGCACGAGCTACGTGGACGAATCAATGCTCACTGGAGAGCCGGTGCCGGTCGCGAAGCAGCCCGGCGACGCGGTCGTGGGCGGGACGCGCAACCAGCAGGGAGCGTTCCGGTTCCGCGCAACCAAGATCGGCGCTGATACGGCGCTGGCTCGCATCGTCGCCATGGTCCGAGACGCGCAGTCCTCGAAGGCGCCGGCGCAGCGCCTGGCGGACCTCGCCGGCAAGTATCTGGTCATCGTGGCGCTTGCGGCTGGGGTCGTCACGTTCTTGGTCTGGCTGGTGTTGGGACATCAAGCCGTCGCCTTCGCGCTGTCGGCTGCCGTGGCGGCGATCGTGATCGCCTGTCCAGACGCGCTCGCGCTCGCGACTCCGACGGCGATCACGGTGGGCGTGGGGCGGGCAGCACGTGCCGGGGTGCTCTTCCGGAGCGCTACAGTTCTCGAGGCGGCTGCCCGGGTGGATACAGTCGTCTGCGACAAGACCGGCACACTCACCGAAGGTCGGCCGTCGGTGACGGATGTCATTGCTGCGGCAGGCGTCGAAGAGGCAGAGATTCTCAGGCTCGCCGCTGCAGCGGATGGGGAGTCCGAGCACCCACTCGCTACCGCCGTTGTCGCAGCCGCCAAGCAGCGTGCGCTTGTCGTGGATCCGGTCTCTCATTTCGAGGCCGTCCCCGGCCACGGCGTACAGGCGACCGTGGGTGGTCGCGCCGTGCTGGTAGGCAATGGCAAGCTGCTAGAGCGCAACGGCGTCACGCCGGGGCTCGAGCGCGAGGCCGAGGGACTGCGAGCGGAAGCCAAGACCGCACTCTACGTGGCGGTGGATGGCCGGACGTTCGGTCTCATCGCCGTCGCCGACCGGATTCGCCCGACGGCGAAAAGTGCCGTTGCGGCGCTCCACGACCTCGGTATCCGCGTCCTGCTTCTCACGGGGGACAGCAGGGCCACCGCCCAAACAGTCGCCCGCACGCTCGGCATCGATGAAGTCCGCGCCGAGGTATTGCCGGCGGATAAGGCTGCCGAGGTCCGGCGACTCGAGGCAGAAGGCCGCCGGGTGGCCATGGTGGGGGATGGGGTAAACGACGCACCGGCCCTAGCGGCGGCGACGGTCGGTATCGCGATCGCCGCGGGCACCGACGTTGCGATCGAAACAGCTGGAATCATTCTGATGAAGGACGACCCGGCCGACGTCCCGGCGGCGCTCGTGCTGGCCCGCCGGGTGCAGCGCAAGATCAAACAGAATCTCTTCTGGGCTGCGATTTACAACCTGATCGCCATCCCGCTCGCGGCCGGCGTGTTGTATCCGTCGCTGGGGATCCTGCTCAAGCCCGCGTGGGCGGCGCTGGCGATGAGCGCCAGCACGGTGACCGTGACGGTGAACGCGCTGCTGCTTCGACCCCCAAGACATGGAATGTCATGAGACGCGAGCGCTCAAACCATGCGGCAGCGTCTCATACATGACGCCGGCTACGACCACCCCCGAGACGAAGGTCAGCACGGCGATCGCGGCGATGGCGAAGGGCATAGTGAACGCGTCCGCCAGGAGCCCAGCGGCGATCGCGCCTATGGCGTAGCCAGAGTCGCGCCACAGTCGGTAGACTCCCACGGCGCTCGCTCGCCAGTCGGGGTGCGCCACGTCTGACACGGCTGCGAGTAGGGTAGGGTACACCAACGCGGTTCCGATTCCCAAGAGCGTCGCGCCGGCCATCCATGACGAGAAGGCGCGGCCCACGACAAATGCCGTGATGCCCACCGCCTGAACCCACATGCCAGAAGCGATCATCCACTTCCGTCCCCAGCGGTCGCTCAGCGCGCCCGTGGCGAGCTGGCCGATTCCCCACACGAGGGGGTAGGTCGCGGTTACCACGCCGATGCGGTCGAGCGTGACACCGCGCGCGGCGAGAAACACGGGGATGAGTCCCCACACCATCCCGTCGTTTAGGTTGTTGACCATGCCCGCCTGGCTGGCGGCGAACAGCGCACGGTCCTTCCAGCTGGTGAGCAGCAGGATGTGGGCAAAGCGCGGGCGGCGTGCGTGAGAGCTGAGCTGGCGTGCCTCCGCGCGGGCGTGGCCGTGAGTCTCCTGGACGAACAAGACCGAGAGGGCCAGTCCAAGCACGGCGAAAGCTATCCCGGGATAGAATGGCGCCGGCCGCAGGCCGTGCGCGGAGGCGAGGTAGCCGGTGAGCAGCGCCGACAGCGACACGGCGACGTAGCCCGCGAACTCGTTCAGCCCCATCGCCAGGCCACGCCGCGCCGGCCCCACGAGATCGATCTTCATGATCACGGTCGTGGACCAGCACAGCCCCTGGTTGACGCCCAGCAGCACGTTGGCGAACACGATCCAGCCCCAGCTCGGCGCCCGGATGATGAGCAGCGGCACCGGGAGCCCCGCGAGCCACCCTGCGACGAGCAGCGGCTTGCGGCCGATCCGGTCGGCGAGCTGCCCGGCGAAGAGGTTCGCAAGCGCTTTGACGATGCCAAAGCTGACAAGGAAGGAAAGGACGACGGTTTTCGAGACGAGCCCGAAATCTGCCTGGGCGATGAGTGGGACCACGGTGCGCTCGAGCCCCACCATCGCTCCGACGAAGGCATTGACGACGACGAGCAGCGTGAACTGACGCCAGTTGGCGCCGAGGCCGAGCCGGATGGGAGACGGCGCCTCAGGCAACGGCGCAGCGATTGGCGCCGGCCTCCAGCTCGGTGGGGTCATCAGGCAACGTGCCGGCTTCGTTCAGGGCGACGATGCGGTGATGGTTCGGCGGTGTTGGCGGGAGCCGGGCGAGGATCTGGCTCACGAACGTTTCCTCGGTCTCACGCAACAGCGACGTCCGCTCCTGGACTTCCTCGAGCGTTGCGCTGATGGGCCGGCCGTCGAACGCCACGGGCTCGCTCGTATGTGCAGGCAGGATGACGGTCTCTGGAGGCAACGCGAGCAGGCGCTGCAAGGACGCGTGGAGCACGTGAGCACGGCTCTCCGACTGCTCGGTCGTCGCCTCGAGATCCGGACGACCGACAGCCGCCAGGAACAGCGTGTCGCCCGTGAACAGGGCACAGTCGTCCAGCAGATAGCAGGCGCTCTCCGGGGTGTGGCCAGGCGTGTGCAGCACCCTGAGGCCGGCGGATCCCACGCGCACGGTGTCGCCGTCGTTCAGGGGCGCGTACTCGAAGGAGACGCGATCCGTCGCTGGAAAGTAGAGCTTCGCCCCGGTGTCGGCTGCGAGGGCCCGGGCGCGGAACAGGTGGTCGGCGTGCACGTGCGTTTCGAGGATCGTGCGGATACGCCAGCCATGCTCGTCGGCCAGTCGATGATACACCTGGGGATCGAGCGAGGCATCGATGACGACGGCAGCGCCGTTCGAGCCGATGAGATAGGAGAGGCAGCCCTTCCCGGTGCGGCGCAGCTGCACTATCCGCGCGGTGCTGCCGGGGCACGAAACCTCGGCGGTGTTCCAGGCCAGGCTCCAAGCGCGCATCCCGCCCTCGAGCGACACCGCGTCCAGGCCGCGCGCGCGCAAGCGCTGGGCAGCCAGCATGCTCGTCTTCCCTGCAGCGCACACGGTCACGACGCGGTCGCCATTCGTGGGGTGAAAGTCCGCGAGGGCGGTCGGTTCGCCGCGCCGCAACGCGTTGTAGACATCGGCGTGCACGCTGCCAGCGACGCTCCACTCGGCGCGTTCGGCGGCGGGGCGCACGTCGAGGACCGTGACCGGTGCCCCCCGCTCGAGCAGCTCCCGCAGGCCTTCGGTGGAGATGGTGGGTGCAGTCATCCGGGAAGCGTGCCTAGGTCGCTGGCTTCTGCGCCGTGAACAGCACGGCCTTCACGCCGTAGGCTTCGGCCGCGTCGCGCGTCGATTGTTTTCGGAACGTGAAGCCGGGGACCACTGTCGAACGCACCCGCTTGAACCCCGCGTCCTCGAGCAACCCGAACACCTCTCCCTCCGGGAGAGCGCCGCCGATTCAGCTGGCCCAGAGCTTGGGGTCGTTGACGATGGACTGCGACAGCTGCTTCGCGCTCACGATGTCGGTGATCGAGAGCCGGCCGCCGGGCTTCAGAACACGGAACAGCTCGTGGATCACGCGGCGCTTGCGAAAGGACAGGTTGATGACGCCGTTCGAGATCACGACGTCCACGCTCGCGTCGGGCAGCGGAATGTCCTCCATCCGCCCCTCGTGGCACGCCATCCGCACGCCTGAAGCAGCGGCGTGCGCTTCAGCCTTGCGACACATCGTGGGGTTCAAATCGAGGCCCATCACCCGGCCCGTCGGCCCCACCTGCCACGCAGCGATGATGCTGTCGAGCCCCGCCCCACTCCCGAGATCCAGAACCGTCTCGCCGGGCTGGAGCCGGCTGCGCAGGTGCGGGTTGCCCACGCCCGCGAACGACGCCACGGCGCCGGGCGGCGCGCGATCGAGCCACTCGCGCTCGTAGCCGAACAGCTCGGCTGCCAGACGCCCGTGATGGAAGTGGAACTCACCTTCCGGGTGTTCGGCTACCTCCTGATACATCCGCAAGACTTCGCCCTTGATCACTGCTTCGAGCGAGCCCTGCTCCTCCGCGTGAAGCACTGCGCTGTCGGTCATGTGCGAAGTGTGGGTCCGCTTGCACAATAGGACAATTAGATGATGTTTATGAGATAGATAGGTATTACCCTATGGCAAAACCTGGCCTCACGCTGCACCGCTTAGAACTGTTCCTCGCGGTCCTCGACGAGGGGGGCGTGGGTCGGGCGGCCAAGGCCTGCCACATCAGCCAGCCCGCGGTTTCCGAACACTTGCAGGGTCTGGGGGCGCACTTCGGCGTTCCGCTGCTGGAGCGTCACGGGCGGAGCGTCCGTCCGACGCCCGCCGCCCGCCTGCTCGAACCGTACGCCCGCCAGGCGGTGGGGCTGCTACGCGGTGCCGAGCGGGCTGCGGCCGACTTGCAGGGGCTGCGCAGCGGCGCCCTGACCGTCGGCGCGAGCACGACGCCCGGCACCTACCTCCTTCCCGCCGCACTCGGCCGGTTTCATGCAGCTCATCCGGCGCTCGCATTGAGTCTGCAGATCAGCGACACCCGGGAGATCGAGCGCTCGGTGGCGGCGGGTCAACTGGAGCTGGGAGTGATCGGGGATGCGCCGCTCGTGACTGGGCTGGCTGCGGAACCCTGGGTGAAGGACGAGCTGGTGCTCATCGTCCCGCGCGGCCACCGGTTCGCGCGCCGCCGGGCCGTGACCGCGCCTGCGATCGCCGGCGAGCCCTACATTGCTCGCGAGGAAGGCTCGAGTACGCGCGGCGTGGCCGAACGCTATCTCGCGCGGCTGGGGGTCACGCTCAACCCGGTGATGGAACTCGGGAGCACGGAGGCGATTCGCGAGGCGGTGGCCGCGGGACTCGGCGTCGCGCTCGTGTCGCGTCACGCGGTTTTGGCACGGGATCGGCGGATCGTGGCCGCACGGCTCGCCGGCCCACGCTGGACGCGGGATCTGCTGATTGTGCGGCGCTTGGGGACGCCGCTCGGGCCTGCAGCCGCGGCGTTCCGGAGCCTGCTGCTCGAAACCCGAGCCTGATCTGCCAGTGGGCTCAGCGGTTCGGGAACGACGCGGAGGTGCGGAGCCAGGCGCTGAGGAGCGGGTCTCCGGGGTACCGTGCCAGCTCCGCGCGCAGCGCCTCCCGCACGCTGCGCCGCAGCCCGTCAGGGAGGACGACCGGTGCGACCGGCCCGGACTCTGATCCGGACAGCAGCGTGACCGTAGCGGCATACGCCTGAGCCGGCTCGAGGCGCACGGCCAGCCGGGCGCTGAACGCGGCCAGCGCAGCCCGCACACGCTCGAAGTCTCCGGCAGCGGCGAACAGATTCGTGGCCCAGGCGTACGCTTCGGTCATGGCGGGCACGGTGGCGAACAACTCCCCCCCGAAATAATGCACGCCCCACAGGGAGTCCGCGATCCGGCGCGCGTCATCCAATCGTCCGAGCTTACCCAGGAGGATCATCCGCCGTGCGGCCACGGCCTCCGCTTCCGCTTCGACACCGAGCGAGTCTGCGATGTCGAGCTCGCGGAGCGCCGCCTCGTAATTGCCGTCCAGCTCGAGCACACGCGCCGTCATGCGGTGCGCTTCGGCCTCGGCGGGGCCGGCGGCCAGCCAACGCCGGGCCCACGCCCTCGCCGCGGCCCGCGCGCGGGCGCGCGAGGCGGCCAACGACTCTGCCGGAAGCGCAGCCAGGGAATCGACCGGCACGAGCTCGAGCGAGTCGCGCAGCAGCGGCACGAGCATGAGATCGGGACCGGCGAACTGGAGTGCCAGTGCCGAGTCACTGCCGCGGCCGGGCGGCTGCCCAGCCACGCCGAGCTCGAAGTCACAGCTGCACCAGGCACGGACCGAGCTCCGCACCGGACGGGGCAGCTCGCGGCGGTAGCCCGCCATCGCGCCCGGCGACTGCCCGGCCGCCAGCGAGTAGATGACCACCAATCCCTGGTAGGCGCCATGCCGCGTGGGGTCGAGATCGAGCACGCGCCGGGACAGCCGCGTAGCGGCGTTCAGAGACCCGCGGCGCCGCTCTCCGGTCGGCGACGCCACGAGGAGGGGGTCGAGAAACTCGAGGCCTGCGAGCTCCTCGAGCGCGTCGACGTCGTTCGAGTCCTGGGCGACGAGACCGCCCAACTCCCGGCGCGCCGCGGTGAAGTCGGCGTTCAGCAGGCTGCGCAGCGCGCGCACGTGACTGGCCGCCCGCGGCGGCAGCCGGTTGCTGAGCGCCGCGGCGCGCTCCGCGTAGCCGTAGGCCGGATGGTCAGGATCCAGCACCGAGAACGCGAGCAGGGAGACCTCAGCGAGCTTGCCGTATGCCTGCGCGAAGGCGCTGTCGATGCGGACGGCGTCCAGCAACGCGTCACGGGCCTGGCGGTATTCCGCTCGGTTGAGATGCGCCATACCACGCAGGTAGGCCCGATACGCGTCCAGGGAGCGCGTCGTGGCCGTGCCCAGGTCCGCCGAGCCCTGTTCGAGCCCGGCCGCGCGCAACAACGCCGTCGCGATCTGGTCGTAGGCCCGCCGTACGTCGTCCCTGGCTCGACCTTCGAACGTCGCACGGGCCAGCTGGCGCCGGGTCACGACGTCGTAGGCCCGGGCACTCACTTGCAGCCGTTCGCCCGTCACGATGATTTCGCCCGTCACCGCCGTCCATCCGCCGGTCTCCGCCGCCACAGGGCGGAGGCGCGCGAGGTCCATGACGTCCCCGGGGTGGAGCTCGTGCCGGCGCAGCGCCGGATACAGCCGCTCGTCGGGGACGACCGTCAACTCCGTCCACTGGCCGAGCGCGTCCGCCAGCATCGTGGGGGACGCTTCGACCAGCCATTGATAGGCGGCGATGCGCGACAGGTTGCGAAACGGGAGAATGAGAAATGTGCGCGCCCGGTCGCGCTCGGCAGGAGGCGGGGACGTAGCGGCCGCCCCGGGCGCTCCCCGACTACACGGCGGGGCCGTACCGTCGGGGCACTGAGCTCCGGCGGACCTCACGACCAGCGCGGAGAGGAAGGCCACAATGACGGCACCGTGGCGACCGGATGACATATGGTCGGACCAACATCGCGCGGCCGCTCGGATCCGGCAAGGCGGGAGCTGGCGACGTCAAGCAACGGCGCCGTTGGCACCACCGTTGGCACCACGACCAGCCGGATTTTAGCGCACCCCATGATGATGCGGCGTGGATCCACGCGGACCGCTCGCTCCAGCATCCTTGGTCGGTGAACCTGCATCGTGGAGCGAGCCCCCTTCGGAGCGCCGCGCGACATCGAAGCTGAACATCATCCCGCTCTCGGTATGTTCCGCGATGTGGCAGTGCGCCATCCATAGCCCGGGATTCGTGACATCCAGCAGGATGTCCACCGTCTGTCCCGCGCGCAGGAGCACCGTGTCCTTCCACACGAGATTGGACTCCCGGTTGCCATCCCTCGATAGGATCAGGAAGCGGCCGGCTCCGTGGATGTGGAAGGGATGGTGCATCGGATGATCCGACTCCATCTCGTTCACTAGCCGGATCTTCACCCGATCACCCACTGTAAACGCCCAAGCGATGGCGCCGTTCTCGGCCCCGGTCTGCCGGTCGACGAGCTTCCAGAGCATGTTGCTAGGGTCCGACGCGCGGTTGATCGCTGGCATTAGGTCCTCCCACTCGAGACCGTCGCCTCCTTCGTGCCCGCCGTGCGGCGGGCCATCGTGCGGTTTCGGAGCGGGCACCCCTGGCACGTCCGAGAGCACCAGCTTCATCCAGCATCTTGGGCATCGCCCCGGCTTCGAGGCCGTGACCTCCGGGTGCATGGGGCAGACGTAGGAGGCCGGGACCACCGTGGTCGTCTGCACCGCCACCAATTTCATAAAGCACTTCCGGCACCTCCCCGGCTCAGAGGCGGTGACGTCGGGGTGCATGGGGCAGGCGTATGTGGACGCCGCCTTGTCGTCCTCTCCGTACAAGAGCGGCATGGAAGAGATGAACGCTAGCACCTTGTCCAGTGCTCGCTCGACGTCGTGCCCAATCGCTTGATGCTCGGCGGTGAGTTGGGGGTCGACGCGCAGCACGTCGAACGACCGAGCGGCATCGCCAGCCTCAGCGGCTGAGACCGAGAACCCACCGAGGTCGTAGACATGGTCCGGGGTACGATGCTCGAGCCGCACGTCCCCCGGGGTGTCGAACAGCACGTCGACAACCGCTCGTTCTGAAGGCGCGAGCAGCACAGCGTCGACGAACGTCTCGCGCTCGTAGCGACCGCTGTCACCACCGACCAGCTTCGCGCGCGCGCCGCGAACGGCGAAGTTGAAGATGCGCGTGTTCGCCGTGTTGACGAGATAGAGGCGCACGACCTCCCCCAGAGCCGCCTCGCCGGAGAACGCGGTCTCGCCGTTGATCAGCAGGACGTTGCCGAACCGCCCCATGGCGGTGAAGGTCGGCGTGGACCGGCGGAAGGGCGCGATCTGGCCGCCCTCGACGAGCAGGTCGTCTAACGTGAGGGTCAGCTGCCGGTCGACGGCAGGCCAATACGACGGGTCGGAGGGCTCGACGACGATTGTGCCGTACAACCCCATCTCCTGCGCGAAGTCTTCCCGGATGTGCGGGTGGTACCAATAGAGCCCGGCGTCGGGGAACTGGACCTTGTAGGTGAACGTGCCGCCGATCGGGATCGGCGCCTGCGTCTCGTGTGGGACGCCGTCGTAACGGTTCTCCAGCCGCAGGCCGTGCCAGTGAACGGTCGCCTCGATGTCGCCGTCGTTGGTCACCTGCACTGTGATCTCCGACCCTTGATCGACGTGCAGTGTCGGACCGGGGATCGACCCGTTGTAGGCGAGCATGCGCAACACAGCGGCGTCGAGGCCCTTGCGCACGGGAGAGATGCGCAGGTCGAATCGATCGCCGTCGTGAAGCCGGATCACGCTCGGCCTCGACACGTCCGAGAGCCCCGCGGTCTCAGTCGTGAATAGGTCCTGAGGATCGACGCGCCTCGCTTCCATGGTCTTACTCAGGGGTTGCGATCCGGAGATGGTGACGCGCTCCGAAGAGGGCCGCGAGAGAACCCCTCTCAGGTGACTGACGATCTGAGCACCGATGGTGCGGACGACTCCAAAGATTCGCCGACTGAGCGAAGGTGTCTGGGACATGATATCGGCGATCCTCAGGTCGGAGTCTGTAAGGGAGGGAGCGACAACGCGTCTGACGCTGGCTCGGGATGCTAGCTCCAATGATGCTTCGAGGCAAGCCGCGCAACGAGTTGAATCGTCTAACCGCCGGCCTTTCGCCACAGATTGACTGCGGTGGAGTACCGCACGGAACGGCACGTCGCTAAGTTACGCACCGCGCCACCGTAGCTCAGTGGTAGAGCTCTCGATTCGTAATCGAGCGGTCGTCGGTTCAAATCCGACCGGTGGCTCTGTTTCGCCCGCACCGCTGCTCGCTGTTCTCGGGCCACCTTGCCCAGCGCCGGTTCCCGTGGCACTTCCGTGGCACCTTTCGGGGTGTCGAGCTGCAACGCCACGGCGGTCGCGTGCACCGATATCGCTCCTCTTGCTTGCACAGCCAACAACCCTGCGCAGATCAGTGCGGGGTGGAAATCCCGTCGTTCATGTGGAAAACGGACTCAGCGTTCGGTTATCACAACGGGCGGGCTCACTTCCGGGCGACAGACAACGCACCGGCCCGCCAGCTGCTCTGCGATGCTCGATCAAGTCCACCTTCGGGTGGACGCAGGCAGGGGCAGCGTTGAACGGGAAATGACCCGAGGGCGCGCAGACAGTAGCTAGCTGGGGCGTGAACGAAACACTGGGCGAGCCTCGACCACAGCCAGAATGGGAGCGTGTGCGATGCGCCAGCCCTTCGGCAGCGGGGTGCAAGAGCCCCCCGCTGGCTTTCCGCGCCGGGTGAGTGCAGCTCTCACCCGTGCGGAAGAGTTGGGAACTTTGGAACTTGTCACAACTACCGCTTCAACGAAGCGGTTGTCGGGCGGGTCCTGAATCGGAGCCGGTACGGCGCGAGCGGCACGCCGTCGCTGACGTTTCGAAAGCCGTAGCCGTGCGGTGTACCGAGCTGCAGCTCATACTCGCGGTCCTGCTCGAGCGCGAGGCCGAAGTGAAAGGTGGTCCCGGCCGAATCCAGCCCCTTGCCGAGGATGAACGGGACGCGGGTCGAGTCCACCGCGCGCCACGTGAACTTGGGGAAGCGCTGCTGCGACTCGGCCGTTGGGCCGGAGGGTCCCAGCACCGGCAGGACGCTCCAGCCGTCGTCCCGCACCGGCCGGTCGAATCGCACCACCATTTCTTGTAGGCCTGGATCCACAGAGTCCGATCCATTCGCGATGGACAGTGAAACGATCTTGGGCCGCAACTCGTCGTAGCGCGCCTGCATCGACGGAACGCGATCGGGCAGCGAATCGTAGTACGCGATGATCCGCGGCAGGAACGCGGCGAACGTCGGATAGGCGGTCCGGTTCGCCTCATACTGAGCATAGAGATTGGCCAGCTCTTCGGTCCAGAACCAGCTGCCGCGGAGTTGGTCACGATAGAAGGCGCGTAGCTGCACGCTGTCGCCGTGGGCGACGATATAGCGTGCCTCGGTCGCGCGATCGAGTGATTCGTTCACCATACTCGGCCACGGATACGATTGAAGATCCATGGCGGCCGCGACGAGCGCGTGTATCCGCGGCGCCGAGCGCTCGAACTCGGCGCGGTGGGCGTTGCCGAGCGGATTCACGAACCCATGGCCGAATTCGTGAACCAGCAACCCCGCCATTCCGGCGTCGTACTTCGGATACCCGGTGGCATCAGGCGGCGTGTTGCCGACGATGCTGTAGCATTCGCGCGGCCCACTCGGCGGCTGCACGCACGGACCGTAGTTGCCTTCGGCGGCCACGAGGAACGGCACCACGACAAAGATCCGGTCCGACGGGATCCCGAAGTACGGTGCGAACCACGCAAGATCGACGGCGCGTTCCAGAGCCGGCCGGATGCGGCCATCGACCGAATCGTAGAGCGTACGATGACTCGTGAAGAAATCGTTGGCGCGGCTGTCGATCGCGAACCTCCGCGCTGCTTCGACGAAGCGCCGGGTTTCGGCGGGGGGCGCGGGCCATCCTCCACTCGAATCGAATGGAACACGTTCCTTGAGCTCGGGCGGATCGGTCAACCGGATCGGGATGGCCATCACCCGCGACTGTGCGACGCCGTAGCGGTCGCGCAGCCCACGCGCGAGAGTCACTGCTTCGTGGTTCCGCTGCGGACCGAAGAACCGATCGATGTCGGCGCTGTACTGGGGAAGGTGGGTCGGACTGAACTCCCCACTGCCGGCGAGCTTGAAGATGATCGCGATCAGCTCGACGCGACGGTCAACGCCGATACGCAATTCTTTCGATTGCGCCGCTACCTGCGGGGAAGGAAGGACCAGCAAGAGGGTGAGAGCAGCCGCGCGAAACGACATAATCATCCCTCGCTTATTCGTAGTGCTGATTCTACCGCTTAGCCCGCGATCTGCACGCCGTTCGACTCCGGGATGCGCCGTTTACGACAGTGACTCTTTGTCTTGAGCGGCGTCGATAACGCGATCTCCCGCGGTGGGTTGCTAAGCGGACGCGGGTGTCGGCCAGGGCTTCACGAACTCGAACGCCAGGACCCGGGCGATGCGTTGGAAATCGCGCGCGTTATCGGTCACGAGAACGATCCCGGCTTCGCGGCACGAGAGAGCTAGCAACACGTCGTTGCCAAACGCTTTCGACAGTCGGCCGAGGTCCAGGCCCTCGCGGCGTCCTAGTTCCGCGAGCACGTCCCCCGAGTCCTCCCATGCGTGGGCGGACGGGGTTACGAGGCGCCCGCGTCGCCGATACAGGCTCAAGACGTGGCGCTCGAGCAGCCGTCGGTCATCGGCCGACCGGGTACCAGCTCGGAGTTCCTGAGCGACCACCGCGCTCAGGTACTCGAACGGCGCAAACAGGTGGTGGAAGCGCTGCAGGCTGGCGTTCGCCTGGGGATCGCGAAATCCCTGGATGAAGAGATTCGTGTCCAGCAGGAACTTCCGCTCGGTCGCGGGACTCACCGATCGCGCGCATTCGGTGAGGTGAGCTCCACACCGCGCATCGCACGCGTGCCGTCGACGAGTTCCTGGCGGAATACCACCATGTCGAGTGCGGCTTCGATGGTTTCCGTTGCGGTCGGCGTGCCGAGGATGCGCTGAGCGGCCGCGACCTTGTTCGGATTCAGGCGGTACGTCTTCGGCACCTTCCGTTCAGCAGCTCGGGCGCTTCGGGTCGGGGGCATCTGGGGTCAGCCTCAGAGTTGATGTATGTACGCTATTACGATACGTACATACATCATCATGCGCAAGGGGCAAGTGCGTCAGGCTCGCGGGGAGCTTGACGACTGACCCCTCCCCAGGAGAGCGATCTCGTACGGGGCCGCTACCGGCTTGCGCGAGACTGCAGGCGCTGGCGTTCTTCTCTCTCCGCGTGAATTACACGGTCGAGACCATCGCCATGGTGTTCTTCGGACTCAATACACTCGTGACGGGCTACCTCGTGTTCAGGTCCACCTTCCTGCCTCGAGCCCTGGGTGTGCTGTCGGCGGCTGGAGGCCTGGGTTGGCTGATCTATCTTTACGAGCCACTGGCACGCCGACTGGAGTCCTACATCGTCGGCGTCGGCCTCATCGGGGCAGTGGTGACGGTGCTCTGGTTCCTGGTGAAGGGTGTGAACGAACAGCGGTGGCAGGAGCAGGTCAACGCAGCGACCGCCTCCATCTGGCGATGAAACCGCACAAGGAGGATATCACATGAAACACAACGTCATGTTGACCATCGCGTCGCTGCTCTCGATCGCCCTGATGACGTTTCATTTCACGGACGACGTCCTCCGCGAGGGCGGGATGGCCGTGAGAGGGGCCTGGAACCTCATTGCGGTGCTCATCCTCCTCGTCTGGTTGTACGGAACGCTGGTGCTCGCCGAGCGGCGATCGGGGTACATCATCATGCTCATCGGATCGCTGCTTGGGTCCGGGATGCCCGTCCTCCACATGATCCTCGCGCGAACCGTGGTCACCAACGAGGTCGCCAGGGCCAGGGGAGACTACTTCTTCGTCTGGACGCTCCTCGCGCTCGGCGTGACCGGGCTCTTCTCCCTTATCCTCTCGGCGCGCGGACTATGGAGCCGGAAATGGGGCCAGCCCCGGTAGTCCCGGGAAAGCAGGTTAGGCCGCTTGCCTGCAACGCAGATCCCGGAGCATCTCCAAGTACTCCTTGTTGGCCAGGCGATACTCCGCCTGCCGATCATCACGACCCCCTGCGTTGCTTTCAGGGGGTCGCGTGCTGTGAGTTCCGCTGTGAGTTGCCCCTCCAGGATTCGAACCTGGTTCGGGGTGCGAAACGCCCCCTTTTCGCGTTGCAGCGGGTGACTGCGCGGGACGCTTCTCCTTGTGGCGCAGCGTTTTCCGCTCGACGGGTGGGACGGCCGACCCGGGCGGTCGTCGGTTCAAATCCGACCGGTGGCTCTGTTCCGCTCACGCCGTGATCGTCAGCTTGTGCCCCTTCGCCTTGAGCGAAGCCTGTAACCCCGCCTTCTCCACCGACTTCATGTAGGCCTCGTCGGCGCTGATCTCCTTTTTGTCGACCAGCTCGAGCAGCGCATCGTTCAGCGTCACCATGCCCAGCTGCTTCGAGGTCTGCATGATCGAAGGAATCTGGAAGGTCTTGCCTTCGCGGATCAGGTTGGACACGGCTGGCGTCGTGAGCAGGATTTCGCGCGCCGCCACCCGCCCGCCGCTCAAGCGCTTACACAGGGTCTGCGAAACCACGCCCTTGAGCGACTCGGAGAGCATCACCCGGATCTGCGCCTGCCGGTCCGCCGGGAACTGATCGATGATCCGGTCGACCGTGGACGACGCGGTCGTGGTGTGCAGCGTCCCGAACACCAGGTGCCCCGTCTCGGCGGTCTCGATCGCGATCGCGATGGTCTCCAAGTCGCGCATCTCCCCCACCAGTACGATGTCCGGGTCCTCGCGCAGCGCCGCGCGCAGCGCCGACTTGAAGCTGTCGGTGTGCACGCCCACCTGGCGCTGCGTGATGAGACACTTCTTGTTCTCGTGCACGAACTCGATCGGGTCCTCGATCGTGATGATGTGGTCCGTGCGCATGCGGTTCACGAGGTCGACCAGCCCGCACAAGGTCGTGGACTTGCCGGAGCCCGTGGGACCAGTGACCAGAACGAGGCCCTTCGTCAGAAAGCAGAGCTGCTGCACTTCCTTACTGATGCCGAGCTGCTCCACCGAGACGACCTGCGCCGGGATCACCCGGAACACCGCCAGCGGCCCCTTGCGGTCGCGGGCCGCGTTGACGCGGAAGCGGGCGAGCCCGGCGATCTCGTAGGCGAAGTCCGAGTCGCCCGTGTCCTTCCACTCGGTGCGGTTTCGCTCCGGCATAATGGCGAGCAGCATCAGCTGGAGCTGGTCCGTGCTGAGCGGCGGGCCCGCCTGGCGCGTCATCTCACCGTGGGTGCGGAACAGCGGCGGCTCGCCGACCCGGAGATGCAGGTCGGACGACTTGGACTGCACCAGGGCGCGGAGCAGGTCGCCCAGGGTCCGCTCGGCTGCCTGGTACTGCCCGGGGGCGAAGTCCGCGGGCAGGCCGGCGGGGGGAGCGGCACCCCGCTTGTCGGCCGCGGGCGCGGGGGCTTCCGCGACGGGGGGCGTCCGCTGGGCTGCCGGAGCGGGAGCCCCTGCGCCTGCGGCCGGCGCCCGCGCCGTCTTGGACTTGGGGGGAGCCGCGGCGACCGGGGGGGCGGGGGCGGGGGCCGGGGCGGGGGCAGTGGCGGGGGCAGGGGCGGCGACGCTGGGCTCCGCCTGAGCGGGTCGCGGCTTGGGAGACACCACGGCGGTCAGCCGCCCCATCTCGGGGACGATGCGCACGCGCACCATGCCGCGGTCCGCGATGTATTCGAACTCGGTCTCGGTGCCGGTATCGATGTGGTTCGCCGATTCCGACGGCGCCACCTCGACGAGCAGGGCGTAGATGTGCTGGTCGGTGAGCGGCTGCTTCGAGACCTTGCGCGGCTTGCCGTCCTTCACCAGGGTCACCGGCTCGTCCGGGAGCAGGTAGAGCTGATCGCCGTGCTCCCGCAACAGGACATCGACGAACGGATCGAGCTTCGCGGCCATGGGGAGGTCAGTCCAGCGGCCGTGCGTACAGCACGTGCGCGCGGTTCACGTAGTGGGTGGCCGCGTGGGTCCACACGGCGAAGAACGGATGCGGCGACGCGTTCAGGTAATCGAGCAGCCGGGCGTGGGGCGTGGGAAGCTCGACGCTGGCCCACCCGCCGAGAGTCGCACCGCCAACCAGGGTGAGCTCGGTGCCGAGCAGCCGGGCGGCGGACAACCGCGCCGGGTCGGCGATGGGGGCCTGGCGGTCCTGCGACAGCCACATCGTGTGGGCCTTGGACACGAGCAGGACGTCGCCTTCATCGGCGGGCCGGAACGCGAAGAATCCCTCCGGCCGGTTGAGCATCTCCAACACCGTCTCCGGCCCGTCGTGGTCCGCCACGCGCTCCATCACGTAGACCACGCCGGGCCGGGACACCCCTTGGGTCTGCAGCAGGTGCGCTGGGAGGGGAGTACGAGGCAGGGAGAAGTCGGACACGGGAGAATACTAAATACGTCACGCACAAACGTCTAGCAAAGGCGTCGCACGAATGCGTCACGCAGAGGCGTATACGGTTCTGTTCGACGGTTTCGTTCGACGTCTCTGCGCGACGGCTTCACGCGACGATTCACTGCCGCTTCTCGCATTGCACCGCCGTCGGTGGCGTTCGGGAGCATCCGATCTGCTCGTCCATGCCGCTCGCGATGGGGCCGCACGCGGTCGTCTGCGCGCCTTCGCGGGCGGCCTGCTCGGTCGGGCCGAGGGCGCTGGCGCAGTTGGTCCGCCCGCGGAACTCGATGCAGACGCGGCATTGAACCTTGGCCCGCGCCGTGGTCATGAAGAAGAAGAGCGCGGCGACGGCGAGGACGGCTGCGATGCTGTACAGGGTGGCTCGTCGCATAGCGCCATTGCCGCGGCTGGTGGTGCTAAGGTAGGCAGCGGAGCGGGGCTGTCAACGATGTCGCAGTCCTGCCGTTGCGCCTTGACGCCATTGTGGCGTCCGCGCGATGCTCGATGTGCGCGGTCTGCGCACCTGCGGTCATTGTTTCACTTAGCACGTTGCTTGCGCGCACTGCGCCATCTGGCGGCGCGCAGCACGCCGTGCTGTGGCGGCCGTTGGAATGACACGGTGGGACAGGTGAGGGGATCGTTCAACGAAGGGAGGCACTGTGCGCTACTGGATAGCCGTTGGCGCGGCCGCGGCGCTGGCCGATTGTCGTGACCCCGTACAGCTGGCGCAGCGACCCGCGACCCCGCTGGCCGCGGACGTCGCGGCGTCCGAGGCCTCGTACGAGATCATCGATCTCGGCACCCTCGGTGGAAACCTTGGGCAGGCCTTGGCGATCAACGCGCGCGGTCAGGTTGTCGGGTGGAGCGAAACCGCGTCACGCATCCGACACGCCTTTCTCTGGGAAGACGGGGTGATGCAGGACCTGGGCACGCTTGCTGGAGGATTTAGCTCGGCCAGCGCGATCAACAATCGCGGGGACATCGCTGGCTTCAGCACCGACGCCGCAGGCTCTGCGCGCACCGTGCTCTGGACCGGGGGTGTGCTGCAAGACCTCGGTGCGGGTGGGGGACCTGTGTTGTCTGAGACTGGACTGGTCGCATGGACTGCGTGGACGCCGACGGGCGCGCACCCGCAGCTGTGGGACCATGGACAGGTGGTCGATCTCGGTACCCTTGGGGGCGCCTACGCGTCTGCAACGGGCATCAACAGCCGCGGCCAGGTCGTCGGCTGGAGTGACGTGCCTACCGCTAGCGGGGCGCCGCACCCGTTCCTATGGGAGAACGGTGTGATGCGCGACCTCGGCACGTTCGGTGGAGTCTTCGCCGTCGCCGCGGGCATCAACGATCGCGGCCAGGTGACCGGGTCGTCAACTGACGCCAACGTCAACTCTCACGCGTTTCTTTGGGACGGGGAGATGGTCGCCCTCGGCACTCTAGGTGCCGATCGTGTGAGCACGGGGCAGCTGATCAACGAACGCGGCGAGGTGGCGGGGCTTAGTATCAGATGCAACTCGTGCGACGCGCGCCACCCGTTCCTGTGGGATCGGGGAGTGATGCAGCCGGCAGGGGGCCCCGACTACCGGCTAACGTCGTTCGACGACCGCGTCGCCGCGATGAACGAGATGGGGCAGGTCGTGGGGTGGCGCGAACAAGGCTCACCGCGCCATGCCTTCCTGTGGGACGGGGCCACCCGGGATCTGGGAACGCTCGGCGGGCCAGACGAGCACAGTGGGGCCCTCGCGATCAATAACCGAGGAGACATTGTCGGCTGGTCGTTCGTTCCAACGGGGGAGCATCCGGTCCTCTGGCGCCGGACGCCCGCGTCACCCTCCCCGGCGGTGGTAACGAGCGGCCCATGAAAACAACGAGAGCCGAGCGGCATGCTGCTCTGCTCGCGAGCCTGACGCTGCTCGGCTGCCGTGACGCCCTCCAGCCGGTGGGCCCCCGTGTGCCGGCGCCGAGTGCCGCCATCGAGCCGGCTCCGCCGCCCGCAACGAATGAGTGCGCCAGTCCTCCGGTCGGTACGATCTGGTGTGACGATTTCGAGGTCGACCGCCTGAGCAGTTACTTCGAACACCTCAGCCCCACGACCTTTGCGCGGACCGCGGGGGTCGGCGCGGGCGGCTCCTACGGCATGCGAGCCGTGTACACCCCGGGCGTCCCCCAGGCCGGTGACTTGAAGCTCGCGTTCGGCCGATCCCCCGATCCGGATTACATGAAGCCCGTCGGTTACGGTGCCCCCGCCTATCGCGAGATCTATTGGCGCGCCTATCTGCGCGCGCAGCCCGGCTGGACCGGCGGGGGCGGCGGGGCGTTTACCCGGGCCATGGTGCTCGCGTCGGCGGCCTGGGCCCAGGCCGCCGTAGGTCACGTTTACGCGTCAGACGGTGATGCGCTCTCGCTCGATCCGGTGCGGGGGACGGACGAAGTGGGCACGCTCGTGACGACCGGGTACAATGATGTCGACCACTTCACGTGGCTCGGGCAGGTCGCGGGGACGGCGCCGATTTTCGGCGGCGGTGCGGTCGGCGAATGGTACTGCATCGAAGCCCACATGAAGTTGAACGATCCTGGAAAGGCCAACGGCGTACTGGAGTACTGGATCAACGGTACCCTCGAGGCGCAGCGCACGGGCCTCAACTTCGTGGGATCGTACAGCGCGTTCGGCATCAACGCGATCTTCTTTGAGAACTACTGGGGCGCTACCGCACCCCAGACGCAGGAGCGCTATTGGGACAACATCGTCGTGGGAGACCAGCGCAGCGGTTGTGGGACGAGCACCTCCTACTCCATCATCGATCTCGGCACGCTGGGCCCAACGAGCGCTTCGGGCGATGCGCCGCAGAGCAATGCATTCGCGGTGAACGCGCGGGGCCAGGTCGTCGGCGCAAGCGCGCTGCCCACGGGGGCGCACCCGTTCCTATGGGAGAACGGCGCCATGCGGGATCTCGGCACGCTGGGCGGGATGTTTGCCTCCGCAGCGCACATCAACGATCGAGGCCAGGTGGTCGGCTCCAGCAGCACGACGCCGGGATATCCCGGGTATCCACAACGCGCGTTCCTGTGGCAAGACGGTGTGATGCAGGAGCTCCCCACGCTCCGTGGCGGAAACAGCTCTGCCACTCGCATCAACGAAGCGGGTCAGATTCTCGGGAGGAGTGACGGCGAAGGGGTTCTGTGGGACAACGGGGCGATCGTTCCGCTGGGCTTCGACGCGCGCGCCCTGAACGATCGGGGGCAGGTCATCGGCGATCTGAAGACGGGCTCGACTGTCCACGCCGTGCTCTGGCAGGCGGGGGTCGTCACGGACCTCGGCACTCTGGAGGGCGGCGACTCGAGCTGGGCCCGCGCCATCAGCAACAGCGGCTGGGTGGTCGGTGCCAGCCGCACGGTGAGCGGCGCAGTCCACGCGGTGCGCTGGGGCGGGGGGCAGATCACGGATCTCGGCGTGCTGCCGGGGGACTCCCGGGCATTCGGGCTGTACGTTAACGACGGTGGCGAGGTGGCCGGGCAAAGCTACGGAGGTGGGTACGAACACGCCTTCGAGTGGGATCACGGCGTCATGCGGGCGCCCGCTGCCGCCTCGCTCGGTGATTACGCCACCGGCATCAATGCGTCGGGACTCGTCACGGTCGTGTCGCGCGTGGCGTATACGTGGCGGCGCAGCCTGCTGACCCAGCTTCCGACCCTGCCAGGAGGGGAGACCCACGCTGGCACCTACGCCGTCAACAACGCAGGCTGGATCGTCGGGTGGGCATTGCCGCCTCACTCAGCCGGCTATACGCACGCCGTGCTGTGGGTGCCGTCGGGTGGTGCAGCGCAGATGACGAGCGTTCGCTGAACCACTCGCAGCCTACACCTAATCTCGCTCCGCCGCCGCTTTGCGCTGCGGCTCCTGGAACTGCTCCTGCTCGGTGGACCCCTCCATCGCCGTGACCGACGATCGCCCGTTGGTGGCGATCTGCGTGACCTCGTCGAAGTACCCCACGCCGACGAACTCCTGGTGGCGCACCGCCGCGTAGCCGTCCCGCTCCGACGCGAACTCGCGCCCTTGCAGCTCGGCGTAGGCTGCCATGCCCCTTTGCTCATACTCCCGCGCCAGCTCGAACATGCTGTGGTTCAAGGCGTGGAAGCCGGACAGGGTGACGAACTGAAATTTGTAGCCCAGGGCGCCGAGCTCCTTCTGGAAGGAGGCGATCTTCGCCTCGCTCAGGTGCTTGCGCCAGTTGAAAGAGGGCGAGCAGTTGTACGCGAGCATCTTCCCCGGGAAGCGGGCGTGGATGGCGTGCGCGAACTGCGTTGCCTCCTTCACGTCGGGCTTGGACGTCTCGAACCACAGCAGGTCCGCGTAGGGGGCGTACGCGAGCGAGCGCGCGATCGCCGCCTCGACGCCGTCGCGGATGCGGAAGAAGCCCTCCGTGGTCCGCTCGCCCGTGACGAAGCGCTGGTCGTACTCGTCGCAGTCGCTCGTGAGCAGCGTGGCGCTGTTGGCGTCGGTGCGCGCGATCAGGACCGTGTCCACGCCGCACACGTCGGCCGCCAGCCGCGCCGCCACCAGCTTGGTCACGAACTCGCTGGTCGGCACCAGGACCTTCCCGCCCAGGTGGCCGCACTTCTTCACCGAGGCGAGCTGGTCCTCGAAGTGCACGCCCGCCGCGCCCGCATCGATCATGTTCTTCATGATCTCGAAGGCGTGCAGCGGGCCGCCGAACCCGGCCTCGGCGTCGGCCACGAGCGGTGCGAACCAGTAGATCGAGCGATCGCCCTTCAAGTGCGCGATCTCGTCGGCCCGTTTGAGGGCGTTGTTGATGCGGCGCAGCAGGGTAGGCACGGAGTCGGAGGGGTAGAGGCTCTGGTCCGGGTACATCTCGTTCGCGTTGTTCGCGTCAGCCGCCACCTGCCAGCCGCTCACGTAGATGGCCTTGAGCCCCGCCTGGATCTCCTGAATCGCCTGATTGCCGGTGATCGCCGAGAGGACGGCGACGTAGTCTTCCTTCTCGAGCAGCTGCCAGAGCCTGGCGGCACCGTAGCGCGCGAGCGAGTACTCGATGTCGATGGAGCCGCGCAGACGATACACGTCGTCGGCCGAGTACGGGCGGGTGATGCCGTCCCAGCGGCTGTCGGTGGTCCATTCGCGCTGCAGCGCGCTGGTGAACTCGTGCTTGTCGATCTTGTGCATGGCCGTCCCTGTCCGTGTTGGGGCGAGCTGCTCAGTCGAGATACTCGTACGCAACCGTCGTCAGGAACTCCGCAAACTCCGGGCCGGTCGCGAGCTCGGACAGAATTCGCCCCGCAAGCGAAAAGTGAGTCATACCAGGGCCTTCCGCACCTACCCGTTCAGGTAGGGACTCCACCAATTCGGACAGGGTTTGTTGCACGAGTGCGGCGGTCACCGGTCGTCCGCTCTCCATGCGCGCGCCGTGCCGCAGCCACTGCCACACCTGCGCGCGCGAGATCTCCGCGGTGGCGGCGTCCTCCATGAGGTCGTAGATCGGGACGCATCCCGTGCCGGCGAGCCAGGCGGCGAGATAGCGCAACGCCACGTCGATGTTCTTGCGCAGTCCCTCCTCGGTGATGGCTCCACCCGGCGCGGTGAGCAGGTCACGCGCCGTGACACGCACATCGTCGCGCTTCACGTGAATCTGATGGGGCCCGCGCATGTGGGCGTCGAACACCTCGCGGGCGACGGGAACGAGCGCCGGGTGCGCGACCCAGGTGCCGTCGTGCCCCTGCCGGACTTCGCGCAGCTTGTCCTGGCGCACCTTCTCGAGGGCCTGCGCATTCAGCGCCGGATCGCGCTTGATGGGGATCTGGGCCGCCATGCCACCCAGCGCGTGGATGCCGCGCCGGTGGCACGTGCGGATCACCAGCTCGGCGTAGGACTTGAGGAACGGCCGGTCCATCGTGACCAGGCCGCGGTCGGGGAGCAGGCACTCGGGGCGGAGCCGGAATTTCTTGATGTAGCTGAAGATGTAGTCCCAACGCCCGCAGTTCAGGCCGCCCGAGTGATTGCGCAGCTCCCACAGGATCTCGTCGCTCTCGAACGCCGCGAGGATGGTTTCGATCAGGACGGTCGCGCGGATCGTGCCGCGGCCGATGCCGAGCGCATCCTGCGTGGCGTTGAACACGTCGTTCCAGAGGCGGGCCTCGAGGTGGCTCTCGAGCTTCGGCAGATAAAAGT
>Ga0209801_1000267_pt1 | contig 36195 bp, 32 predicted proteins | sample GraSoiAngelo_127_FD_185884 | JGI IMG/M metagenome (GOLD analysis project Ga0209801, IMG submission 185884) | Grasslands soil microbial communities from the Angelo Coastal Reserve, California, USA - 14_0927_09_40cm (SPAdes) (version 2) | ecosystem: Environmental > Terrestrial > Soil > Grasslands ... | reverse complement strand
GGGGTGGGAAGGGGTTGCTGGCCGCGCTCGAGCTGGTCGAGGACCGCGCGACGAAGAAGAACTTCGCCAGCGACCGCAAGGTCGCGCCGCGGATCCAGGCGGAGATGATGAATCGCGGACTGGTGACACGCACACGGCCGGCGCCCGGCCCGCATCCGGCGCCCGGCGACGCCGTCTACTACGCCCCGCCGCTCGTCATCACGGCCGCCGAGGTGGACCGCACGATCGCCGTCACGCGCGACGCGATCAAGGCCGTCCTCGGCGGGTAGCGAGGGTGGGGTGCGCCTCATCACCGCCCACCGGATTCTCATCGGGGCGGCGATCGCGTTCTTCCTCTTCTACTCGGCGTTCCAGGTCCGCCACTACTTCATGGGTGACGGTGCCGCCGCGCTCGTGCAGGCCGCGGTCGCGGCCGCCGTCGCCGGCGGGCTGACGGCGTACTACCGCACGTTGAACCGATGGGGGAAGCGCTAGCTCCCGCGGTTCTGATCTACGACGGTGAGTGCGCGATGTGCCGGGCCAGCGCGCTCTGGCTCATGCGGCGCGCGCTCGCCGGTGGCGCCGATCAGTTCGAGATCCTGCCGTGTCGCTCGTCGGTCCGGCGCGAGCGCTATCCGCAGATCACCGACGAGGCCTGCATGGCCGCGATGCAGCTCGTGCTGCCCGACGGCCGTGTCCTCAGTGGCGCCGACGCGGCGCCCGAGATCATCCGGCGCATCCCTCGCTGGCGCTGGCTGGCCGGTGCCTTCGGGCTCCCGGGCGTGCGCCCGCTCTCGCGGCGCGCGTATGCCTGGATCGCGCGCAATCGGATGCACTTGAGCTGCCGGGTCCCATCTCGCCACTGACCGAGCGGCCCAAGGCGCATCCGAAAGACCCGTCTAAAAATAGAGCAGCCGCCGCCGACTGATCGCGCTGCGGGCAGAACCCTGGCCTGCCCACGGCGGCGCCACGTCACGTAACCCGCCGCGGTCCGAGATGTTTCATCGCATACCCGTGCTGGTCGCCGTTTGGCACGCGTGGTGCACGGAACCATCATCGAACGACGCGGGAGCCAATGCCGGCTTCGCGTCATGGCAAAGGCGCCGCGGTCTCAATGCTGAGACCCCGGCGCCTTTTTTTGTCCAGGAGGCCGAATGGAGCTGAGCCGCCGAGAGGTCATGAAGACGAGCGTCGCCGCCGCCCTGCTATCCGGGGTGCCTGCGGGCTGGCGGGGATCCGCCTTCGCGTCCGACGCTCCCGAGACGCCGAAAGTACGGATCGGAATCATCGCGCTGACCGACTGCTCGTCGATCGTCATGGCTCACGAGCTGGGCCTGTTCAAGAAGCACGGGATCGACTCGACGATCTCGAAGGAAGCGTCGTGGGCCGTGATCCGCGACCGGCTCACGCTTGGCGAAAACCAGGCGACTCATCTGCTGCTCGGGATTCCCTATGCGGCGACGATGGGCCTCCAGGGGTCGCCGCAGAAGCCGATGATCATCCCGATGTATCTCAACCGGAACGGCCAGGCGATCACGCTCACGAAGTCGCTTCTCGACAAGGGCGTGAAGACGCCGCAGCAGGTCAAGCCGCTGGCGCTCGAGGCGAAGGCCAAGGGCAGCCCCATGACCTTCGCGATGACGTATCCGCCGGGCACCCACGCGATGTGGACCCGGTACTGGCTGGGCGCGGGCGGAATCAATCCCGATCGCGACGTCGCGCTCATCACCATTCCGCCGGCTCAGATGGTCGCCAACATGAAGGTCGGCAAGATGGACGGCTACTGTGTGGGCGAGCCGTGGGGGGCCCGCGCCATCGTCGATGGCATCGGCTTCACCGCGATCACGACCCAGCAGCTCTGGAAGGACCACCCCGAGAAGGTCCTCGGCTTCACCGAGGAGTTCGCGACGAAGAACCCGAAGACGGTGAAAGCCGTGATGCGCGCCATCCTCGAGGCGAGCCAGTGGAACGACAAGCTCGAGAACCGCCCGCGAATGGCCGAGGTCGTCGCCCAGGCGCAGTACATCAACTGTCCGAAGGAGATCATCCTCGGCCGCCTGCTCGGCGACTACGACTACGGCGACGGCCGCAAGGAGAAGGACAAGTACTACATGACCTTCTTCGATCGCCAGACGAACTTTCCGATGAAGTCGCACGGCGTGTGGTGGCTCACGCAGTTCCGGCGTTGGGGCATGGTGAAGGAGGCGCCCGACTACAAAGGCCTCGTCGACCGCGTGCACCGGCCTGACATCTTCCGCGAGGTCGCCAGGGAGATGGGCGTCGAGACACCGCGCGACGACATGAAGAAGGAAACGCTGTTCGACGGAGTCACGTTCGACCCGGCCAAGCCCGAGGAGTATGCCAAGGGCTTTGCCGTCCATTCCATGGCCTAGGAGATCGCCCATGTCGCGCATCGCATTGAGGAGCGTGCTGCTGCCGGTGCTGGGCGTCATCGGTGTGCTCGTGATCTGGACGGTGATCAGCGAGACGGTGACGAGGGAGCTGCCGTCGCCGCTCCGGACGTGGCAGGAGTCACGCCGCTACGTGCTGGAGCCCTTCTTCAAGGACGGAGAGATGAACCAGGGCATCGGCCGCCTCGCCTTCTACTCGCTGCTGCGGGTGGGGAAAGGCTTCCTGCTCGCCGTGGCCATCGGCACGCCGCTCGGATTCCTGCTCGGGCTCTCGCGCGCCTTCCACCAGTCCTTCGACCCGATCGTCCAGTTCCTGCGTCCGATCTCGCCACTGGCCTGGCTCCCGCTCGGTCTCGTCATCTTTCAGAAGTCGGAGCCGGCGGCGATCTTCACGATCGCGCTCTGCGCGATGTGGCCGACGGTGATCAACACCGCGGTGGGCGTGCGCTCGATCAGCCAGGACTACCTGAACGTGGGGCGCGTGCTCAAGCTCTCGCGCTTCAAGATGCTGACCAAGATCATCATCCCGGCCTCACTGCCCTACGTCTTCACCGGCTACCGGCTCTCGCTCGGGCTGGCCTGGCTCGTGATCGTGGCCTCGGAAATGCTGACCGGCACGCCGGGCGTCGGCGGCTTCCTGTGGCAGGAGTACAACAGTCTCGTCTACTCGCACATCCTGTTGTCCGTCATCACGATTGGCACCATCGGCTTCACCCTCGATCGCGTCATGGGCTTCGTCGAGGCCCGAGTCCGGACGGTCTGATGGCGTTTCTCGAGATCCACGGCCTCCGGAAAGCGTTCGTGACTCCGCGGGGAACCACCGAGGTTCTCGGCGGCGTGGACCTCGCGCTGGAGGAGGGCGAGTTCGTGGCCGTCGTCGGCTACTCGGGATCCGGCAAGACGACGCTCGTCAATCTCGTGGCGGGGCTGCTGACGGCCGACGCCGGCGACATCGTGCTCGACGGCGAGCGCGTCAGCGAACCCGGGCCCGAGCGCGGCATCGTCTTCCAGCAGTATTCGCTGCTGCCGTGGATGACCGTCCACGAGAACGTGGCGCTCGCCGTGGACGCCGTCAATCCCGGCGTGCCGGCCCGCGAGCGCCGGCGGATCACCGACGAGCTCGTCGGCCTCGTGAACCTGACGCCGGCGGCGTGGAAGCGCCCGCGTGAGCTGTCGGGCGGGATGCGCCAGCGCGTGGCCGTCGCCCGCGGCCTGGCCATGCAGCCGAAGCTGCTGCTGATGGACGAGCCGTTCAGCGCCCTCGACGCCCTCACGCGGGCGACGCTCCAGGAGGAGCTCCTGCGCATCTGGGGCGAGCGCCGCACGACGGTCATCCTGATCACCAACGACGTCGACGAGGCGATTCTCCTCGCCGACCGGATCTACCCGATGACGCCGGGACCGGCCGCGATCCTGGGCCCGGCCATCGAGGTCGGGCTGCCGCGGCCACGCCAGCGGCGCCACATGAGCCTGACGCCCGCGTACCAGAAGGCGCGGCAGGCGCTCGTCGAATTCCTGAAATCATTTGTAGCCAAGCCGCCAGGCCGGGTCGGGCCGCAGGTGGCCTGAGGGAGGTGCTGGTGGCACCGTCGTTCGTCGAGATCGCTCAGCTCGGCAAGACGTACGAGACGCCGACCGGGCCCGCAATCATCGTCCGCGACTTCACCCTCGACATCCGCGAGGGCGAGTTCGTCTGCATCGTCGGCCACTCCGGCTGCGGCAAGTCCACGGTGCTCTCGATCGTCATGGGCCTCACGCTGCCGACCAGGGGCGGCGTGGTCATCGCCGGCCGTGAGATCGACGGACCCGGCACGGATCGCGGCGTCGTGTTCCAGGCAGCCACGCTGCTGCCGTGGCTCACCGTCGGTGAGAACGTGCAGATCGCCCTCGACCAGGTCGCCGCCCGGAACGGCAGCGCGACCGCCGAGTCGTACCTCGCGGCGGTCGGCCTCGCCGGCATGGCCCACCGGTATCCGCGCGAGCTCTCGGCCGGCATGCAGCAACGCGTCGGGATCGCGCGCGCGTTCGCGCTGGAGCCGCGCCTGCTCCTCCTCGACGAGCCGTTCTCGCTGCTCGACGCCCTCACGCGGATGGATCTGCAGGACGAGCTGATGCGGCTGTGGGAGACGACGCGCAAGACCGTGATCATGGTCACCCACGACGTGGACGAGGCGCTGCTGCTGGCCGACCGCGTCGTGATGATGACGAACGGCCCGGCCGCCACCATCGGCGACGTGCTCGACGTGCCGTTCGCGCGGCCGCGGGCCCGCGAGGAGATCCTGGCTCGTCCCGACTACTTCTGGATGCGCGATCAGATCGTCGGGTTCCTCGAGGCTCAGACCGGTGACTGAACCGCGGTCCGAGTGGCAGCGCACGCTCTGTCCGTACTGCGGTGTCGGGTGCGGCTTGCTGGTACGCGTCGAGGAGGGTGTGGTCACGCGCGTGAAGGGCGATCCCGATCATCCCGCCAACTTCGGCGACGTGTGCGCCAAGGCCGTCCACCTGCCACCGACACTGCGCACACCCGATCGCCTGCTTCATCCGGAGATCCGCAGCCGGCGCGACCGTGAGCGTCGCAGGGTCCCGTGGGAGCTCGCGCTGAGGTTCACGGCCGAGCGGTTGAGCGAGATCGTCGCCGCCCACGGCCCCGATGCCGTGGCGGTCTATGCGTCCGGCCAGCTCACCACCGAGGAGTACTACGTCGCCGGCAAGCTCACGAAGGGGTTCATCGGAACCAATAACTTCGACACGAACTCGCGACTGTGCATGGCCTCGGCCGCCGCGGGGTACACGCGCTCGCTCGGCGCCGACGGCCCGCCGACGGCGTACGCCGACATCGACGAGGCCGACTGCTTCTTCCTGATCGGAACGAACACCGCCGACTGCCATCCGATCACGTTCAAGCGGATCCGCCGGCGCAAGCTGGCGGACACGGACCGTGTCACGGTGATCGTCGCCGATCCCCGCTGGACCGAGACGGCCGACCTCGCCGACTTGCATCTGCCCCTGCGCCCCGGATCCGACGTCGCGCTGCTGAACGGCATGCTGCACGTGCTGTGGAAGGACGGCATCGTCGACGGCGCCTTCATCGATCGGTGCACCACCGGCTGGGCCGATCTCACCCGCGTGCTCGATCACTGTCCGCCCCAACGCGCCGCCGAGATCACCGGGCTCTCGGCCGAGATCATCGTCGATGCAGCCCGGCGCTTCGGCCGAGCTGGGGCCGCGCTCACGCTGTGGTCCATGGGCGTGAACCAGAGTCACGCCGGGACCGACAAGAATGGAGCGATCCTCAACTTGCACCTGGCCACCGGACAGATCGGACGGCCGGGCGCGGGACCGTTCTCGCTCACGGGTCAGCCCAACGCGATGGGGGGCCGGGAGACGGGCGGCCTCTCACATCTGCTGCCGGGCTATCGTCGCGTGACCGACGCCGCCGAGCGCGCCGACGTCGAGCGGCACTGGGGCCTGGCGCCGGGCACGCTTCGCGAGCAGCCCGGGCTCTCAGCGCTCGAGATGTTCGAGCGCGCGGCCGCCGGTGAGGTGAGAGCGCTCTGGATCATGGCCACCAATCCGGCGGCGTCGATGCCGGATCTCGATCTCGTCGACAAGGCGCTGCGCCAGACCGAGCTCGTGATCGTGCAGGACGCCTATCACCCCACCGAGACGAGCCGCTTTGCCGACGTGGTGCTGCCAGCCGCTCAGTGGCCCGAGAAGGACGGGGTCATGACAAACTCGGAGCGGTGCCTGACGTACCTGCCCAAGCTCGTCGATCCCCCCGGAGAAGCGTGGCCCGACGCGGTCATCGTCGCGCGCGTGGCCGCCGAGATGGGTTTCAAGCACGCGTTCGCATACGGCGATACCGGTGAGATCTTCGCCGAGTTCGCCGCGCTGACGGCCGGGAGACCCTGCGACTACTCCGGCGTGTCTCATGCGCGCCTCGCCGGCGGCGGGCCGCTCCAGTGGCCGGTGCCCGCGGACGATCACGAGGGCACGCCGCGCCTCTACACCGACGGGCGATTTCCGACGGCCGACGGTCGCGCCCGGTTCATTGCCGTGGAGCCTGACGATCCGGTCGAGCCGCCCGACGACATCTTCCCGCTCAGCCTGACGACGGGGAGAGTGCGCGACCACTGGCATACGCTGACCCGGACGGCGAACGCGCGGGCGCTGATGGGGCGCACCCCGGAGCCCATCCTCGAGGTCCATCCGTCGGACGCGCGCCGGGCCGGGCTCTCCGACGGCGACTTCGTCGAGATCACCTCGCGCCGCGGCAAGGCCGTCGCTCAGTGCCGGGTCGCCCTCACGATCCGCGAGGGGACGTGCTTCCTGCCGTTTCACTGGGGCCGCCGTTTCGGCTTCTACAAGGCGGCCAACAACCTGACCCTGACGGCGCGCGACCCGATCTCGCAGCAGCCGGAGCTGAAGGCGTGCGCGGTGCGACTGCGGCGAGTGGCGGAGATCGGGGCGTGAACAAGATCGAGGCCCTCAAGGCCGCCCGCGACGGCCTCGACGTCACCGAGGACCTCGCCCGGTTCGCTCGCGAAGGCTGGAAGACGATCGGCGACGACGACAAGGAGCGCTTGAAGTGGGTCGGCGTCTTTCTCCGCAGGCCGACCCCCGGCCACTTCATGATGCGGGTCCGCATGCCCAACGGGATCCTCACGTCCGGCCAGCTTCGGCTGCTCGCCGAGATCACGCGAGCGAGTGGCCGCGACGTGGCCGACGTCACCACGCGCCAGCAGATCCAGCTCCGCTGGCTGACGATCGAGCAGGTTCCTGGCGTCATCGCGCGTCTCGAAGCCGCCGGGCTGTCCAGCTTGCAGACGGGGATGGACAACATCCGCGGCATCATCGGCTGTCCGGCGACCGGCCTCACTCCCAACGAGCTCGTCGACACCGCGGGAATCGCGGCGGAGTTCCAGAGGATCTTCCTGGGCAACCAGGCGTTCACGAACTTGCCGCGCAAGTTCAACGTCACGATCACCGGATGCCCCGACAACTGCACGACCGCGGAGACCCAGGACATCGCGATGACGCCCGCCATCGGCGAGGGCGACGGCGTGGGCTTCAACGTCGCCGTGGGTGGCAAGCAAGGCTCGGGCGGCCCGACCTTCGCCACGCCGCTCGATGCCTTCGTGACTCCCGAGGAAGCTGCCGAGGTGTGTGCCGCCATCGCCCTCATCTTTCGCGACCACGGACTGCGTGAATCGCGTTCCAAGTCGCGGCTGGCGTTCCTCGTCGAAAGCTGGGGCGCCGAGAAGCTGCGCAAGGAGCTGGAGGTGCGGCTGGGGCGGCCACTGCCGCCGGCCGGCCGCGACGCGCGGCGCGCGACCGTCACGGACCACGTCGGCGTGTTCCGCCAGCGCCAGCACGGCATGAACTACGTGGGACTCAAGACGCCCGTCGGGCGCGTCACGAGCGGCCACCTGCTCGAGCTGGCGAGGTTGGCGGAGATCTACGGACGTGGCGAGCTTCGCCTCACGCCTGCGCAGAACGTGCTGATCCCGCACGTCGCCGATATCCGGCTCGGCGCACTGTTGAAGGAGCCCCTGCTCAAGGAGCTTCCGTACAACCCGTCCGAGATCCGGCGCGGGCTCTCGGCGTGCACGGGCACCGACTTCTGCAACCTGGCGCTGATCGACACCAAGACGCGCGCTCTCGAGCTCGCCGGCGAGTTCGACGCGCGCATGGCCAAGACACGCCCGCTGACGGTGCGCTGGTCGGGATGCCCCGCCGGGTGCGGCAATCACCACACGGCCGACGTGGGGCTCCAGGGCTGCAAGGTCAAGGTCGACGGCAAGATCGTGGACGGTGTTCACGTCTTCGTGGGCGGACGCGGTGGAGCGCAGCCCCGGGCCGGCGTGCGCATCCTCGAAGACGTGCCGTGCGACGAGCTGCCCGAGGTGCTCGAGCGTCTGCACAAGTTCTTTCCGCGAGCGGGGCGCGCGGAGGACCCGGTCGGATGAGCGGCTTCGTCTCGTTCATCGGCGCCGGCCCCGGCGATCCAGACCTCATCACCGTGAAGGCGCTCCGCCGACTCCGTGAGGCCGAGGTCATCGTCCACGATCGGCTCGTGCCGGAAGCCCTTCTGGACGAGGTCGCCGCCGGAGCCGAGATCATCGACGTCGGCAAGGCACCCCGGCGCCACTGCATCGGCCAGTCCGAGATCAACTGGCTCCTGGTCGACCGGGCTCGACGCCGGCGGAACGTGGCGCGCTTGAAGGGCGGTGACCCCGCGATCTTCGGCCGCCTCGCCGAGGAGATCGCCGCCGTGCGCGCCGCCGGCGTGCCGTTCGAGATCATCCCGGGCGTGACCGCGGCCACCGCGGCGGCAGCGCTCGCCGGAATCTCGTTGACCGAGCGCGGCGCCGCGTCGATGGTGGTCCTGGCGACCGGCACCGACCACAGTGGCCAGTTGCCGGCGACGCTCGACTGGGACCTCCTGGCGCGGGCGGATGCGACGCTGGTCTTCTACATGGCCGTGCAGGGCCTCCCGACGATCACGGCGGCCCTCACCGCGTTGGGCCGCGATCCCCGTGAACCGGCGCTGCTGGTCGAGCGCGCCATGACGCCCCAGCAGCGAATCGTGCCGGCCAGCCTCGGCGACATCGCGAATGCCGCGCGTGACGCGCGAATCGAGTCGCCGGCCGTGCTCATCACCGGCCCCACCGTCGGCGCGGCGACGGCGCCCATCGCGGTCGCCCGGGCCCTGGCGCCGGCGGCCTCCGCAGTCGCGGTGTAACGTGCCCGACTATTTCCCCGCGTTCCTCGACCTGCGCGAGCGCCCGTGCCTCGTCGTGGGTGGGGGAGCGATCGGCGAGCGCAAGGCCCGCGAGCTGCTCGCTTGCCACGCACGCGTGACCGTGGTGAGTCCGTGCCTGACCGCCGAGTTGCAGACGCTGGCGCAGACGGATCGGCTCGTGTGGCGGGCGCGAACGTTCTTGCGGAGCGATGTGCGACGCTGCGCGCTCGTCATCGCCGCCACCGGCATTCCCGCCGTCGACACGGCGGTGGCTGCCGAAGCGCGCCGTCGCGGCGTGCTCGTGAACGCGGTGGACTGGCCCGCCCAGTGCGACTTCATCTTTGGTTCAATCCTGCGCCGCGGCGAGCTCCAGATCGCGGTCTCGACCGGAGGCCGCAGTCCGGCGCTGGCGCCGAAGGCTCGAACCGATGTTCGGCCCCGAGTATGCCGAGCTCGTCGAGCAGGTCGGACGAGAGCGCGCCCACGCACGGCTCCGTGCATCGACGGCGGTACGCCGCCTGGCGGCGGGTGAAACCGTGGTGGCGCGTGCGCTCGAGGACGCTCGACCCTTCGCGAGGAGAGAGGTGCGATGAATACGGTGAGCGAACGCAACGGTCACGCGGTGAGCGACTGGTGGAGCGAAATCGACGACGAGCTCCTGGCTCTGCTCGAAGACGGCCGCCCGGCCAGCCCGGCCGACCTCGGCCGCTGTCTCGGCCTGTCCGAGGCTGCGGCCTCGTCGCTGCTCTGGGGCCTTGCCAGTGAAGGGAAGATCCGCATCCGTCTGGTCGAGCGCGCGTGCTCGTGATTTGAGCACACGCCTCGGGATGCGTGTTTGACGAGCAGGGCCCAAGTCGTCGAGGACGTGCAAGTCCGCGTGAAATAGACCTGGCCGTGGCGGCCGGGAGCGGCACACCCCTTGCTCCCTCCAGCAAGCGCTCGCGACAGTGTCGTCGCGAGCGACAGGGACAACGACGCCCCTCGAGTGGGCGCCATTTTTTTTGCCCGGAGGAGGGTCGCATGGCAGACGTGCTGGACGAGGTGATCGTTCGCGCCATCGAGCGCGCGGCGTTCGGCGGCGAGCACGGCCGTCGGGAGTTCGTGAGGGCCGTCGGCGCGACGACCGCCGCGGCTGTTCTGGCGTCGGTGTTTCCGATGCAGGCAGCGCGCGCGCTCGCTCAGGACAAGGCCGGCCCGCCCGAAAAGAAAGATCTGAAAATCGGCTTCATCCCGATCACGTGCGCGACCCCGATCATCATGGCCGAGCCCATGGGCTTCTACAAGAAGCAGGGCCTCAATGTGAACGTGGTGAAGGCTTCGTCGTGGGCGATGATCCGTGACCTTTCGATCAACGGCGAGACCGACGCGACCCACATGCTGTCGCCGATGCCGCTGGCCATCTCGATGGGCGTCGGCTCGCAGTCGGTTCCCTACGTGATGCCCGCGGTCGAGAACATCAACGGCCAGGCCATCACGCTCCACATCAAGCACAAGGGCGTGACGACGGCCGCCGAGATGAAGGGGTTCAAGTTCGGCGTGCCGTTCGACTATTCGATGCACAACTTCCTGCTCCGCTACGTCCTGGCCGAGGGTGGCGTCGATCCCGACAAGGACGTGCAGATCCGCGCCGTGCCGCCGCCCGAGATGGTGGCGAACCTGCGCGCCGGCAACCTCGACGGCTACCTGGGGCCGGATCCCTTCAACCAGCGCGCCGTGTTCGAGGGCGCCGGGTTCATCTGGATGCTGTCGAAGGACATCTGGCCGGGGCATCCCTGCTGCGCGTTCGCGGCCAAGCGCGAGTTCGCCGAGAAGATGCCGAACACGTTCAAGGCGGTGCTCGCGGCCATCATCGACGCGACCCAGTACGCCCACGACACGACGCACCGCAAGGAGATCGCCGCCGCCATCGCGCCGCGGAACTTCCTCAACCAGCCGGTCGAAGTCGTGGAGCAGGTGCTGACCGGCGTCTATCCCGACGGCCTCGGGGCCACCAAGACCGTGCCCGACCGCATCGACTTCGATCCGTTCCCCTACCAGTCGATGGCCGTGTGGATCCTGACGCAGATGAAGCGCTGGGGCTACGTGAAGACCGACGTCACGTACAAGAAGATTGCCGAGGAGGTCTTCCTGGCCAGTGCCTGCCGCGACGCGCTGCGCGCCAGCGGCGCCCGCGCGCCGGAGTCGAACTCCGTGAAACACACGTTCGTCCTCGGCGGAAAGTCGAAGGTCTTCGACCCCGACAAGCCCGAGGACTACATCAAGTCCTTCGCGATCAAGCGGGCCTGAGATGGGCCGAGATCGCCTGCGCGTGGTCTGCTACTCGCTGGTCATCGGCGTCGCGCTGCTCGGCATCTGGCAGGCCTCCGTCGCCGGCAATGCGCCGGGCAAGGGCCTGCCCGGACCGGCTGCCGTCGCGCGCGCGGCCGGCGAGATGCTGGCCAATCCGTTCTACAACAACGGCCCCAACGACAAGGGCATCGGGCTGCAGCTCCTGGCGAGCCTCGGCCGGCTGGCGGTTGGCTACGCCGTCGCCTCGCTGGTCGCCATCGCGCTCGGTGTCGTCCTGGGCCTGAGCCCGGCGCTCTATCGCGCCGTCAATCCGTACATCCAGATCCTCAAGCCGATCTCACCACTGGCCTGGATGCCGCTCTTCCTCTACACGATCCGCGACTCGGGCTGGGCCGCCGTCCTGGTGATCTTCATGTCCTCGCTGTGGCCGACGCTCGCCAACACCGCGTTCGGCGTCGTCAACATCAAGCGCGACTACCTGCACGTCGCGGCGATCCTCCAACTGTCGTGGTGGCGGCGACTGATGCAGGTCATCCTGCCGGCGGCGGCACCGGCGATCGTGGCCGGGCTGCGCATCTCGATCGGGAGCGCGTGGGTGGCCATCGTGGCCGCCGAGATGCTGATCGGCGGGACCGGCATCGGCTACTTCGTGTGGAACGAGTGGAACAACCTGGCCCTGACCAGCGTGATCTTCGCGATCATCGCGATCGGGCTCATCGGGGTGCTCCTCGACGCCGGCCTTGGCCGGCTGAGCCGTCGTCTGGCCTGGAGCGAGTGAGCGTGCGCTTCCTCGACATCGATCACGTCAGCAAGGACTTCGCCGGCGTGAGCGTGTTCAGCGACGTCGCCTTCAGCATCGCCGAGGGTGAGTTCGTCACGATGATCGGCCACTCCGGCTGTGGGAAGAGCACCCTGCTCAACATCATCGCCGGACTCGAGCAGCCGAGCGCCGGCGGTGTCGTGCTCTCCGGCCGCGAGATCACGGGCCCGGGCATGGACCGCATGGTCGTATTCCAGAACTTCTCGCTCATGCCGTGGATGACCGTGTTCGACAACATCCGGCTGGCGGTGCGGGCCGCTCATCCCGATTGGAGCCGCCGCCGCGTGGCCGAGTGGGTCCAGCGCTATGTCGACATGGTCGGGCTCACCGGCGCGGAGGCGAAGCGCCCGGCCGCGCTGTCGGGGGGGATGCGCCAGCGGGTCGGCCTGGCCCGAGCGTTTTCCACCGAGCCGAAGGTGCTCCTGCTCGACGAGCCGTTCGCCCAGATCGACGCGCTCACCCGCGGCGTCATCCAGGACGAGCTCGTCCGCATGTGGTCGGCCAGCCGTAACACCGTGTTCATGGTCACGCACGATGTGGACGAAGCGATCTTGTTGTCAGACCGGATCGCGCTCATGACCAAGGGACCGAACGCGCGCCTGGCCGAGATCATTCCCGTGAAGGTCCCTCGGCCGCGCACGCGCGCCGAGCTCATCGACGATCCCGAATACCTGCGCCTGCGCAATCACATCCTCCACTTCCTCGTCGAGGCCGCCCAGCGGCCGGGCGCCGCCGAGGTGGAGATCGCGGCGAGCACGGGTCGCTTGCCGTCGATGGACACGTAGACCCGAGGAGGAGCCATGGACCGAAGCACCGCTCTCGAGACGATCCGAGCCGCTCGCAGCAACCGCGGCATCACCTACGACGATCTCGCGAAGAAGATCGGCACCAAGGACGCGACCTACCTGGCCGCCGCGCTGCACGGGCAGCATCGATTGAACGCGGACGAGGCCAAGAAGCTGGCCGAGATCCTCGGCGTGAGCGTCGAGCTGGCCAACGTCACGACGGCCATGCCGCTGCGCACCGACTTCCCCCTGACGACCGATCCCTTCAAGTACCGGCTCCTGGAGCTGGTGGGCGTGTACGGTGACGCGCTCCGCGAGCGCTGCCAGGAGCTGTTCGGCGACGGCATCCTCTCGGCCATCGACTGCGTGGTGAAGCTCGAGAAGAAGGGCGAGCGCGGGCTGATCACCATCGACGCGAAGTTCCTGCACTACAAGGAGTTCTGAGGACCGCCGTGGCTGACGCGATGAGCGTGATCGCCGAGGCGATTCCGGCGCTGGCCGAGCATCTGCTCGCAGCGCGCCCTGGACGGGTCTACCGGGAGGCCGTGGCCGTGATCGAGCGTCCGTTGCTCGCTCATGCGCTGGCCATCACCGGCGGCAATCAGCTCCAGGCCGCACGCCTGCTGGGCATGAACCGCAACACGCTTCACAAGCGCTGCCGAGAGCTGGGCCTGATCGAATCCCGGCCGCGCCGGATCTCCACCGGCAAGTCCTGAACCGCAGGCCGGCGCGGTCAGCGGGACGTCACGGCACGTCTCGCGATTCGCGCCGGCCCGAGCGCCGGACGCGTCCGCCTGGCCTCGACGGCGCCGCGGCCGGCGTACGGCCTCGCCGTGTCGTCCAAACTCCCTAACTTTGGTCCGAGGCTCCGGGCCCCGTGGAGGACTGTGCTAGGCTGAATTATTGTCTGAGAGCGTCCAGGCCCTGCAGGAAAAGCTAGCCTACGAGCAGCGCCTCGTCGCGGTCGTCGATCGCATTCACGCCGCCAAGAGCCTCGAGAGCATCTTCGTAGACGTGCAGGGCGACCTCCTGGCCCTGCTGGACGCCGAGCGCATGACGCTCTATGCAATCGATCACGAGCATCGGGAGCTATACTCGCGCCTCCTGGCGCCCGGCCCCATCCCCGAGGTGCGCGAGATCCGCGTGCCCATCAGCGAGAAGAGCATCGCGGGCTTCGTCGCGCTGGCGCGCCGGGTGGTGAACGTCGTCGACGCCTACGATGCAGCCGAGCTGAAACGGATCGCGCCGCTCCTGAAGTTCGACAGCTCCTGGGACCAGAAGACGGGGTTCCTGACGCGGCAGGTGCTGGCCGTGCCGATCATGCACGAGCTCCGCGTGGTCGGCGTGGTTCAGCTCTTGAACAAGAAGCGCGGCCCGCGCTTCACCAAGGAGGACGAGGCCAGCGTCGCCCGCATCACCCGGACGCTCGGCGTCGCCTTCAACACCCAGAACCAGCTCGCGCAGAAGCGGCCCGGCAAGTTCGACTATCTGCTGGCCCAGCACGTCATCACACCCGGCGAGCTCACCCAGGCCACGGCCGAAGCCCGTCAGCGGCAGACCGACGTGGAAACGCTCCTGCTGGAGAACTACGCGGTACCCAAGAGCGAGCTGGGGACGGCCCTCAGCCAGTTCTATCACTGTCCGTTCGTCGAGTTCGACGAGCGAGTCCTGCCGCCGGCCGACGTGATGAAGGACCTGAAGATCGACTATCTGAAGAAGGCGCTGTGGGTACCGCTCCGGCGCGACGGCGACACGCTCATCGTCCTCATCGACAACCCGCAGGACGTCCAGAAGGTGGACACGATCAACAATCTCCTGCGCGGTCACAAGGTGAGCTTCGCCGTCGGGCTGCGCAACGACATCCTGGCGTTCCTGGGTGGCCTGACCGGCGAGGTGGTGACCGACAACATCGGCACCATCCTCGGCGACCTCAAGGGCCAGGACCTCCCCGAAGGAGGGGAGGAGGCCGCCGACACGGAGCTGAGCGAGAACGACAGCGCGATCATCCGGCTCGCCAACCAGATGATCGTGGACGCGTTCCGGGCGCGTGCCTCCGACATCCACGTCGAGCCGTACGGCGCCGAGCGCGACACCATGATCCGGATCCGCGTCGACGGCTCGTGCCTCGAGTACCAGAAGATCCCCGGCGCCTACCGGCGCGCGATCGTCGCCCGGCTGAAGATCATGGCCCAGCTCGACATCGCCGAACGGCGCAAGCCGCAGGACGGGAAGATCCGGTTCAAGCTCCCCGATCGCGAGATCGAGCTGCGCGTCGCCACCGTGCCGACGGCCGGCGGCAACGAGGACGTCGTCATGCGCCTGCTCGCCTCGAACGAGCCGATCCCTCTCGACCGGCTCGGGCTGACCGAGCGCAATCTGCGCGGGCTCAGGGCGATCGCCGAGAAACCGTACGGCCTCATCCTCTGCGTGGGGCCGACCGGATCGGGAAAGACGACGACGCTGCACTCGGTGCTGGGCCACATCAACAAGCCGGAGCGCAAGATCTGGACGGCCGAGGACCCCGTCGAGATCACCCAGCACGGCCTCCGCCAGGTGCAGGTGAATCCCAAGATCGGCTTCACGTTCGCCAACGCCATGCGGGCCTTCCTGCGCGCGGACCCCGACGTCATCATGGTGGGCGAGATGCGCGACGAGGAGACGGCGCACACGGGCATCGAGGCGTCGCTCACCGGCCATCTCGTCTTCTCGACGCTCCACACCAACAGCGCGGTGGAGACCGTCGTGCGTCTCCTCGACATGGGGCTCGATCCCTTCAACTTCGCCGACGCGCTGCTCGGGGTCCTCGCGCAGCGACTCGTCAAGCGCATCTGCGAGCGGTGCCGGGAGTCCTACCATCCCGAGCGCACGGAGTACGAGGAGCTGGCCGACGCGTACGGCCAGGAGGTGTTCGAGGCCCTCGGTCATCGATACACCGACGACTTCGTGCTGACTCGCGGCAAGGGCTGCGCGGGGTGCAATCGCACGGGGTACCGAGGCCGCGCGGGCATTCACGAGCTGCTCATCGTCAGCGACGAGATCAAGCGCCTCATCCAGACGCGGGGCCGCGTGGCCGAGATGTTCGCGCAGGCCAGGGCCGAGGGCATGACCACGCTCGTCCAGGACGGCGTGCTCAAGACGCTGGCCGGCGTCACGGATCTTCGACAGGTCAAAGCGGTCGCGATGAAGTAGTCGCACGGGGCGGGGCCCGTCGATCCCCGCTCAGTGCGCGTCGTCGCGGAGCTCGACGTCTTTGAAGGTCGTGTAGAGCAGCACGTCGTAGAGCATCTTCAGACCGCCCCCCAGAACGAACGGCGCTGACAGCGCCACGGCCTGCATGACCCACCCGGTGACGGCAGGCGAGACGGCCTGGGCCAGTGTGCGCGCGAGGTTCGTCGTGCTGGCCGCCGCCTCGCGTTCTCGGTCCTCCACGACGGCCATCACATACGCCTGCCGGGTCGGGACGTCGATCTGGGAGAGCAGATGGCGGATCCAGAGCAGGCCAATGGCGATTGCGGCCGTCGGCGCGGCCGCGATTGCGACGAGGACCACGTTCGAGACGAGGTGAGAGACGACCATGGTGGGCAGGAGGCCGAAGCGGCTGGCCAGTGGCACGGCCAGGACGAGGGAGATCGCGGTCAGGACCTGCGCCACGGCGAACGCCACGCCCAGCGTGGATGCTTCCACTGCGAAGCGGGTGTGCAAGAAATAGGCGACGAGTGACTGCAGGACGAAACCTCCGCCAAAGGAGTCCAATGCGAACAGCGCCGCCATCCTTCTGATGAGTGGCCCGGACGGGAGCGCCCTATCAGTCGCCGATCGAGCCGGCCCTGCGATGGCCGCTGGCAGCAGGCGGTAGGCCAGTGCCTGGAGCACGGCGGTCGCCAGGAACACGATGAAGAGCGCCTGCCACCCGACGGCGATCCCGACCAGGAGCGCTCCCAGGGCTGCGGACGCGTACCCGATCAAGTTGTAGAGGCTCAGGATCCACGTGCGCCGCTCCGCGCCGACCGCCCGTGCCACCACGACCTGTTCCATGGTGAGGAATGGACCCGTTTCGCCGGTCCCGACGGCGACGTTGCCGAGCATGGCCGCCAACACCACCAGCCAGGGCTCGCGCGTCGCGAGCAGGAGCAGTGCGGCGATCACCGAGAGGCCGGCAAGGCCGACCAGTGTGGCTCGCGCGCCGTACCGCTCCGCGGGGCGCCGAACGGCCCACGTCAGCACCGCGCTGCCGAGCAGCATCAGGGTGACGGCGCCGCCGACACCAGCGGGGCCAAGGCCCAGGTCGCTCAGGTGGAGCGGAAGGACGATGCCGAGGAAGCCGTAGCTGAACGTCCGGACCGTCTTCGCGGCGAGGATCGCGGTGACATCGCGAGTCACGGCGCCGACTCAGGCTTCCCTTGACAAGCACTCGTCAGATGACGAGTATATGAGTCCCTGGAGGTGGAGCATGAATCCGGTAGAGCGCGTTCTGAACGAGGAGGTCGGCTCACTGATGGATCGACTGGCGGGCTCGGTGCCCGGCGGCTGCCTGGAGGCGATCGGCGCACGCACCCCGACGCTGAGGCGACGACTCGACGAGGTCGAACAGCAGATGGCCGGCATCCGAGCGTCCCTGCTCGAGAGCTATGGGCGCTGGCGCCGCACGCTCGAAGACATCGAGAACCTGTGGGCACTGGCGGCCTGGCGCTCGGTGGTACCCGACGTGGCGGCCGAGGTCTCAGCGTCGAAAGAGACGAGCGAGGAAGCCGCCTCGCTCGCCGCCTGACGCGCCACGCGCTTCGGTGTGACGCGCGCGGATCGTGTCGAACTGCTGCCAATAGTCCGGGAGCTGCTTCGCCAGCGCGACCTGCACGGCCACGAGCCGAGCCACACGGTCGTGCCCTCCGCGCGCGGCGGTGTCCTCGAGCTTTCGGCGCTGCTCGGCACTCAGCCCTTCGGTGAGGTCCGCGGCCAGCCGCTCGAGAAACGCGGTGACGCCGGCCTCGAACTCCTGCCGGTCGGCAGCGCTGTCGGCCGCGGGGGCGGGCAGGCCTCGGGCGCGGCGATGTTGCACGATGACGTCGAGGCTGACGAAATCCACGGCCTCCTCGATACGCTCGCGCACCTCTGCATCGACGAGCGAGAGCAGATCGCGTGTCTGGCCGGGGCGTGTGCGAAAGGGCACAGCGCCGTCAGGCGAGGATGCGAGCAATCCCGGCGGCCAGCGGCGCCGGGGGCTTGAATCCGAACGTCGAGAGGAACGGCTTGGCGTCGCCGGTATTGTCCTCTTCGAGCATCCGCAGTTGATCTGGCGTCACGGGAAAGCCGGGGAGGCGGTGGAGGAGCCGAGCGAGCGGACGCATCGCCCCGAGCGGCACGTGGACCTTGCGGACACGGCGCCGTCCCACGGCAGCGCCGACGATGTCGAGCAGCTCCAGCATGGTGACGGCGTCGCAGCCGGCGACGTCGAACGCGTGCTTCTCGGTCGTCGCCATCCGAATTGAGCGCGCGAACGCCTCCGCCACGAGCTCGACGGGCACCGGCTGCAAACGGGCGCGGCCGGAGCCGATCACGGGAACGATGGGCAAGCGCCGGAGCATCCGGGCGAGCATCGTGATGAAGCCGTCGCCGTGGCCGTAGATGATCGATGGGCGGAAGATCGTCCACGCGAGGCCGCTCGATCGAACCGCTTCCTCGGCGGCCCATTTGGTCTGGTGGTAGCGCGACCGAGCTCCGGGCCGCGTTCCCAGCGCGCTCATGTGGACGTAGCGGCGGACGCCGGCCTCGACGGCGGCGTCCAGGACATTCGTCGTGCCATGGACATGGACTCGCTCGAACGTCGCGTTCAGGGCGGGTTGCTCACGGATGATGCCGACGAGGTGCATGACCGCGTCGCAGCCGCTGATGTCGGCGTCGAGGCCCTGGCGCACCAGCACGTCACCCTCGATGCGCTCGACAGCGCCGAGCCCCTGGAGATCACGCTCCGAGCCACGGCGGACGAGACAGCGCACGGTGTGGCCTTCGGCGCGGAGGGCCTGAATCACTGCCCGACCAACGAATCCGGTCCCCCCGGTGACGAACACCCGAGCCATGATGCGCCCCATACCGTAACACAGCCGGGAGAGGCCGGCTTCGGTGTAAGATTTCCTACGTGACCCGTCTCGCCCTCATCACGTCGCTATTGTTTTCCCTGATCCTGGTCGTCCCGGCCGAGCCGGCTGCCCTGAATTTCAGCGGTGTCGACGAGGCCGCCAACGACGCCATCGCCTCCGGCGAAATTCCGGGCATCGTCATCCTGATCGGTCGCAACGACGAGACGCTGTACCTCCGTGCCTTCGGGTCGCGGGAGGTCGTCCCCGAGTCGCGGCCGATGGCGGCCGATACGATCTTCGACATCGCCTCGCTGACCAAGCCGTTCGGGACGACGCTGGCCATGATGTCGCTGGTCGAGCGTGGTGCAATTAACCTAGACGCGCCGCTCGGCCGCTATCTCAAGGAGTTCAAAGGCAACGCGTTCGAGCAGGTCACCATCCGTCGGATCATGACCCACAGCGCCGGGTTTCCGGCAATCCCCAGCACCGACTCCGTCGCCGGTGGCTTTCCCCGGGCGGCGCGAGCCCTGGCGGCCAAGCCGCTCGACTACCCCCCCGGCACGGGCTTCCAGTACAGCGACACCGGGTTCATCCTGCTGGGCGAGGTCGTCCGACGCGTGAGCGGAGATACGCTCGATGACTATCTCGCCCGAGTCGTGTTCCGGCCCCTTGGTCTTCGCGACACCACCTTTCACCCCGACGAGCGCCAGCGTCGCCGCTCAGCCGCCACCGAGTTCCACAACGGCATCATGCTCCAGGGCCACGTCCACGATCCTCGCGCCCGGCATCTGGGCGGCGTCGCCGGCCACGCCGGCATGTTCTCGACCGCCGCCGACCTCGCCCGGATCTGTCGCATGCTCGTCAACGACGGGGAGCTCGACGGCAAGCGCATCTTGAAAGCGTCGACGGTACAGATGATGTGGCAGCGCTCGCCCCAGCCCGATGGTGTTCGTAGCCTCGGTTGGGATGTGTCCTCGTCGTTCTCCGGGCTGATGTCGCCGTTCTTCCCGGTGAACTCCGTCGGCCATACCGGGTTCACGGGGACCGCCGTCTGGATCGATCCGCCAACGCGGACGTGCATGATCATCCTCACCAACCGGGTTCACCCGAGCGGAGGAGGCGCCAACAAGATCCGCGAGCTGCGCAGTCGTGTGGCCGCGGCTGTCGGCGCCGAGCTCTTCTTCGCGCCGTCCGCCCTCGTGACCGGGCCATCGTCGAGCGCACCGGCGGCTGACGGTGGGGAGGCCATCACGCCGCCGCGGCCGCGCGCACTCGGCACCGTGCGAACCGGCCTCGACACGCTGGTCGACCAGAACTTCGCCCCGTTCCAGGGCCACGCCGTCGGACTCATCACGAACCAGACGGGCATCGACTCCAAGGGCCGCCGCGCGATCGATCTCTTCGCGAATGCGCCCGGGGTGCGCCTCGCCGCGATCTTCTCGCCCGAGCACGGCATCAGTGGCGACGTCGACGCGGACGTGCCGAACAGCCGCGATGCGGCCACCGGCCGGCCGATCTGGAGCCTCTACGGCCCGACGCGACGGCCGACGGGCGACATGCTCTACGGCGTCAGCGTGCTCGTCTTCGACATCCAGGACATCGGCGTGCGCTACTACACCTACCTGGCGACGCTGCTCTACGTCCTGGAGGAGGCGGGCCGCCGCAACATCCCCGTGGTCGTCCTCGACCGTCCCAATCCCATCACCGGCCGCGTGGTCGAGGGCCCCGTGATGGATCCCGACCTGAAGTCGTTCACCGCGCCTCATCCGCTGCCCGTCCGGACAGGGCTCACGATCGGCGAGTACGCGCGCATGGTGGTGGCGGAGCGCCGGCTGCCGGTCTCGCTCACCGTCTTTCCGCTGATCGGCTGGGACCGTGGGCGCTGGTACGACGAGACCGGCTTGCCGTGGGCCAATCCCTCGCCGAACATCCGCTCGCTGACCCAGGCGCTGCTCTACTCGGGCGTCGGGCTGCTGGAGGCGACGAATCTCTCGGTGGGAAGGGGCACGGAGGCGCCGTTCGAGGTCGTCGGCGCGCCGTGGATCGAGCCCCACGCGCTGGCCGACGCGCTCAACCGGCAGCGCCTGCCGGGCGTGCGCTTCGAGGCGGTGCAGTTCACGCCGACGTCTGACGTCTACACACGCACGCCCTGCTCCGGCGTTCGCTTCGTCGTGACCGATCGCGAGACGATCCGTCCGGTGACGGTGGCCTTCGCGCTCGCCAACGCACTACGCGCGCTTCATCGCGAGCAGTTCAGGCCCGAGGGCATCCAGAACCTTCTCGTGCACCGTCCGACGATGTGGGCGTTCCTGCGCGGAGAGCCGCTCGATCGGCTGGTGGCGTGGACGGAAGTGGACCGGACGAGCTTTATGAACCGTAGGGCGTCCTACCTCATCTACCCCTAGTCCCCGGAACGCCGACAAGCGTCGCGGCGCGTCGTTCTCGGTCGGCGCCGATCCTCACGCTCGTCACGATCCGCTTCAAGACCGTAGGGACTTAAGCGCTTAGCGCTCGACGACGCGGAGCGAGCCCGGCAGAGGCGAACGCAGGCGATCGCGCTGGGCACCCTGAACGGTCACGGCGGCGGGATCGCCATCGCTGACGAAACGCTCGCCGGGGTGCTTCTCGAAATAGCCGAGCCAGTAGGCGAGATCGTGCTCGACGGCCTGGATGCGGGGCAGGTGGAGCGCGTCGAAGTTCCGCGCAAACGGTGAGGGCGCGGCGCCTCCGGCGACCATCAAGATCGCATCGTGCTGGTAGCTGGAGCCCTTGGCCGTGCCTCGCACCGCCCAGGTCACGTCCTTAGGGTAGACGCCGTGGGGAAGCGCGAGCGTGCGCGGGCGGTAATCCGGCACGTGGCGCTGGATCCACACCTGAGCCTCGGCGATCTGGCCTCGCACCACGGGCTCCTCGTACTTTCCGAGGTTGGCGTGCCAGAGGGTGTGGTTGCCGATCTCGTACCCGTGGGCCACGAGGAACTGGAGCTTCTTTCCGGCGTATTCGTCCTGGTTGAAGAGCTTGTTCGGACGGCTGGCTCCCGGCAACACGTAGAACGTCGCGGCCCGGCCGAAATCGGGGCGCTCACGGATGAACGCCTCCAGCACCCCGATGCCCGACTTGGGATCGATCTCGAGTTGGCCGTCGCGCGCGACATAGCGGAACTGGCCTGGCGACGAGTCGTCGAACGTGAGGACGACCGGCGTCGTGCCGGCCGGGACGTTGATGCGTCCGTCGAGCAGATCGTTGAGGGCGAGCAACCGGTAACCGCGCGTGTAGAGGGTCTCCAGATCGCGGCGGAAATTCTCGGGCGTCCGCGTCCACCGCTCCTCGGGGTAGTCGATCTTGTGGTACTCGAGGATCATGACGCGGCCGAGCTCGTTGGGCGGGAGCGTCTGGGCCGAAGCGGCCACCGCGAGGGCAGCCGCGGTGAGAGCGAGGACACCTCCGAGGACGGCACGGATCATCGGGAGGCGATCGGTCCTTTGGGCCGCAGAGCAGCCCCCGTGTAGTCGTTGCGCGGATTCCACAGCATCCAGCCCACTCCGCCCCCCTCGTCGGTGCCGCGAATCTGAGCCCGGATCTCGGTGACGCCGAAGATCCGCTTGTCGAACGCATAGTCCTTGAAGTCCTGCAGCCACGGCCGCACCTGGACGCTCAGCCCCGCCGAACGCTTGCGGATCAGCTTGACGCTCTGATTGACGACCTCGTACGGGTTGGTCACCGGATTCCGGAATCCGGGAATGCCGACGTGATAGCCGGACGGGTACACCATCGGGCAGATGTAGTCGAGGTTGGGCGCCAGCTCTTCGATGCGCTGGCCGATGTCGGTATCGTTCTCGTTGAAGGCCGTGTAGCCGAAGACGTCGGCGGCCACGAAGACCCCGAGCGGTCCCAGCTCCTTGCGAGCCCGCTTGAGGAAGCCGGCGATCGTGGGCAGCCGGGTTTCCTTGTTGTTGGGCCGCGAGTAGCGGGCTGCGGACAGGCGCCCGTCGGTCGGGAAGCGGACGTAGTCGAACTGGATCTCGTCGAAGCCCTTGCTTGCCGCTTCCTTGGCGATGGCGATGTTGTAGGACCACACTTCTTCGCGGAACGGATCGACCCAGGCGAGCTTCTCGTTGTCGATCCACGGCTTTCCCGTGCGGGTATCGGTGATGGCGAGCTCGGGGCGGTGATTGGCGAGCACGTTGTCCTTGAAGGTGACGATGCGGGCGATCGTGTAGATGCCTCGCGCCTTGAGATCCGCGATGAGGCCAGCGAAGTCCTTGATGATGACCGGCCCCTGCGCTCCGGCCGCCAGCGCCGCCTCGACCTCCGTGCGATAGGGAATCCACCCGCGGTCGCCCTTGATGTCGATCACGACGGCGTTGAGCTCGGTTCGGGCGATCAGATCGAGCACACGAGTCCGGATCCCGCGATCAGAGATACCGTAGTACGTGAGGTAGGCGGCCTTCACCGCGTGCGGCTTCAGCGTGACCTCGAGATTCTGATTCGGGCCCGGCACCAGCGTGACCTTCTCGTACCCCGGCATCTTCACGATCACGGCGGTATCGGCGGGGACTCGTTCCAGCGTGAACGCACCTTCGGCGTCTGTCCGCTGCTCGCTCCCGCCGGCCACGAGGGAGACGTTCGCCATCGGCGTGGCGTCGGGGCCCAGGACACGGCCGGTCACCTTGGCCGGCCATTCGCCGCGCACCGCTGGCGCGATCGGCGCTGGTGCTGGCGCGGTCGCCGGCGGCGGCGCCGGTACGGGGGCCTGTTTCGGGATGCTGATGACAGCTGGCGGGGCAGGTGCGGGCGCCGCCGTCGCAGTCGACACGATGGTCGCCTCGGGGGTTGGCCGCGTCAGCGTGGTCGGAAGCGACGAGACGTGGCTCGGTGGCGGCTCGATCACGACCATGCTGACCCCGGCGGTTGATGGCGTCGTGGTGGCCGGCAGGAGCACGTACCCCTGAACGACGGCGAGCACAAGGAGCAGGACAGTGAACGTTCCGTCCTGGACGTGGCGGCGCCCGGTGGCGGTTCGTGCAACTTCGTTCATGTGTAGTTTCCAAACTACCATAGGCTGTAGAACGCCCAGAAAAATCTTCGCCAGATGGTGAAAATCGCTACAATTCGCGCGGTGGCGGAACTACAAGTGGGATGCGCGACCGCACGGTCGCGCGTCGTGAGAGTCGGAACCCTGGGGCTTCATTATCTCGAGTGGGGAAGCGCCGACCATCCCCCGCTCCTCTTCCTGCACGGTGGGTCCGCCCACGCCCACTGGTTCGACGCCGTCGCGCCGGCCTTCGCTGACCGCTACCACGTCGTGTCCCTCGACCAGCGGGGCCACGGCGAGAGTGAGTGGGCCCGGCCGGCCACGTACGCGACCGAGGACTTTGCCGGTGACCTGCTGGCGGTCTTCGACGCGCTGGGCTGGCGGCAGGCGATCGTCGTCGGGCATTCCATGGGCGGCCACAACGCCATGGCGTTCTCCGGCTGGCATTCCGAGCGCGTCCGGGCCCTCGTCGTCGTGGATTCGCGGCCTTCCATTCCGGAGGATCGGCTCAAGCAGATGCACAAGCGGGGTTACCGCGCGCTTCGCCTCCATCCGACGCGGGAGGACGCCGTCGCGGCCTTCCGCCTGCTCCCGAGAGAGACGACCGCCGATCCGCGACTCCTCGCCCATCTGGCAACCATGGGCGTCGTCGCGCGCGACGGGGGCTGGGTGTACCGCTTCGATCCCGAGGCCAACCGTTCGCGCCAACCGACCGACACGCTGAGCCTCCTCGATCGCATCACTGCGCCCGCGCTCGTGGTGCGCGGCGGGCTGAGCCCGGTGCTCTCCCGCGCGCTGGCCGATCGCGTCGTGACGACGATTCGCGGCGCGCGCCTCGTCGAGATTCCGGGGACGTACCACCACCTGGTGCTCGACGCTCCGGCCGCGTTCGTCGCCGTGCTCGCCGATTTTCTTTCCACGCTGAGGTAATTCACGGACGCGCAGTCATACGCGGAGGTTGATCGACGGCCTGTAACTATTGAGTTGGGAGGGGGCACAGGAGCGCCCCCTCCCAAACCCACCCGCGACAACACGGGTCGCTTTGCCCGTGGTGATGCAGCGCGTGAGAACTACACGATGGCAATGTGCAGAGCGACGGTGCCGAGGCCCATCGTGCGATAGCTCACGTCACGGAGCCCGACGGCCGTCATGCGTCGCGCCAGCTCCGCCGGCCTGACGAACCGCGCCACCGACTGCGGGAGATACGTGTAGGCCTGGCGGTCTCCGGCGACGAGCGCCCCGATGGCGGGAACGACACGATTGAAATAGAGGCCGAAGAGCGTTGACCACATGGGGGCCGAGGGCTCGACGATGTCGAGCGTCACGACGCGGCCACCCGGTCGCGTGACTCGCCGCATCTCGCCGAGCCCGCGCCCCAGATCTTCGAGGTTCCTGAGCAGGAAGGCCGACACGACGCAGGCGAATGCCCCGTCGGCAAAGGGCAGCGTGAGCGCATCGGCGGCGAGCAACGGCAGACGGCGTACCGAGGCGGCCACCACCTTCGCGCGGCCGTGATGCAGCATTCCCTCGGAGAAGTCGGCGCCGACGACGAGCCGCTCCGGCGCGAGCGTCCGCAAGGCCAACGCGAGATCGGCGGTGCCCGTGGCCAGATCGAGCACCGCGCCTGGCGGCGCGGCGATGGCAGCGCGCGCGGTGCAGAGCCGCCACGCGTGATGGCGGCCGGCCGTCATCAGCGAGTTCATCAGGTCGTAGCGCCCGGCGATGCGCGTGAACATCGCGCGTACGAACGGCGCCGGCGCTTGAGCCGAGGTCAGCGGCGGAGTCCGATGACGACGGAGACGAGCGCGATCAGGGCGATGTAGCCGTTGACGTTGAAGAAGGCCATGTCGACGCGCGAGAGGTCGTCGGCCCGCACCAGCGAGTGCTCGTAGGCGAGCAGCCCGGCGATCGCCAGCCAGCCGACCCAGTAGAGCGGTCCCAGGCCCAGCATCACGCCCAATCCACCGAGCGCCGCCGCCGTCAGCACGTGGTTCACGCGAGCCGCGGCCAGGGCCGCGGCCACTCCGAAGCGCGCCGGCACCGAGTGAAGACCGTGCGCACGGTCGAACGCGACGTCCTGGCAAGCGTAGATGAGATCGAAGCCCGCGATCCACACGGTCAGCGCGAACCAGAGCACGAGCGCCGGCGGATCGAAGCGCTCGCGCACCGCCACCCAGCCACCCGCGGCGGCGATGCCGTCGGTGAAGCCGAGGATCCAGTGCGAGGTCCACGTCACGTACTTCGTGTAGGAGTAGCCGACGAGAAAGACGAGCGCCAGCGGCGCCAGGGCCAGGCAGAGCGGATTCAGCATCCACGCCGACACGAACATGAGCGCGGCGCCGGCGGCGGCCAGGGCCGTCAGCTCGCCGGCTCTGAGCAGCCCTCGCGGGAGGTGACGTCCCGCCGTGCGCGGATTCTCCGCGTCGATCACGCGATCGATCACACGGTTGGCGGCCATCGCGCACGTGCGGGCCCCTGCCATGGCTGCGGTGACCCAGGCCACCGTCCACCAGCCCGGCCAGCCACCCGCCGCGAGCACCATGGCGATGTAGGCGAACGGCAGCGCGAAGACCGTGTGCTCGAACTTGATGGCGTCGACGACGTAGCGCAGCTTGGTGCGGCCGGTGCTCAGAGCCCGTAGTCCTTCCAGCGTCGGGTGACTCGCTCTCGGATCTCGTCGCTCATCACGATCTCGTCGGGCCACGCCTGGGCGACGTCGTCGAGTGGGCCTTTCTCGGTTGCATCGACGCCGAGCTTCCCGCCGAAGCGGTGGCGCAGGGCGGCGTGGTCGAGGTCGTCCATCGGTCCTTCCAGGATCATGAGATCGCGCTTGGGATCGATGTTGCCGGTCGCGCGCCAGGCGACCTCCGAGAGATCGTGGGCGTCGACGTGATCGCTGACGACCACGATCGTCTTGGCCAGCGCCATCAGGCCCATGCCCCAGAGCGCGGTCATCACCTTGCGCGCGTGCCCCGGGTAGCGCTTGCGGATCGAGACGATCACGAGGTTGTGGAACACGCCTTCCGCCGGCATGTTCATGTCCACCACCTCGGGGAGCATCATCTTGATGATCGGCAAGAAGAGCCGCTCGGTGGCCTTGCCCAGCCAGTAGTCCTCTTGCGGCGGTCGGCCCACGATGGTCGTCGGGTAGAACGGGCGCGCACGGCGCGTGACGGCCGTGAGGTGGAACACCGGGTAGTCACGGGCCAGCGAGTAGTAGCCGGTGTGATCGCCGAAGGGGCCTTCCGTCCGACGCTCGGCCGGATCCACGTAGCCCTCGAGGACGATCTCCGCGTGCGCCGGGACTTCGATGTCGACGGTCCTTGCGCGCACCATCTCGACGCCGGCACCGCTCAACCAGCCCGCGAACACGACCTCGTCGACACCGGGGGGCAACGGCGCCGACGCGGCGTACGTCAGCGCGGGATCGCCGCCGAGAGCGATGGCCACGGGCATCCTGTCGTCACCTCGGCGCTCATGCTCGGCGCCACCCTTGTGGATTTGCCAGTGCATGCCGAGCGTCTGATCGTCGAACACCTGAAGCCGGTACATCCCGACGTTGCGCTGCCCACGGACGGGATCACGCGTGAACACGCAGGGGAGGGTGATGAAGCGCCCGGCGTCGCCCGGCCAGCAACGGAGGACCGGGAGGCCGGCCAGCGACGGATGCTGGGTCTCGACGATCTCCTGGCACGGCGCCGTTGCGACGTGACGCGGCGCCGCCTTGACGACGTCGAGCAGCGTGCCGAGCTTTCGCCAGCGCTCGGCGAACGTCCCGGGCAGCGTGAGGTCGAGCAGCTTGGCGACGCGCTCGCCCAGATCGTCGAGCCGGTCCACGCCGAGCGCCCACGCCATCCGTTCGGCCGAGCCGAAGGCGTTGATGACCACCGGCATCTCGGCGCCGTCGACGCGCTCGAAGAGGAGCGCGACGTTGGCATCACCAGATGCCTTCGACACACGGTCGGTGATCTCGGTGATCTCGAGATCACGTGAGACCGGCACGCTCACGCGACGGAGGCGGCCTCGACGCTCGAGATGGTCGACGAACTGCCGAAGGTCGTGCCAGGCCATTGCGGCGACTCAGTCGCGGTAGAAGACCGCCACGAGCCAGCCGGCGAGGACGGGAAACGCGAGGCTCGGGATCACGCGCACGAGGACGAAGCGCCACCCCATCAGCGGCGCTTCCCACGCGATGATCCGCTGCATGCCGAAGAGAGACCACGACGTCATATAGGCGACCAGCGGCGGCATGGCGGCGCCCGAGTTGGCCAGCGCAACCATGAAGGGCACCGTGACCATGGGCCCGCCCGGCGTGAGGACGCCTGCGAACGCGGCGATGACGATGCCGCGAAGGCCGCCCTCGCGCCCGAAGTGTCGCGCCACGATCTCCTGAGGAACGAGGACCTGCATGAGCCCCGCGAGGATCAACGCGGGAATCAGGCGGGGCAGGATGAAGCCGAGCATCGTGAAACCGGTCTTGGCCCCGAGCCAGGGCAGCCCCGGATCTTTGATGTAGGCGACGATGGCGAGGATGATCGCGATCGCGAGAAGCAGCAGCGCTGAGGGATCCAGCCGCATGCGCGGCATTATGTCACGACCGCTCATGGTAGGTGTTCAGGCCGAGGCGGCGAGATCGGGACGACAGAGATAATCGACCACGCGAGTCCACTCGACGGGCTTGGTAAAGACTGCATGGGCGCCCGCCTGCCGGGCGCGTGTGAGATATGGCTCGCCGTATCCGGTGATCACGACGATGCGCGGCCGCCGGTGCGTGTTGTTCGCCATCTGGCGCACGAGCACGTCACCAGGAATGTCGGGCAGACCGAGGTCCGTGAGGACGACGTCGAACTCGTGCCGCGCCACGACGTCCGCCGCTTCGCGTCCGGTTCCAACCGCCGTGACACCAGCGCCTTCAGACCGCAGGAGCATCACGAAGACTTCACGAATGTCGGGAACGTCCTCGATCACGAGGACACGCAGGTGGGCCAGGCGGCCGGGGTTCTCGGATATCACGACGCCTCCCTTGTCGGCAGCGAAGCAAGGGTGGTGCCAGGGTGTCGCAGTCAGGACCGCGATGCCGTTCCGTTTGTAGAGATCGCAGGTTGTATATACTGCTTAGATGCGCCGAATGCTCCGCAAGCTGAGGACGGCGCTCACAGGACGCGGCACCATGGGTGTTGCGTCGCCAGCATCAGCGGCCCCCGCGGGCCTCACCGAGATTCTCGAGACTCTCGACGACGGACTGCTCGTCACCGATCTCTCACTCACGATCGTGCAGTGGAACGCGGCCATGGAGCGTCTGTCCGGACTGCCGCGCGCCTCGGCGATCGGGCGTAACGCCGATCGTCTCCTTCCGCTCTTCGACGCGATCGGGTTGCCCCGGTACCTGCGCCAGGCCGTCGGCGGCGAGGCGCGCTTCAGCGCGGAGGCGCCGGGCCACGACGGCGCGGCGACCATCCGGATCGAGGCGCGCTGCGTCCCGCTCACCGATCGTTACGGTCACGTCGCCGGCGTGGCGGCATTTCTCGTGGATGCGACGGAACGACAGCGTCGTGCCGTCTTCGCGCGCGCGATGGAGACGATCGGCCGGTCGCTCGCCTCCTCGCTCGATCTCAACGAGGTGCTCGACACGATCGCGAACACCGCGATGGAGGTGATGGCAGCGCAGTCGGCGCTGGTGGCGTCCGGGGACGGGAAGGCTCGCGAATTCAGAGTGCTCCGCGCCGTAGGACGGCTGAGCGCCGAGTACGCCAACCGCGGCTCCATCCCGTCCGCCGGCGGACCCATCAGCCGGGCCGTGCTCGAGAGTCGCACGGTGACGACGCCGAACATCCTCACCGACGTGGACGTCTGGCTGACTGCCGATCGTCGAGCCCAGATCGAGCGCGAGGGCTTCAAGGCCGTGGCCGCCGCGCCGCTGCTCTCCAAGCAGCGTGTCCACGGCGCGCTCGCCGTCCACTACTGGACCGAGCGCACGTTCACCGAGGCCGAGGTCCACGCGCTGAGCCTCATGGGTGAGCAAGCAGCGCTCGCCATCGACAACGCGCACCTCTACGCCGAAGCCACGCGCCGTGCCGACCGCCTGCGTGAGCTCGCCGAGCTGGAACGTGTGGTGGCGGGTTCGCTCGACGTGGATGTGGTCCTCCAGTGCATCGCCGATGCGACCGCGCGGCTCCTGGGCGCGCCCGTCGTACATCTGTGGTCGGCCGAGCCGGGCGCTCGTGTCCTGGAGCTGCGGGCTTCCGCCATCGCGCGCGACCTGCCCGCCGTGCCGATGCCGACGTCCTTCGCGTTCGGCGACGGGATCAGTGGTGTCGCCGCCGAGCGGTGCGAGCTCGTGTACGTCGCCGACGCTCGTGCGGACGCGCGCGTCCGGGTGGTCGAGTGGCATCGCGAGGCCGGGCTGGGCTCGATCCTGGCCGTCCCGATGGTGGCCGGGGACACGTTGATCGGTGTCCTCACCGTGCGCGCTCGCCTCGGCGAGCTGGCCGCGCTCGAGGACCAGGCGCTCGTCACCTCGCTGGCCGCTCGGGCCGCGCTCGCCATCCAGAATGCTCGCGCGTACCGCGATGCCGTCCGCCGCGCGTCGCATCTGGGCGCCCTGGCCACGCTCAGTCAGTCGATCACGGTGTCGCTCGACACCGCGGTCCTGATGGATCGTATCGTCCGCACGGCTGCCGCGATGCGTCCGGGGGCGCTCGCCGCCACCTACGTGTATGACGCCGAGACGGATACGCTGCGCTACGCCGGCTGCTCGAGCGACATGCTGCGCGAGCTGCCCGACGTGCGTGACGCTCACCAGGGCTTGCCCGGGCTCGTCTTCGAGCAGCGCGCTCCCGTCGTCGTGGCGCAGCCACTCGCTCATCCACGGACCTCGGCACCGGAGTGGTGGCGCGACCGGCCGCAGGCCAGCTACTTCGGCGTCCCAATCCTCGTCGGCGAGACGTTCGTGGGCGTGCTGGACTACATCGCGCCCGACGGCATCCCCGATCCAGAAGAGCAGGAGACGCTACGCCTGCTCGCCGCCCAGGCCGGCATCGCCATTCGCAACGCAGCGCTCTACCAGGCCGAGCGGGCCGAGGCCCAGCGCGCCTCCACGCTCGCCGCTGTCGCTCAGCGGATCACGCGCGCGCTCGAGCTCGACGAGCTGCTGACGATGATCGCCGAGTCGGCGACGGCGTTGACCGGCGTTCGCTTCGCGTCTTTCTGGCTGGCCGACGAGGAGCGGCGGACGCTGACGCTGCGACGCACGCCCACCATCGGGGCGCCTGCCGAGATCGCGCGCGATCGAGTGAGCTACGGGCAGGGCATGGTGGGCCAGGTTGGCCGCACGCGCCAACCGGTCGTGATCGACGACGTCTTCGCCGCCGCCGACATCGTGCTCGACCCGGACTGGTGGCGGTCGTGCGGCTTCACCTCGTTCGCCGGCTATCCGATCATGGCGGCCGACGAGCTCCTGGCCGTGCTGGTGCTCATCGACGACCATCCCCTGCGCTTCACGGCGAAGACCCGTGAAGTCATCGCGATGTTCATCGCGCAGGCCAGCGTCGCCATCAAGAACGCGCGCCTCTACCGGGAGGCCCAGCGCCGGCGCGACGTGGCCGAGGCGCTCGCGCGCGTGGGCCGCGAAGTCACCGGCACGCTCGACGTCGAGCGCATCGCCTACCTGGTCGCTCGCGGCGTCGTGGAGTTGCTCGAGGGCCATGGATCGCTCGTGTTCCGTTACGAGGCCGAGGCCCGCACGCTCCACGCCGTCGGATTCTTCGGGGAGGACGCCAGCGCGGTGAAGGGCATCGTGCTCCAGCCCGGTGAGGGCGCGGCCGGCCTCGCCGTCGCCGAGCGCCGCATCGTAAGCACGTCCGACATCCTCAACGAGCCCGGGTTTCACCTGACGCCGGAGTTGCGCGACCGCATCCAGACCCGTCTCTATCGCTCCGTCCTGTGCGTGCCGCTGGTGGCGCGTGATCGCGTGGTCGGCGCCCTCGCCATGGGGGCCGAGGCCGGTCGGGTCTTCACGCGTGAGGAGCGCCTGGTGCTCCAGGCCTTCGCCGACCAGGCCGCGCTGGCCATGGAGAACGCCCAGCTCTACGGGAGCGCCCGTGACAACCTCGCTCGCCTGCGGGAGACCCAGGCGCAGCTGCTGCAGGCCGGCAAAATGTCGGCGCTCGGCCAGCTCGTTTCCGGTGTGGCCCACGAGCTGAACAATCCGCTGAGCGTCATCATCGGCTACGGCCAGCTCATGCTCCACCGCGAGATCCCGGAGGCGCTGCGGCGTCCGGTCGAGCTGATGGTGACGCAGGGCGACCGCATGGCCAAGATCGTTCGCAACCTCCTGTACTTCGCGCGCCAGCGCCCACCGGAGCGCGTCGCCATCAAGATCCATCACGTGATCGAACAGACGCTGGCGCTGCGCCAGAACCAGCTCACGCTGTCCGGCATCACCGTCGAGCGCGACTTCGCCGAGGAGCTGCCCACGGTGATCGGTGACGGCCAGCAGCTGCAACAGGTCTTCCTGAACTTGATCCTCAACGCCGAGCAGGCCATCGCCGCCGAGCACCGAGGCGGACGCATCAGGTTCCACACGCAGGTGGTGGACCACTGGGTGCGGACGGAAGTCACCGACGACGGCCCGGGCATCCCACCGGAGGTGCTGCCGCGCATCTTCGAGCCGTTCTTCACGACCAAGGAGGTGGGCGCCGGCACCGGCCTCGGCCTGTCCGTCTCCTACGGCATCGTCGAGGAGCACGGCGGCCGGCTCAGTGCCGAGAGCGAACGGGGGCGAACGACCTTCACGCTCGACCTCCCGATCGGTGTCGCGCCCGTGTCCGAGTCCCGCGAGATCGTCGTCATGCCGGCCTTCAGCGGCAAAGGACGTCGCGTGCTCGTCGTCGAGGACGAGCCCGGCGTGGCCGAGCTCGTCGTGACCTTGCTGCGCGAGCACGATTGGAAGGTCGACCTGGCCACCGGCGGTCGCGTCGCGCTCGAGCGCGCTCGCCGGCAGCGCTATGATCTCGTGGTTTCCGATATCCGCATGGCCGACGGCAGCGGCGAGGAATTCTATCGAGCCGTCGTCACCGAGAATCCTGCGCTGGCGGCCCGCTTCGTGTTCGTCACGGGCGACACCGCCAACAGCGCGGCCTGGGCGTTCCTGAAATCGGCCGACGTGACCGTGCTCGAGAAGCCGTTCCGCCCCGAGGTATTTCTCGACCTCGTGCGCCGCGCCGTCTCCGGATTGACAGCGTCGGGGTCCCGCGCGTAGCGTCGAGGTCCCCCGAGTGATCGTGGGGGGCCGAGCAGAGAGACAAGCGATGACGAAGGCTGATCTCGTCGCCGTCATGGCCAAGAGCGCGGGCGGCTCCAAGACCTCCGCCGAGAAGGCGATGAACGCCTTCGTGGGCGGCGTCTACGAGTCGCTCCGCCGGGGCCGGAGGGTCACCATCAGCGGCTTCGGCACGTTCGTCGTCACCAGGCGTGCCGCTCGCAACGGCCGCAACCCGCGCACGGGCAACGAGATCAAGATCCCGCCGGCCAAGGTTCCGCGCTTCCGCCCCAGTCGCGCGCTGAAGAGCGCGGTTCGGTAGGCCGCGGTCGTTGGAGAGCGGTTCGCTGGTGCGCGTTCGTTGGACCTCGGTTCGTTGACTTGCCTTAGACCGTATGCTGTAATTTGCGCGTCGGCGTGGGACTTTGGGGGATCGTCTAGTGGTAGGACGCGTGGCTCTGGACCACGTAGCGGGGGTTCGAATCCTCCTCCCCCAGCCACTCCTCGCGTTGCATCGCGGAAGCGTTCGCGGCCCCATCGTCTAGAGGCCTAGGACACGCGCGCGGCGGTGCGGGAACACGGGTTCGAATCCCGTTGGGGCCACCATTCTGATTCCGTTAACGTTTTTCGCTCCGTGTTTTAGGAACATCAGAATGTTCCTCGAACACGGAACGAGTGCACATCTTCACGGGCTCAACATCTTCAGCGCCTTTTCCTCGTAGAACGACACCGCGCGCTTGAGCTGCGGCGGCCTGATGCTCGTGTAGACCTGCGTGGTGTCGATGCGGGCGTGGCCGAGCAGGGCGCGCACTTGCTCGAGATCATGGTGTTGCTCCAGCACTTCCATGGCCACGCCGTGCCTGAGGTCGTGCGGCTTCAACTCCGGGCAGCCGATCAGCCGGCCGTACACCTTGCAGAGCCGCCAGATATTCTTCCCTGTCATCGGCGCGCGTGTCGTGCCGACGCCGCGCCGGCCCCAGGTGGACCAGAACAGTGGGATCTCCGGGCCAACGTTCTCGATCTGCTTGCCGAGCACCCGTTCAACATACGCCTGCAGGAACTGCATGACCGCTGAGGGAAGGGGAATATCTCGGGTCTTCCCGCCCTTGACCCGGACGCCGCGCAGACCCCACGTCCCATCGAGGTGCTGGACGCGCAACGTCGCCACCGACTCGCGCCGCATGCCCGTGTAGCGCAGGATCAGGAAGATCGCCACGTCGCGTGGCCGACGGCGGGCCTTCGCCGCCTCGACGAGAGCATCCATGATGGACGCGCCCGGGATCTGCTTCGGCGGCTCGCGGTGGTGGGGCGGACGTTCGAGCTTGGCCACGGGGTTCGCCGCCAGCCCCTCCCGCTTCACCAACCACGCACAGAAGCTCGACAGGGTCGACTGGCGGACCCGCATGGTGCTCAGCGCGAGATCCGCCCCCGCCATATCGTCCATCCATGCCTGGATGGTCGGGGAGGTCAGGTCGGTCACCCGCGCCAGCCGGCCGTACCGATTACGAACAAAGATCAAGAATTGCTCCATGATCCATCGGTAGGTTCGCACTCCTCCTTCCGTCTTGCCGCGTTGCTTTCGCTGGAAGTTGCAGAACTGTTCGACCAAGTCAGTGAGTTGCTGGGCCATGGTCTCGGTCCTCCTGGCCGAGCCACGACCACGTTTCCGCTGATCGGCAGTATCGGGAGGGACAATCCAATCGTCAAGCCGCGTGGGCACCGCGAGCGCGCCGCGTTCAGCGGGCATCTCGGGAGGTGGGAGAGTCGCGGAGCTGAACGCCCTGGAGACCTTGTGGTGCGCCGACGAGCTCGCGTTGGCGTCGCGGTCCGGCACCGGGGCGGACCGGCTGTTCATGATGCGGCTCCCGGCGTCGGCGCATCCGGATGGCGTGGTGAGGATGCGGTGTCGGTCGGCTGGGGTCCAGCACACTGGCTGGGGCTCATGATCGAGATGGGGACCCTGCGTCCGGTGGCGACATCGACGCCGGAACGCCAGAAACTCACGGGCTGCGTGCGGCGTGCCGGAGCTCGCCGGTCCGGACGGAGCCCTGGAGCGTTGACCATCCGGTAGCCGACCTGCCGGGCCTCCATGTGGAAGGCCAGGCGGCAGCTCTTGGAACAGAACTTCTGCTGAGAGCCGGCCGCCCGAGGGAGGAAAGGACGCCGGCAGCCGGGTTGGCGACAGAGAGGAGGCGGCACCTCGGCAAGCGTGCACGCTTGTCTGCGCGGCTCTGGGCCGCCCACGAGCGGTGCGATAGCGGGCGGTGGCTTCTTGAGGCTCTCGACGCGATCGGGCACGAGCTCGCGGAGCGCGTCGGTCTGGCGTGGTGCGGTGTCGGTCGGCTGGCTTCGAGGTGATGCCGCCGGGATGGAGCGGCGGCGAAGCTCACCCCGCCGGTCCCTCCGGGACTGGGCGGTGAAGCGAGTGAGGGGGTGAGAACTGGGTTCGGTGGAGGCCACAGGCTTGGGCATCGGGCGCTCCCACAAGGCCTTCAGGGCAAACGACGCCCTGAAGAGGAAGGGAGAAAGAAACTGCTTGGCCTTGTGAAGCGCGGGGTGGCCGCCCGAAGCGCCGTTTAGCGTGTCGACGATCACGTGCCGCAATCACGCGGCGACACCGCGGGCCGGATTAACGCGACGGCAAGCGCGAATGCCAGGCGAGGCGCACCCGGCCGCCGTATAACGCCCGGCGTCGCGTCCTGCTCTGGCCGCCTCAGCCAGATGATTCGAGTATAGACGTTCGTGGTCGGCCTTGTCGCGAGTCACGGGCATGCCCGATCATGGGCTCCAGCCGGGCG
>Ga0209801_1000259_pt1 | contig 36888 bp, 38 predicted proteins | sample GraSoiAngelo_127_FD_185884 | JGI IMG/M metagenome (GOLD analysis project Ga0209801, IMG submission 185884) | Grasslands soil microbial communities from the Angelo Coastal Reserve, California, USA - 14_0927_09_40cm (SPAdes) (version 2) | ecosystem: Environmental > Terrestrial > Soil > Grasslands ... | reverse complement strand
GGCTGCGTCAGAGTTTCCTCCATTGCGCAAAATTCCTAACTGCTGCCTCCCGTAGGAGTCTGGGCCGTGTCTCAGTCCCAGTCTGGCTGGCCATCCTCTCAGACCAGCTACGGATCGAAGCCTTGGTATGCCGTTACCACACCAACTAGCTAATCCGCCGCAGGCCCCTCCCAAAGCGTCTTGCGACTTTAAGCACCGAAATGAATCGGTGGTCACATCCGGTATTAGCAACTCTTTCGAGTTGTTATCCCAAACTTCGGGGCAGGTCACCTACGTGTTACTCAGCCGTTCGCCACTCACTTCAGTCCTTGCGGACTGAAGTCCGTTCGACTTGCATGTTTTATGCACGCCGCCAGCGTTTGTCCTGAGCCAGGATCAAACTCTCCGACAAAACAAAGGACCGTCCTTACGGAGCGGTCACTTCAAGCTTCGAGTTCGATCCAAAAAATCGACGAGTCCGCGCTGTGCGTTCCTGCCACTCTTCAGCTGTTAAAGATCGTGCCCTTTGCCTCCCATGCGGAACTGGCCACGGGCGTGATGTGAGCGGTAATCGTACCAACTCGAAGGTCGGGGCGTCAACGCTGTTCTGCGCCGGCCAGTGGGGCAATATCGCGGCGCCATGAGCAAGGTGAAGGGGCGAACCTCAGCGATCCTCACCGGACTAGTCCTCACCGTCGCCGGGTTCGCTCTGGCGTTAGTGGCGGTACTCGCCGTGTTGACCGTGGCTGGCGCAATCCTCGGAGCGCAGGGGCCGAGGCAGCCGTAGCGATTAGATCGCCCACCCCACCGCGCCGGCGCCCCTTTGGCGGGCTTGTGCGCGTCAGAGCCCTCGACGGCCCTCCAATGCGCGACTCACCGTCACCTCATCCGCCCACTCCAGGTCTCCCCCCATCGGGAGGCCGCGAGCAAGCCGGGTCACGCGCACGCCATTTCCTGATGTGAGTTGCGCGATGTACATCGCCGTCGCGTCGCCTTCGAGATTCGGGTTCGTGGCGAGGATCATCTCCTCGATCCCGCCCTGCTTCAGGCGCTGCGCGAGCTGCGGGATCTTTAAGTCGTCGGGACGTACGCCGTTCACCGGCGAGATCGCGCCGTGTAGCACGTGATACACACCGCTGTACTGCCCGGTGCGCTCGATCGCGAGCACGTCCAGCGGCTCCTCGACCACGCAGACGATCCGCTTGTCACGCTCGTCCGACGCGCAGATCGCGCACGGATCGGTCTCGGCAATGTTGAAGCAGGTCGAGCAGTAGCGGAGGTCGGTCTTCACCGAGCGCACCGCGGCCGCGAGCGCCTCGGCGTCGCTGCTCGACGTACGCAGGATGTGATAGGCGAGCCGCTGCGCGGTCTTGGGGCCAACGCCCGGCAGCTTGGAGAGCTCGTCTATGAGGCGCGCGAGCGGACGCGCGAGGGCCGTTGGCAAATCACATCCCCGGGAGCTTGAGGCCGCCGGTGAGTCCGCCGAGCTTCTCGGCCGCGAGCTGCTTCGATTTCGTGAGCGCGTCGGTTGTCGCGGCTCGCACGAGGTCTTCGAGCATATCGACGTCTTCGGAGTCGACCGCCTCCTTCTTGATCCGGACCTCTTTGCACTCCTGCGTGCCGGTCATGACCACCACGACCGCACCACCGCCGGCGGAACCTTCGACCGTCATCGCGGCGAGATCCTCCTGCGCCTTCGCCATATCGGCTTGCATCTTCTGCGCAAGCTTCTGGATGTCCCCAAAGTTCTTCATTCGATCTCCATGATGCGGTCAGGTCGACCGAGCGTGTCGATGGCCGCGCGCAGCATCGGATCGTCGGGTACAGCCTCCGGCACGCCCGGCTGGCGTACGCATCTCACGCGGATCGCCGTCTTCAGGATCTCGGAGAGGTCCTGCTCGAGCTCGGGTCGGCGCTTCTCCTGCCAGAGCAGCCGCGCGAACTCCTCGCCGAATCCAACGACTATGGTCGCGCCATCGATCGCGAGCGGCTCGGCCTTCGCGAGCTGCGCGGCTTTGCCGACGCTTCGCTCCTTCGCGCGTTCGACGAGCTCGCCCCAGGCTTTGCGGACCGTCTCCAACTTCACGACCGGCGAAGCCGCGCCAACCGTGACCGCCGCCTCGGTGACGACGCGGCGCTCCGCGATGGCGACGACCGATCCGCGCGTCGCGTCGCGTCGCGGCTCGGCACGCGTCGCCGGCGGCGCCGGGGGTCGCGCCGCGGCGGGACGATCCGACTCGCGCCGCGCGTCGGGCGGCGGCGCGACCTTCTCGCTCGACGTCACCAAATCCAGGACGGCGAGCTCGAGCGGAAGCGGCGTGCCCTCGCTCGTGCGGAGGTGCTGCTCGGTCTCGACGAGCCGCTTGGCGATCTTCGCGAGCTGATCCAGCGAGAGGCCCTGAGCCTGCGCACTTAGCTTCGCCGCCATCTGCTCGCTTGCGGTCTCGGGCGGGTGGCCCGTCGCGCGCGTGAACACGAGCGCGCGCGCGTGCTCGATCGCGCGGCGCACGAAGAGTCGGAGATCCCGTCCATCGTCGACGAGGCGGCCGATAAGCTCGACCCCTTTGGCGCCATCCGCCGCCGCGAGCGCATCAAAGAGGGCCGCAGTCTCCTCCCAGTCCGACGCGCCGAGGAGATCGTCGACCTCCTTCAGCGTGATGGGGCCATTGGCGAACGCGATGACCATGTCCAGCATGCTCTCGGCATCTCGGAGCGAGCCTTGCGCCTGCCGCGCGATGGCATCGAGCGCCGCCGGATCGGCCTGGAGCTTCTCCTGCTCGACGATCTGCCCGAGCTGGGCGACGACTCCCTTGTGAGGGATGCGGCGCAGGTCGAAGCGTTGCGTGCGCGAGACGATGGTCGCCGGGATCTTCTGCGACTCCGTCGTCGCGAGGATGAACATCGCGTGCGGCGGGGGCTCCTCGAGCGTCTTCAGGAGCGCGTTGAATGCCTCGGTCGTCAGCTGGTGGGCTTCGTCGATCACGTACACCTTGTACTGCCCCATCGACGGGGCAAAACGGACCTTATCCCGAAGGTCGCGCATCTCGTCGATGCCCCGGTTCGACGCGGCGTCGATCTCGATGAGGTCCAGGAACCGGCCGTCGCGGATCGCGACGCAGGTCTCGCAGCGATCGCAGGGCTCCCCGTCCTTGGCGTTGGGGCAGTTCACGGCCTTCGCGATCAGCCGGGCGATCGAGGTCTTTCCGGTGCCCCGGACCCCCGATAGAAGGTACGCATGGGCGACCTGACCGCTCGCGATCGCGTTCCGGAGCGTGCGCGTGACGTGCTCCTGCCCAACGATTGCTGAGAAGGTTTGGGGGCGGTAGCGGCGGTAGAGGGCGGCGCGCTCGGGCACGCGAGGATGTTAACGGGGTATGGCCGTGCACCCTCCGTCGATCGCGACGTCTCGAACACGCACACGCGCATTGGCTCGGATCAGGCTTGCCTGCGGCACGAAGCGGCGACCGCTTACCGCTGCTTCCTTCCGGATCTGACGGGGTTCACGGGCCGTTTCTGCACAGGACCCGATCGTCAACGCCGCCGCACGCACGCAGGATTCGCGATGCCGGACCTCGGGAGGGGATTCAGCCCCGCTGGAGCGGATTGCGGGTACAGGGCACCGCTGGCTCCCCGCCTAGCACGACCGTCACGATGGTATCGCGCGACGCCGCGGCACGAACGAGACGATCGCGCACAGGACGCCGAGCAACGCGATGACGATTGCGAGGGCGGCGCCATCGTCGATCGCGCTCGTGCTCGGAAGGGACGAGGCCGCCGGTCGAGCCGTCGGTGAGGCCGTGGCCGCGCCGGCGCCTGCGGCACGAGGCACCACCACCGCGACAGGATTTCCCGCGGCGTCGATCGCGATCCGTACGCAGCCATCCCCTGCGGACTTGCTGAGCGGAAGAACGAGCGTCGCGTGATTCGGCAACGGCGAGAGCGCCTCGCCGGGCATCTCGAAAAAGGCGTTCGTGCCAATGACGGCATTCGCGCAGCCGATAGAGGCGACAGGGACGACGCTGAAGGCTGCGATGCCCGGCGCGGCCGGCGTCCCAACATCGACTCCGAAGATGCAAACGTCTTGATCGAGCTGCGGGAGGGCGCCAGTGGCGAGGTGCCGTGGCTCCTGGGTGCCAAGCGTCACGATGGGGCCGCCGGGCGTTGCCGCGTCGAGGAACGAGACCCGACCGCAGATGGCGACGCGCGGTACGAGTGCGTAGGCAGACGAGGACGACATCGCCACCGTTGTGAGGGCCAACGCAAGGATGGCGAAAAAGCGGTCGCGCACCTGGGTTATTGTGGATGTCTAAAGCTCCGGAAAAGCGGCCAAGCAGCCGGTTTCTTGCGCGGAACAACGTACGATGCTCATGCGTTCTATAGGTGATGAAGACTTCTGGACTCCCCTGCCGCGCGAACCACGACTGCGAAGTCGTGTTTACCGTCATGCCTCAGGACTCCATGGACGCCCTGCGCGAGGCTGCCGCCAAGCGCAACGCCCACGAGCTCGAGGCGCACCAGTACACCCACATCGTCACGACGGTCCTCGGTCCGTCGACCTTCGCCCAGGGCCCGGCGGCACCACGCCGGCGCGGCCGCAGGCGCAAGGAAGAGGAACTGAACGTCATCTAGCGACCTCTAGCTCTAGCGGTCGACCTCGATGACGCGTTCCGCGATCGCTCCAAGATCTGGCCCGACGATGTCCGGCCGGTCGAGAAGTGGGTTCCACACCGCGCCAGGCCTTTCGACAAAGGCCGCGGCGCAACCTGCCCGCATGGCTCCCTGCACGTCCCACACATGTGCGGCGACCATGCGGATTTCTGCTGTCCGCACCCCGAGCTCGCGCGCCGCGTTGGCATAGGCCTCCGGTGCCGGCTTCAACCGCTTCCCTGTGTCCGCTGATAGCGCCTTCTCGAAGAGATCGGCGAGGCCCGCGTTTGCGAGCTGAGCCTCCTCGACCTCCGTCGTCGAGTTCGTCAGCGCCGCGAGCCGGCAGCCGGCCGAGCGCAGCCGTTCGAGTGCCGGCCGAACGTCCGCGTATGCCGGCAGCGTCCGCACCCCCGCGAGGATCGCGCGCTCGTCTTCGGGGCTTACTCGAAGCCCGCGCCGCAGTGCGGTGATGGCGAGCGCTGCGCGAAAGTGCTCTCCGAATGGTCTGTACGGACCGGTGATCGTGGTGAGGAAGGCCGACTGGAGCATGGTCTGAAACCATTCCACGCGGACCGTCGCATCCCCGAACACGCGCTGAAAGTGCGGATCCAGCGCGCTCAGATCGAGGAGCGTTTCGTTGACGTCGAAGACGAGGACGCGTTTCATGTGTGCGATTGAGGTTCGTCCCCAGGCGGTTCAGGCCGGGGCGCTACCGGGTGAAGCAGCTCAGGACGCGACCATTGGTCCCAGTCGGTGGGTCGGTGAATTTCCCCAAAAGCGTCCTCAACGACGATCTCTCTCGAGTCTCCGAAGCAGAGGCGAGGAAAGCACACATCTCTCAAGTAATTCGCTGCGTCCGGTCCCAGGGACTCGACAGAGAGGGGTTCCGCTGGTGGTTGCCCAATCCGGTGGTACGGGCGGCCGGCGATGTACTGACCAGGATGCCGATCGCCCGCGTAATCGAATCCGAATGCGCCGATCCGAGCCGGCTCCTGAATAGAGCCTTCAGCTTCGAAGTCGAAGCCTCGGAGCCTCTCGACATCGACCATGACGGCGACCAGCCCAGCGGGGTCGCCTGTAACGCGAGTCGGGATCGCGCCCAACCCAGCGGTCGTGAACACTCCGAGATGACCGTCCTTATCTGACGCGATCCAATCGAGGTCTGGGCCCCAACTTGTTGACGCTGCCATTTTTGTGAGACCCCACGTGATGGAACGAAGCAGCGCGTTCTGCCGCTCAGGGTCGTCGGATAACCGCACGTTCACTGCGCCCCGATTCACGTTTTCTTGCGGAGAGGGTGGGATTCGAACCCACGGAGCTTTCGCTCACAGACTTTCCAGGTCTGCGCCCTAAGCCGGACTAGGCGACCTCTCCATCTCAAAAGCGTAATCCGCCAGCTGCGCGGCAACGACCGAAACCCTCGACGCGGAGATCGCCGAGGGCCCCCGCGCGATGGGGCGCCGGCCGGAGGCCGGGGGGTCCCTGTCGCGTAAAGAGGGTTTCGGCGATCGACGCGTCGGAATTTCGTCTGCCGCGGAGAGGGCGGGATTCGAACCCGCGAGGCTTTCGCCTACCGCTTTTCGAGAGCGGCACCATCAACCACTCGGACACCTCTCCGCATCGAAGTCTAACTTTCGAATGCGTCAGCCCTGCGCGAATACCAACGTTGGCCTTCGAAGCGCTGGGCACGAACTACTAGACGGGGACGGTGTCCCTTTCCATTTCGGGCGAGTACTGCCCCACGCGTGCGGAGGCGGTCAGCCTTGCCCGGTGGAAGAACGCGCGCTGGGCCGCAGGCACGTTCTCGGCTTTGCCCGACCACGTCTTTTGCGGCGTAGCTTGCAGGCCGCGACCGTACGAGAAGCTCAGCTCCCAGGGGGCAGCCACCGTCGCGGCGTAGCGGTTGATCGCGTCAAGATTCACTGTCGCCTCTTCGTCGCCCTGTCCGCCCGACAGGAAGACGATGCCTGGCACGGCGGCCGGCACCGACTCCCTGAAACAGTCAACGGTGTAGCGCGCGACCTCATCGGGTGACGCGCGATTCCGTGCGTCCTTCCCCGAGAGCACCATGCTTGCCTTGAGGAGCATCCCTTCAAGCTGCACGCGCTGGGTCGCGAGCTGCGCGAACACCTCCCGAAGAGTTGCCAACTCCACGTCGTAGCACTGCTTGATCGTGTGGTCTCCGTCCATCAGGACTTCGGGCTCAACCATCGGTACGAGCTCTTGTTCCTGGCTGAGCGCGGCGTAGCGCGCCAGCGCGTGCGCGTTCGTCTCGATGCAGTACGGCGACGGGATGCCGTCGCCGATCGCGATGACAGCACGCCACTTGCTGAAGGCGGCGCCGAGCCCGCGATATTCAGCGAGGCGCTCCCGCAATCCGTCGAGCCCCTCGGTCACCACCTCGGTTGGAGAAAAGGCGAGCGGCTTCGCTCCGATGTCCGCTTTGATGCCGGGAAGGATCTCCTGATCCCGAAGGATCTTCACAAGCGGCGTCCCGTCCGCGGCCTTCTGTCGGATCGTCTCGTCGTAGAGGATCACGCCACTTATGAATTGGGCGATGCGCGGTGTACGAAAGAGCATCTCGCGATATGCGCGCCGATTAGCTTCCGTGTTCTCGACACCGATCGCATCAAATCGTTTCTTGATGGTGCTAGTGCTCTCGTCCGCGGCGAGGATGCCTTTGCCGGGTGCGACGAGCGTGCGCGCTGTCTCGGCCAAATCCCGCATGCGGCACTCAGGATAGCTATGTCATGAATCCAGCGCAGCCCGCGATCCTGCGGTCCTATGCTCCGGCCGTGATCGTCCAGCAACACGAAGTCGTCCTCCGCACCAAGCAACTGGTCAAACGATTCGGATCGATCACCGCCGTCGACGGCCTCGACGTCGAGGTAGGACGCGGCGAGGTCGTCGGCCTCCTCGGTCCGAACGGAGCCGGCAAGAGCACGACGATCGGAATGGTCCTCGGACTAATCACTCCGACCGCTGGAACCGCCGAAGTGCTGGGTCGCGACATCCGCGTGCGGCGCGAGGATGCTCTCGCCGGCGTGGGCGCGATGCTCGAGGTCACCTCCTTCTATCCGTACCTTTCCGGCCGCGACAATCTCGCCGCGGTCGCGCTTCTGCGCGGCGCGGGCGCGCTGGCGCGGGTCGATCCCTTGCTCGCGCGGCTCGGGCTAGCGCAGCGCGGCGAGTCGAAGTTCCGGACGTACTCCCTGGGTATGCGGCAGCGGCTCGGCATCGCGTCAACGCTCCTCGCCGATCCGGCTCTCGTGATCCTCGACGAGCCGGCGAACGGCCTGGATCCGGCGGGGCAGCGCGAGATTCTCGAGCTCATTCGCGAGCTCGCCGGCGAGAACCGCGGCGTGCTCCTCGCGAGCCATCTCCTGCACGAGGTCGAGCAGGTGTGCGACCGCGTCCTGGTCATCAAGAAGGGCAAGCTCATCGCGAGCGGCACGATCGCCGAGGTCACGCGAGGCGGCGGCAACTACTTCGAGATCGTCGTCGACGACAGGCCCCGGGCCGCCGAGATCCTGCGCGGCCTTGGCATCACGGAGATCCGGGAGACGCCGACTGGTCTCGACGTCGTCGCCGATCCGAAGCGCGGGGCCGAGATCAACCGCGCACTCGCGTCGGCCGCCCTCTACGCGAGTGCGATCGTGCCGCGTGCCAGCTCTCTCGAGGACGTGTTCATGGAGCTCACCGAACCGGAGGCGTCAACTGCTCCGCCTCCTTCGTAGCGAGATATACCGGCTCCGGCGCCGATGGATGCCGTTGCTGATGCTCCTGATCATCGTGCTCGCCGCAGTGGGTATCTATCTCCTGATCTACCTCTCGGTGCAGGCGCAGCTGCAAGCCGTCCGGACCGGCGCAATCCCCTCACCACCGGGCGGGGAGCAGGCGATGAGCCAGACGCTGCGCGAGCTGCGTCCTGACCGGGTGCAGGGCTTCGGTGTCCAAATCGTGAGCGGCCTCGGGAGCTTGATGCTCATCGTGTTCGCCGCGAGCCACATCGGCACGGAGTTCGGCTGGGGCACGTTCCGCACGTTGCTCGCGCACGGGGCGGGAAGGGGTGCGTTCCTCGGCGCGAAAGTCCTGTCGCTTGCGCTGTACGCGGCGGTCTTCGTGTTCCTCGGCGTCGTCGCGGCGATGCTCGGGAGCTACATCGTGACCGCGATCTCCGGCGAGGCCGCGAGCGGACCGGACGTCGGAGCGATCGCGGACGCGGGGCGGCGGCTGTATTACACGCTCCTGCCTTACATGGCTCTTGCGACCCTCATCGCCGTGTGGTCGCGCTCCGCCGGCGCGGGCATCGCGGCAGGGCTCGTCTTGTACTTCACTGAGGGACTGGTCGCGCAGCTCCTTGTGTCCTTCAACAGAGACTACGCGAACATCGTGAACTACGGGCTCAGTCGCAACGCTGGCGCGCTGATTCGCGGAGCGGCGGGCACGACGACGATTCAGGATCCCTCGGCAGTCGGTCTTCCCGATCAGGGGCAGGCCGCCCTAATCCTCGGCGCGTACACGGTCGTGTTCCTCGCTCTCGCCTACTGGCGGTTGCGATCGCGCGACGTGACGGTCGGCGGCTAGGGCCTCCAGGAGCGCGATACGAGGAGCGAGAGCCCGCCGATAATGAGGAAGATCGGCCAGAGCTGACCCAACGGCAGGTCGAAGATGAAGATCACGATTACCGCGATGAGGACGAGCGCCCCAAGAACTTGACCCAGCGCCTCCGCCGGTCTCTTCGCCTGAAGGCTGGCGTATCCGCGCTCGAGCGTGAAGAAGACGGGTATGAGGATGAACAGCGCCCACCAGTTGTGGATCTCCCGCCCGAGATAGTTCTGGATCAGGAAGACGAGGCCGAGGCCGATGAGGGCGACTCCAGGGATCCACGCGCCGTACCGATTCGGATGCCGGACTGGAGAAGCGTCGCTCACGAGGTCATCCTAGTCCGCTTCGGACTGACCGCTCCGCTGCGTCGCGAAGAACTCACTGAGCAGCCGCTCGACTTCGTCGCGCAGCAATGGGTAGAACCGCCAGCGCGGGCGGTGGTTCGTCCACGTTGCATCGAGGAGCTCCGCGTTGGATCGCACCGCACCAGCTTTCTCGTCGGGCGCTCCGAAGACCACCAGGGCGATACGAGCGAGGACGGCCGCACCGGCGCACATCGCGCACGGCTCGACCGTGACGTAGAGCGCGCAGTCCGAGAGCCGCCAGCGGCCAAGCGCGCCCGCCGCTTCGCGGATCGCGATGACCTCCGCGTGAGCGGTCGGGTCGGCGTCGGCCTCGCGGCGGTTGCCGGCGCGCGCGACGATCGTCCCGTCTCGCACAATGGCGGCGCCGACCGGCACGTCGCCGTGCTCGCCCGCCCGGCGCGCTTCGGCGAGAGCCTCGCGCATGAAACGGTCATCGTCGGACGGCCGTGCCAGAGTGTCGGCGCCCGCGAACGGCGACCCGCTGTGCGGCCGCTCCTTCATATGCCGAGGTAGCGGGCCTCGACGTCCCGCTGCGCAGCGAGCTCCGCCGGTGTACCCGCGAAGACGATGGTGCCCTTGTTCATAACGAGCACGCGCTGCCCGACGCGCGTGGCGAGCCCGAGGTTCTGCTCGACCAGAAGAAGCGCGAGCCCCGTCGCACGCAGGCGTTCGAGGATCTCACCGACCTGCTCGACAAGCTTCGGCGCGAGTCCTTCGGAGGGCTCGTCGAGGAGCAGGAGCGTCGGATTTCGCACGAGCGCACGTGCGATCGCGAGCATCTGCTGTTCGCCACCGGACAGCTCGTCGCCATGCACCGCGCGCCGGCGGGCGAGTACCGGGAAGAGCTCGAGCACCCGACTCTCGTCCCAACCCCCAGGGATCGGCCGTGCCGCGACCGCGATGTTCTCGCCGACGCTGAGGTCACCGAAGATGCGGCGGCCCTGAGGCACGAGCGCGACACCCGCGCGAGCGATCTCGTGCGGCGGCGCTCCCGTGAGGTCGGCCCCGCTGATGGTGACGCTCCCGCCTCGTGGCCGCACGAAGCCCGCGATGGCGGCGATCGTCGTCGTCTTCCCCGCGCCGTTCCGGCCGATGAGCGAAACGGCTTCGCCCGGCAAAACCTTGAGATCGACACCCTGCAGGATGTGGCTCTCGCCGTAGTAGGCATGGAGCCCGTGGACCGCGAGGGCCGGGCCACTCACGCGACCGTGACCGCCTTCCCGAGGTACACGTCGTGGACCCTCACGTCGCCGCGCACGTCTGCTGCGCTGCCGTCCGCGATCACGCGGCCCTCGTGCAGGACTGTCACGCGATCGGCCAGCCGGAAGACGACGTCCATGTCGTGCTCGACGATAAGGATCGTGAGCGCGCGATCCAGACCGGCGATGAGCTCGGTGATCCGAGCGGTCTCAAGCGGCGACATGCCCGCCGTCGGCTCGTCGAGCAGGAGCACGCGCGGCCGTTGCGCGAGCGCGACCGCGAGCTCCAGCTGACGGCGCTCACCGTGCGAAAGCTCCCGCGCGGCAACGCCCTCACGACCGGCGAGACCGACGCTTTCGAGCACCGCCTCGCCCTCGGAGTACTCCGCGCGCGGAGCCGCACGAAATACGCGATATGGTCCGCGGCGCGCGGCGATCGCGAGGCCAACGTTGTCGCGCGCGGAAAGCGATGCGAAGAGCTCCGTCCGTTGATACACGTGCGCAAGCCCGAGTCGCGCCCGCTGCCATGAGCGCAGTCGCGTGATGTCTCGCCCGGCAAGCCGGATCGTGCCGCCCGTCGGCGCGGTCTCGCCAGCGAGTGTGTTGATCAGCGTGGTCTTCCCCGCGCCGTTCGGGCCGATCACCGCGCGGCGCTCGCCCTCGGCGAGCGTGAGGGTCACGCCGTCCAGGGCCACGACGCCGCCGAACGCGCGGCGCAGCTCGCGGACCTCAATCATCGATGTTGTACCCGTTGATAGGCGGACCGGCCGAGCCCGACCATGCCCTGCCTCGCGAACAGCACGAAGCCGATGAACACCAGTCCGAGGATCGCCTCCGATATCCGCAGGTCCGTCGGGAGGAGCGACGGCACGACACGCTCGATGAGCGAAACGAGCGCGGACCCGACGATCGGCCCGCCGAGCGTCCCCGCGCCGCCCACGAGAACGGTGACGAACGCCCGGACCGAGTTCGCGAGTCCGGCGTCCTGCGCGGAGACGAAACGGGTCGAGTACGCCGAGAGCGCGCCTGCGACCCCGGCGATCGTGCCGGCGATGACGAACGCCGAAAGGCGAAGGCGCGCGGTGTCGTATCCCAGCGCGCGCATGCGGCGCTCGTTCTCGCGAACTCCGCTGAGCGCTCGCCCGTAAGGCGACCGCGCGAGACCCCAGATGACGAGAGCGGCGAGTACGAACGCGATCGCCACGAGCACGTACATGAGGTCGGGCGCGCTGAAGTCGATGCCCGCGAGGACAGGGCGACCGACACCTGAGAGCCCGTTCGAACCGCCGGTCAGTGCCGTCCATTGGAATGCGATCGCGAAAACGATCTGCGCGAGCGCGAGCGTCAGCATCAGAAAGAAGATCCCTTCGGAACGGACGACGAGAACGCCGATGACGAGCGCGAGCAGCGCGCCAACGAGTGCCGCCGCGCCGAGGGTGACCGGCAGCTGATCGGTCCCAAGTCGCTGGCCCGTGATGCCCGCGGCGTACGCGCCCGCGCCGAAGAATGCGGCATGACCGAGCGAAGGCATGCCGGCGCGCCCCACGAGCAGATCGAGCGAGAGCGCGAAGATCGCCAGGATGAGGGCATCGCGCACCAGGGTTGTTGCGAAGCGCGACACCCACGGCGCGCTCCAGTACGGGAACGTCACGAGGACGACCGCGGCCACACCGACGAGCGCCCAACGCACCATGGCCCTCACCGCGCGATGCGGATCCGGCCGAGAAGACCAGTCGGCTTCAGCAGAAGAACGAGCGCGACGATCGCGAAGATGACGGCGAGCGCGACGTCTTGAAAGAGAACCTTGCCGAAGGTGTCCGCCGGTCCGACGAGCACGCTTCCCGCCACCGCGCCGGAGAGGGTTCCCAAGCCGCCGACGACCACGACGACGAGCGAGTAGAGGAGACCGGGATCGGTGTCCATGCCGGGTTGCACGCCGAACACCGGCGCCGCGATGACCCCGGCGAGGCCGGCAAGCGCGGCACCGGTCGCGAAGGTCGAGGCAAAGAGCCGATTCGTGTTGACGCCGAGCGCCCCGAGCATTTCAGCGTCCTGGACACCGGCGCGGATGAGCATCCCGATGCGCGTCCTGCGGTACACCACCGCCATCGCGGCGGCGAGCGCGACGCCGAACGCCATCACGAACAGGCGATAGACCGGATAGACACCGCCGATCAGCGCGACCGACCCGTCGAGCCCGGCGGGCGCCGCGAGCGAGCGCACTTCGCGTCCCCAAACCTGTCCGATGACGTCGACGATCACGAGCGAGACACCGATCGTCAGGAGGACCTGGTCGAGGTGCCGCCCGCGGAGGCGCCGCAGGAGCAGCGGCTCGAGCACGAAGCCGAGCACGCCGAGCGCAAGCGGCGCCGCGAGCATCGCGAGCCAGAACGAACCAGTGGACTGGACGACGGAGAGCGCGACGTACGCCCCGAGCATGTAGAACGCGCCGTGCGCGAGGTTGACGACATCCATCATCCCGAACACGAGCGAGAGGCCAGAGGCGAGAATGAAAAGCAAGGCGCCGAACGAGAGACCGTTCAGCGCCTGTTGAAATACGAGCTCGGGGCTCACTCCTAGAGGCTAGCTATTTCCCGGGGTCGGTCACCTTCGCGATCTTGTCGCTGATCGTGTTCACCGTCTGCCCGTTCTGCGTCTTGACCTCTCGGATGTAGATGTCCTGGATCGGGTTGTGGGTGCTCTTGTCGAACGTGAAGTCCCCGCGCGGGCTCTTGAAGCTCACGTCCTCGAGGGCTTTCACCACCTTGTCCTTGTCCGAAGTATCTCCACCGAGCTTCTTGAGCGCCTCATCGAGCGCGCGCATGCCGTCGTACTGCTGCACCGCGAAGACGTCAGGGAGCAGCGGGTACGACTTCTGAAAGTCGGCGACGAATTTCTTGTTCTCCGCGTTGTCGAGCTCGACCGCCCAGAACAGGGAGGTGATCGCGCCGTTCGCGAGATCCTTCACCTCTTTGAGGACGTCCTGCTCCGTGAGGAAGCCCGCGCCGTACATCTTGTAACCGGCGGCGGGAAGGCCGAGCGAATTCCAGCTCTTGATGAAGCCGATCGCGTCGGCGCCCGAGAAGAAGGAGTACACGTTCTTCGTCGGCTGGTTCTTGATCTGCGTGACAAAGGGCGCGAAGTCGGGATTGCTGAGTGGCGGCGCCACCTTGCCGGTCACGGTCCCGCCATTCTTGGTGATCCCGGTCGTGAAGTCCGCGGCAGACTCGGTGCCGAAGCCGTAGTTCGCGTACGCGAGGAACCAATCCTTCGTGCCCTTCGCCGACAGGTAATCGCCGATCGGATACGAGATCTGATACGACGAGAATGACGCGCGGAAGATGTACGGGCTCTTGCACGACGGCGTGCAGTTCGTCGTATCGCGGGTTAGAGCGTTGCCTCCCGCGTTCGTGTCGATGAAGATCAGCTTCGCCGCATGGACCGCATTGCGGATGCCGTACGCGAGCGGCGTGGGCACCACGCCCATCATCACGTCGACCTGGTCTTGGTCGATAAATTTCTGCGCCACCTGGACGCCGGTCGCGGTGACGTTCGCATCGTCACCGTAGATGAGATTGACCGGCCGGTTCGCGATCTTTCGGCCGTTCTGATTCAGGTAAAGCTCGGTCGAGCGGCGCATCGAGTTGCCGAGCTCCGCGTAGACACCCGTGAACGGCAGCAGCTGCCCGAGCTTCAGCTCCTTACCGGGGGAGGCGCTGGGCGATGCGCCCGGCGTTACGGCGGCCGGTCCGCACGCGGCGAGCGCCGCAGCGGAGGTGGCGACGAGGAACTGTCGCCGCGTGAGTCGATAGGTGTATCCGCGCTTTTCAGCGAGCTCGTTCTTACCGAATCCGCCCATGAGACCCCCTCCCATCATGGCGAGAGGCGTAAGTATGGCTCGGGTCAGGACTCCCGTTCGAAGAGCGTCGCCAGGCCCTGCCCGACCCCGATGCACATCGTGGCGATGCCATACCGCCCATTGCGTCGCTCGAGCTCGCGGAGCAGCGTACCGGCGAGACGCGCGCCCGATGCCGCGATCGGATGACCGATCGCGATGGCGCCGCCGTTCGGATTGGTGCGATCGTCCGGCAGGCCGAGCGCGCGAATGCATGGGATCACCTGGGCGGCGAACGCTTCGTTCAGCTCGATCGCATCACACTCCGCGGGCGTGATGCCGGTACGTTCGACCAGCCTGCGCACGGCGGGGATCGGTCCGAGGCCCATGTAGTCGGGGTGCACGCCGGCTGAAGCGCTGGCCACCACCCGTCCAAGCGCGCGGAGCCCGAGCGACTCGGCCTTCTCACGCGCCGCGACGAGCAGCGCGGCCGCGCCGTCGTTGATCCCCGACGAGTTCCCGGCCGTCACGGTGCCACCGTCCTTGAACGCTGGCTTGAGCTTTCCGAGCTTCTCGATCGTGCTGCCCGCGCGCGGGTGCTCGTCCTCGCTGACGAGCTCCTTGCCGTTGTGCACCGCCTGGATCTCAGCGGCGAAGAACCCGTCCGCCTTGGCGCGCGCGTAGCGATCCTGGCTGCGCGCGGCGTAGCTGTCCTGTTCCGCGCGGCCGATGTGCTCCCTCACCGACACGTTCTCGGCGGTCTCGCCGAGCGAGATCGGGTGATAGCCGAGGTCGATCATCCGCGGATTGACAAGACGCCATCCGAGCGTCGTGTCCGCGAGGACGCGCTCCCCGCGCGGAAAAGCCTCAGACGGTTTCAGCGTCACGAGCGGCGCGCGCGACATGCTCTCGACGCCGCCCGCGATCACAAGATCGGCCTCGCCGGCGCGGATGCGTCGCGCCGCGTCGTTCACCGCCTCGAGGCCGCTGCCGCAGAGCCGGTTCACGGTCACGCCCGGAACGGTCTCCGGCAGCCCCGCGAGGAGTGAAGCCATCCGACCGACGTTGCGGTTGTCCTCACCGGCCTGGTTCGACGCACCGAAGATGACCTCGTCGACCTCGGCGTCGCCGACGTCGGTGCGCTCGAGCACCGCGCGTATGACGTGTGACGCGAGGTCGTCGGGCCGGATCGTGGAAAGCGCGCCGGCGTACCGGCCGAACGGGGTCCGCACGTAGCCGAGGATCACGGCGTCCCGTGGGTGACGGCTCACCGGCCCTCCATCTTCGCGGGCCGCTTCTGGCTGAAGGCCCTCACGCCTTCAGCGTAATCGTGCGTGCGTCCCGCGCGGTCCTGCAGATCGGCCTCGTGCTCGAGGAACTCGGCGAACCCGCGCGCCATCGCCGCGTTGAGCCCCTCTTTGGTAAGCGCGAACGCCTCGGTCGCGCCGCGGGCAAGCGTCTGGGCGAGCTCGCGGCATTTCGTCGGGAACTCTGGGTCGGGCCACACCCGGGTCACGAGCCCGATGCGCAGCGCTTCGTCCGCGGTGACCGGTTCGCCGGTCAGGACCATATCGAGCGCCCGGCCCCAGCCGACCAACCGTGGAAGGAAGAACGCCGAGCCCGCGTCCGGCACGAGACCGACGCGACCCCAGGCCGCGCGGAAAGTCGACGACGACGCCGCGACGCGGATGTCGCAGGCGATCGCGAGACCGAGGCCGGCGCCTGCGGCGACTCCGTTGACCGCGGCGATGACCGGCTTGCGCATCTCGCGGATCGTCGCGATCGCCGGGTGGTAGCGCCGCCGCAGCTCGTCGCCGAGGTGGAGCTCGCCTCCCTTTTCGATCATCGCCAGGCGATCGTCGAGATCCTGACCCGCCGAGAACGCGCGGCCCGCGCCGGTGATCACGACGGCTCGGATCGCGGCGTCGGCGGCGCAATCGGCGAGGGACGCGTTCAGAGCCTCGCTCAGCGGTTCGTCGAACGCGTTCAATACATCGGGTCTGTTGAGAGTGAGGACGGTTACCGCGCCATCTCTTTCGACGCGCAGCGGCGAGAGGCTCGTCACTTCCCTTTGAAGGTCGCCTTGCGCTTGTTCACGAAGGCGTCGACGCCTTCCTTCTTGTCTTCCGTCGCGAAGAGCAGGTAGAAAGCTTTGCGCTCGAACTCGAGTCCGGCATCGAGGGTCGAGTTCCACGCGAGGTCCACCGCCTCCGTCGCGAGGCGGGCGGCGACCGGCGGTTTCTCCGCGATCGTCCGCGCGAGTGCTTTGGCGTCGTCGAGCCACGAGGCAGCCGGGTAGACCTGCGCGGCAAGGCCGATCGCTTTCGCCTCATCGGCCTTGACGCGGCGGCCGGTAAGGATCAGCTCGTTGGCGCGGTATTTCCCGACCGTACGGGTGAGCCGTTGCGTTCCGCCCGCTCCGGGGATGATTCCGAGGTTGATCTCGGGCTGTCCGAACTGGGCCGTTTCGGACGCGACGATGATGTCGCAGATCATCGCGAGCTCGCAGCCACCGCCGAGCGCGTACCCCGACACCGCTGCAACGATCGGCGTCCGGATCCGTCGGATCGCCTCCCATCGCGTCGTGAGGTCCTGCTTCAGCATCGAGACCGGCGTCGCCGTGACGAAGGTCTCTTTGATATCGGCGCCCGCCGCGAACGCGCGCTCGTTGCCGGTGAGCACGATGCATCGGATCGCGTCGTCGTCGTCCAGCTTGGTGAGCTCTTTCACGAGCTCGTCGAGCACCTCTTCGTTCAGCGCGTTGAGAACGTCGGGGCGATTTATCTGCACCGTCGCGATCGGCTCTTCTCGCGTCGTGATGACGGTGTTCGGCATGCTCACCTCCCCGGCACCGTGAGTGTGCCGCCTCAGAGCGATCGGCGCAGTTCGCGAAACGCGCGCGCGAGCGCGGGCATCTGGTAGCCGGCGGTCCTGCCGCTGGGATTGGGCAGGACCCAGATGTCGGCACCGGCGAGTCGTTCCTCCTGTCTTCCGCCCCGAGCGCCCGGCCGGCCAAACGCGACGCGGTACGCACCCATGCCGACGAACGCCACGACCCGCGGCCGGTAGCGTCGGATCTTCGCTTCCACCCGGCGCGCGCCGCGCTCGTAGTCGGCGAGGTCCAGCTCGTCCGCACTTGCCGTCGCGCGATTCACGAGATTCGTCACGCCGATCCGGCTTTTCAGCAGCACGCGCCCTTCATTTGGCGATAGGAGCCGATCGGTGAATCCGGCCTCGTGGAGCGCGCGCCAGAAACGGTTTCCCGGCCGGGCGAAGTGCAGTCCCACCGCGCCCGACCAGAGACTCGGATTAATGCCGACGAAAAGCACGTCGAGCCCCGGCGCGATGACATCGGGGATGCTTTTTCCGCGCGCCGCCTGAAGCTCCGCGGGTGTCGGCCGCGCGGGAACCTTCAACACGAAACGGCAGTATCACTACCGATGCGCGGACTCGTGCTCCTCGTCGCCGCGTTGAGCCTGGTGGCTTGCACGGCGACCCCCGCGGCGTCACCGAGCGCTCCCTCGCCTACCGTACGGGTGGATGCGGGCGGCAACGTCCTTCCGCCCTTGGTTGACGAGAAAACATGGAGCGACCTCTCCTCGAGACCGCTGCAACTACCGACGGTCGCTTCGGGTTCGGACTGCCCGATCACCCCGACGAGGGAGCTCGCGTCAGGTACCGGCGCGCTCGCGGGCTCGGGTCCGGTCTACGCCGTCGGGAACGTGATCGCCTATGGCGCGAGGATGAGCGACGGAATCTTTGGGGCGAAGGTGCTCTGGGTCGCTGCACCCGACTATCCCGGCCCCGCGCTGATGCGTGGACGGCAGCTCGATGGATCGGGCGGAGTCTTCTTCTCGAACTCGCGGAAGGTCACCGAGCTGCGATTCGAGCTGGACACCCGGGTACGCGCCGGCAAGTCAAACGAGGGCTGGCGCTACCTCCCGTCCACCGTCAACGTCGAGGGGCCGGGCTGCTACGGACTTCAGATCGACGGCCCTGGCTGGACGACCACGATCGTCATGCGTGCGCTTGCCTGAGCGGAGTAAATTCCTGTCGTGAACGTCGAGAGCGCCATCTACGGGCTCATCCTGGGCCTCGCGATCGGGTTTGTGCTGTGGCGACTCGGACCGAGGCCGTACCCATGGCGCGAGGCACTCGCCAGTGTCCTCCTCTATGTCGGGTTGTCGCTCGGGCTCATGGCGGCCGGCGTCGGTGCCACCGAGAGCATCACGATCGCGGTCATCGGGTCGGCGTTGCTCGTGGGCGGGTGGAAGCGCTTCGCGCATCGGACGGCCTGACGGGGCGCCTCTAGCGGATCTGTCCCTTCGGCGGCGGCTGACATTTCGGGCAGAGGTACATTTCGTCGAGGCCGTGGCGTGTCTTGATGATGGGCGTTCCGCAGCGTGGGCAGGGTTTGCCTTTGTGGCCCCGCACCTTCATGTGGTCGCGGATCTTCGTCCCGAGCTCAGGCGGCAGATGCTCTTCCACCTGTAATACGCCACGCGCGATGACGTCCTTCAGCGCGCGGTAGAAGCGCGACATCTCCTCGTCTGAGAGCGTGACCACCCGTCGCTTTGGGTGAAGCCTCGCTTCCCACAGAATCTCGTCGGCGTAGGCGTTCCCGATCCCTGCCAGGAAGGTCTGGTCCTGTAGAAGGTTGCGCACCTCGCGCCGCGTCGCTCGCGCGCGCTCGGCGAACTCGCGTTCGTTCCACGTGAAATCGCCGGCGTCCGGGCCAAGCTCGTCGAAGCCGTGGACCGAGGATGTTCCCTCACCTTCATCCAGGACGTGGACCTTGCCCATGCGCTTGTCGTCGCGGTAACGGAGATCCTTCCCGTCATCGAGCACGAGCGAGAGCGCGGTCGTCCGCGTGAGCTTCGACTCCGCATCGGCGAGCTCGAAGACCCCCGCGAGCATCGGGTTCACCACGATCGCGCCCTTGTCGAGATCGAAGATGAGGAACTTCCCGCGATGGCGCACGCCGGTGAAGCGCCGATGCGCGAGCGCCGTCTCGACCGGGCGGGCCGATCGGAGAACGAGTGGGTCTCCGACACGGACGAGCGTGATCTCACGACCGACGAGCGCCTTCTCGAGACGGTCGCGAACGACGTGGAGATCGGGCCACTCCGGCACTAGCCGGTCACCGCATCGAGCCAACGCGGCTCGGGGAGATCGAACCGTCGCGCGGACCATTTGAGGCACTCCTTGAGCTGGTCCCGCTGCCATCGGCGCACTCGCGGCAATCCCACGATCGGCGGCCGCCACCCACGATCGGCGAAGTACCCCGCGATCCCAGCAAGCGACGCGTCGATCATCCCCGGCCGCAACCTCAAGATCTCTTCGTACCACGCGAGGACACGCTCCCCGGACGGCCCACCTTCGGCCGCCACCGCCTGACAGAACGCGACGACGTCGAACTCCGCCGGGCCAGCGGTTGCGAACGGCCAGTCGAAGATCCGAAGACGGTCGCCCTGGAGGCGGACGTTGTCCGAGCGGGTATCGAAGTGCAGGAGCGCGAACGGCGGCCGCGCCCTCTCGAGCTCGCGTTCGTGCGCGATGAGCACCGGCAGCGCGACCGCGAGCCATTCCTCCGCCTCGGCCGCGCGTCGACCCGCGAGCGACGCGGTCCGCGCGAGCTCCCCCGTCTTCCCGAGCGTTCGCCAGAACCTCGCGTATTCCACATAGTCCGTCCGAGAGAGGGACCGCGGGAGTCGCTTGCCCCACGTCGTTCGGTGAAATCGCGCGTACGAACGGGCCGCGTTGCGCGCCTTTACGTACGTCCAAGGGGGCACGGACCGCGGCCCGAGATCCTCGAGCAGGAGCACGTGCCACCCGACGCGTCCGAACGAGCCGTAGAACTTCGGCGCCCAGGGATGGATGAATCGCTCGAGGGTCCGGTAGTTGTGCGCCTCGTGATCCATGAACCAGCGCACGCCGCTTCCCTTTGGCGCGGGATAGCTCGCCTTGAAGAACGCGCGCTTCCCATTTGCGAGCCGCAGACGGAACGTGGCCGATGGCGCGTAGCCGCCGTATACGCGCTCCGCGCGCGAAACCCGTGAACGCAGGACCCTCGCCACCTCGTCTTTGATCTCTCGCGGGACCGCGGACCAGGGTGGCTTCGGCTCAGCGCCCTGCCGCGACACTGGACTTCTGCTCAATCTCGCGGCTACCCCGCGGAGACGCGCTCACGGCTGGATGATTCGCTCGTCGCGGGTGAACCGCTCCTCGCTCAGGTCTCGTCTCATCTGCTGCCACGACTCGCGCGCTTCCTCGACCGAGCCCTCGTCCTCGATGGTCGAGATGTCGCCCGGGTCCTTGTCGAGGATTACCGCCTTCAAAACGCGCCGCATGATCTTCCCGCTTCGGGTCTTCGGGAGCATGTCGACGAAGTTGAGCTCGCCGATGACGGCGAGCGGGCCGAGGTCGTTCCGCACGGTTGCCAGGAGCTCCTTCTTCAGCTCCTCGGATGGCACTTGGCCCTGCTTCAGGACGACGAACGCGGAGATGACCTGCCCGCGGAGGTCGTCGGGGCGTCCGGTCACACCGGCCTCGGTGACCGCGGGATGTCGGAGGAAGGCGGTCTCGACCTCGATCGTGCCGATGCGGTGGTCTGCGATCTTGATGATCTCGTCGGCGCGCCCTGAGAACCACACGTAGCCGTCCGCATCGATCGACGTCGCATCGCCGGTGAAGTAGACGTTCTTTCCCGGCACCTTCTCCCAGTAGTCGCGCGCGTACCGCTCGGGCTCGGCCCAAAGGCGCGCGGTGAGCCCCGGGAACGGGCGTTTGATGACGAAGATCCCCTTCTCGCCCGGCGGGAGCTCGTTCCCGTCCTGGTCGACGACGGCCGCCTCGATCCCGGCGAGCGGCATCCCGCCTGAGCCCGGCTTGATCGGCAGCGTCGCGACGCCATACGGATTGCCGACGACGGGACCGCCGGTCTCGGTCTGCCAGTAGTGGTCGATCACCGGGACCTTGTCCTGGAGCGCCTCCTTCTGCAGCCACTCCCACGCGGGCGCGTTCAGGACCTCGCCCGCGCAGAACACGCGCTCGAGCGACGAGAGGTCGTGCTTCCTCGCTGGGGCGGTGCCGTACCGCATCAGGAGCCGGGCCGCGGTCGGCGAGGTGAACACCCCCGTCACCTCGTTGCGCTCGATGACGTCGTAAAAGGTCTCGGCGCTCGGGTGGTCGAGCGCGCCCTCGTAGGCGATCGTCGCGCAGCCGACGAGCAACGGACCGAACACGATGTAGCTGTGGCCGACGACCCAGCCGATGTCGCTCGTCGACCACCAGATGTCGCTCTCCTTCAGGCCGAACATCCACTTCGCCATCGAATAGACGTAGACCTGATAGCCGCCGTGGGTGTGGACCGCGAGCTTCGGCTTCGCGGTCGTGCCGCTCGTCGCGAGGATGTACGCGGGCTCGTTCGCTTCGAGCTCCACGTGCGTGTCGTCGTGCCCACGGCCCGCCGCAAGGAAGTCCTGCCACGAGAGCTCGTTCTTCACGCGGTCGGTCGATGACGTTCGCCGGAGGACGACGACGCGCTCGATCGTCGGCGCGTCGGAGATGGCCTGCGAGACGATCCCGAGAAGCGGCACGTCCTTGCCCTTGCGATACGTGACGTCCGTCGCGAACAGGACGCGCGCACCGGCGAGGCGGATGCGCTCGCCGAGGGCGCCGGCGCCGAACCCGGCGAACACGACGAGGATCACGACGCCGATGCGGATGGCGCCGAGCATGAGGACGATGGCCTCCGCCGACGTCGGCATGTAGATGGCGATGCGGTCACCCTTTCGGAGGCCCATGGCCCGCAGAGCAGCGCCTACGCGCTTGATCTCGCGATGAAGCTCGGCATAGGTCAGCGTCCGGCGCTGGCCGCGCTCGTTCTCGGTGATGAGCGCGACGCGCTCCCCGCGTCCCGCCGCGACATGGTGGTCGACGCAGTTGTACGCGAGGTTCGAAAGGCCGCCCGCGTACCAACGGAAGGTCGGCGGCTGCCAGTCCAGGACGCGATCCCACTTCCGAAACCACGGGACCTGCTCGGCCGCGCGGCCCCAGAAGCCCTCCGGGTCGTCCGTGGCCTCGCGCCGCCACGCGCGGACCTTCGCGATCGCGTCCGTCCCACCGTTCATTCGCGCTCCCGCAATTTGTATCTCTGGATCTTCCCGGTCACGGTCTTCGGGAGCTCCGGGACGAACTCGATCCAGCGCGGGTACTTATAAGGAGTGATCCGTCCCTTCACGAACGTCTTGAGCTCCTCGGCAAGCTCCTCCGACGGCCTCTTGCCATTCTTCAGGAGCACGAACGCTTTGGGTTTGATGAGCTCGTCCTTGTCCTTCACGCCGACAACCCCGCACTCGAGGACCGCCGGGTGCTCCATGAGCGCGGCCTCGACCTCGGCCGGCGAGACCCACTGTCCGGAGACCTTCAGCATGTCGTCGCTCCGCCCCTCGTAGGTGTAATACCCGTCCGCGTCGAGGTGGTACTTGTCGCCGGTGACGTACCAGTCTCCCTTGAACGCGGCCTTCGACTTCTCATGCTTGTTCCAGTAGTACGCCGCGCACGAGTCGCCGGAGACCCAGAGATTCCCGGTCTCGCCCGTGCCGAGCTCTGCGCCATCATCATCGACGATCTTCGCGCGGTAGCCCGGGACGGGGATGCCGCTCGTGCCTCCCTTCGCTTTTCCGGGGTAGTTCGAGATGAAGATATGCAGCATCTCGGTCGCGCCGATCCCGTCGAGTATTTCGAGCCCGAAACGCTTCTTCCACTGGTCGAAGAGCGGCTTCGGGAGCGCCTCTCCGGCGCTCACGCACATCCGAAGCGACGAGAGGTCGTACTTGAAGTCCTGCTCCGGATACGCGAGGAGCGCGGCGTAGAAGGTCGGCGCCGTGAAGAGGACCGTCGGCTTCTCTTGCGTGATGAGCGAGTAGACCAGGTCCGGCGTCGCGCGCTCGGGCTTGTAAACGGCTGAAGCACCGACCGCGAACGGGAAGAAAACCCCGTTGCCAAGGCCGTAGGCGTGAAACAGCGGTGAGACCGTGAAGTGCCGGTCATCCTCCGTCGTTTTCAAAACTTGCGCGCCGTAGGTGTCCGCGCAGAACACCATGTCGTGCTGCAAATGCACGGCGCCCTTCGGGAAGCCGGTGGTCCCCGACGAGTAGAGCCAGAAGCAGGTGTCGTCGGGAGTCGTGTCGGCAGGTGAGAGCTGATCGCTAGCGGCCGCGAGGAGCTTTTCGAGCGACAGCACACCCGTAGCTTCGTCGCCGCCCGCGACGACGACGTGCTTCAGGCGAGGCACGTCGCTCCGGATCTCGAGGACCTTCGCGAGGAGCGGCGCCGACACGACGATCGCGACCGCCCGACTGTCATTCAGGATGTACGCGAGATCGCGTGCCGTCAGCAATGTGTTCGTCGGGACCGGCACCGCGCCGATCTTGATCGCGCCGAAGAACGCGTAGACGAACTCCGGCGAATCGAGGCAGAGGATGACGACGCGCTGCTCCAGTCCGACGCCTAGCTCGCGCAGGGCATTCCCGCAGCGATCGACATTCGCCGCGAGCTCCCCGTAGCTGATGCTCTTCCGCTGGCAGCGGATCGCGACGGCCGACTCGCGCACGCCGCGGTGCGAATCGATGAACGTTTCCGCGGCGTTGTACCTCGCGGGCAGCTCCGTGAGACGCGGCTCTCTCACTGGCTCGGGATTATGGCGCGGCGGGCGGAGTCCAAGCGTCAACAAGCCCGTCGGCCGCCGGCACGCGCGGTCCGCCGCCCAATGCGTAGACCGTGCCGTCGACAGCAGCTGCGACGAGGCCGAACCGCTTCACGGGCAAAGTTGGCCCGAGCCGCCATGCGCCATTCCGGAAGACCTGGATGTCATCCCCGATCGTGATGAATGAGTCGGCGATCGCCACCGCATCGAAGTCACTGGCTCGACGCAGCATCGGTTGGAGCGGGCGCCAGGTGTTCGATGTCGGCGAGTAGCACTCGAACGTCGTGAGCGCGGAGGCGGGGCTGGCGTAACCGCCAGCCACACAAACCTCACGTATGAGCACCGCGGCCGCGACGTGCTGCCGAGGGGTCGGGATAGGCATGATGCCCTGCCACCGCCCGGTTGCGGGTTCGTAGAGCCACGCGGTCGATAAGAGCTGCCCACCGCTTGTGAACCCGCCGACAACAAAAATTCGCCCATCGAACTCGACCGCAGCACCTTCGACCTCACCGGCGGGGATATCGTCCCGCACCGAGACGCGCGCGAGTACGAGGAGCTGGTTGGTGCCCATCTGTACCGCCCGCAGATCGACGATCTTGTCGACGCCCGGCTCGGTCGCGATCGCGGCGCGGAGCCCGTCGAGTATTTCCTCGGCTGGAGCCTCGCCGACGATCAGCCCGCGCGCGCTCCAGGCGAGCTGATACGCGACGTAGATGAGGATGACGCCGATGACGGCGCTTGCGAGCGCGTCGAAGCGGTGATCGCCGGTCAGCACCGTGAGCGTGAGACCGATGGCGGCGGCGAGAAGGCCCGCCAGCGCGGCACTGTCCTCGTAGAGCACGGTGCGGAGCGCGGGATCGCGGAGCTGGTGCAGGAACCGCCGTACCGGTATGCCCTCCCTCTTCGCCGCGTGCCGTACCTCGCGCACGGCGACGCTCAGCGAGAAGGACTCGAAGACCGTCGAAAGGCCGAGCACGAGAAAGCCGACCCAGACCGCGCCGAGCTCGTGCGGAAGCGTGAGGCGCTCGTAGGCCTCGTACATAGAGAACACGCCGCCGCCAAAGAAGAGGAACAGCGCGACGATCAGCGCCCAGAAGTAGCGCTCCTTCCCGTGTCCGAGTGGATGGCGCTCCGATGCCGGTCGCACGCTTCGACGGATGCCGACATAAAGAAGGATCTGATTCACGGAGTCCGCGATCGAGTGCGCCGTCTCCGCGAGAAGCGCCCCCGACCCTGTCACGAAAGCCGCGATCGCCTTGATGATCGCGATCGCCAGGTTGCCGGCGAAAGCCGCGATGACGGCGCGAGACGTTCCCTCGGGCACTACCAGCCGTCTTCGCGTTCGGGGCCGGGCTCGGGTTGGATCGTCAGAAGCGTCCGCGCGACGGCCGACTCACCGACGGTGAGCGCTTTCCCGTCCCAGAGCGCCGGGGTGAGAGATCCGCCGATGCGCGCGAGCTCTTCCTTGCCGTCGGTTTCGGCGTTCTGGAAGTCGATACGCGGCTTCAGCCCGAGCTCGACGACACGCTGCCGGATCCGCGCGCTGGCCGGCTCGCCGATGCGGTGGAACAACGTGTACGCGGTCACTTCGTTTGGCGTGGCGGCTCGCCGATGCGGTGGAACAACGTGTACGAGGTGGCGGTCACTTCGTTTGGCGGGGCGGCTTGTCGTAGCCGAGCTGCGCGATCCACTGGTGCGTGTCGCCGGTGACGATCGGGGCGCGGCGCGAGAGATCGCGGCTGCGCGTCACACCCGAGAGGAAGGTCGCGGTCCGCAGCTCGAGCGTGAACTGCCCGATCCACTCATCGACCGCGGCCGGCCCTTCGAGCGCCGCCTGTAAGAGCGGCCGGCCGACGCCCACCACCGTCGCGCCAAGAGCGAGAGCCTTCGCGGCATCGAGCCCGCTGCGCACGCCGCCGGTCGCGATGATCGGCAGGCCAGACCGTGCGCTGCCAACGATGGCGACGGCGCTCGGCACACCCCAGTCCCGGAAGACCTCGCCGAGCCGCGCACGCGCTGTGTCCCCCCGATCCCGGGCGCGCATCCCTTCGATCGCGGCGAACGACGTGCCCCCCACACCGCCGACGTCGATGGCCTTCACTCCGAGCGATCGCAGGCGTCTCGCGACCGAGCCGCTGATGCCCGCACCCGTCTCCTTCGCGATGACCGGCACCGTGCTGTGCCGCACGAGTCTGCGGATCGCCGTGTCGAGACCGGTTGCGCGGGTCTGTCCCTCGGGCTGGACGGACTCCTCGAGGTAGTTGAGGTGGAGCGCGATCGCGTTCGCGCCGACCATCTCGATGAGCGTGCGGATGTCCTTCGCGCCCAAGGGGTCGCCGTCGTCCTGCGCGACGAGCTGCGAGACGCCGACGTTCGCGATGACGAACGCCTTGGGCGCGCGCTCGCGCACGACCGCATACGTGCGGCGCAGGCTCGGGTCGCGCAACGCCGCGCGCTGGCTGCCGACGCCGATCCCGAGGCCATGTCGTGCCGCGGCCTCGGCGAGCGTCGTGTTCACTCGCTCCGCGCCCGAGTGGCCGCCGGTCATCCCGGCGATCACCAGAGGAAGGGCGAGGGTGTGGCTGAGGAGACGGGCCGAGAGGTCGACCCGGGCGGCGTCCGCCGCCGGCAAAGCGTCGTGCAACAGGTGCACGTCGTCCCAGCCGGGCGCCCGTGTGGTCTCGATGTCCTCCTCGGCGGCGATCCGGAGGTGCTCGGCCTTGCGCCGCTCTATCGCGTCTCGCTCAGGTGCGGGGTTATTCGAAGACGCCATCGCGCTGGAGTGTGCGCCGTTCGTCGGCGGAGAGGCCGAGGATCTCACTGAAGACGTGGTCGTTGTCCGCGCCGACGGTGGGACCGGGACGTTCCTGCACGCTCGGCGTCGACGACAGACGGAACGGGGGCGCCATCAGGTGCATCGCGCCGATCGCCGGATGCGTCACCGCGGGCCACATCGCCCGGTGCGCGAGCTGCGCGTCGCTGAAGAGCTCCGAGATCGAGAGCACCGGCGCGGCGCGAAGCCTCCGGCCGCGCAGGAGCGTCACGACCTCGTCGCGCTCGCGCGCGACGGTCCAGGCGCCGATGCGCTCGTCGAGCTCGGCACGCGCTCGGCGGCGGTCCGCCGCGGTCGTCGGACCGTCGATGCCCGTCAGGTCACGGAACTCGCGCCATTCCTCTTCGCTCCACACGCTGAGCGCCACCCACCGGTCTGGACCCGCGCACCTGTACACACCGTGCGGCGCGGCCACGGCGTCGGCGTTGCCGCGCCGCCCGGGTATGCGCCCGTTCGCGGCGAATTCGAGGATCGTCGGGGTGAGGAACTGGAGTCCCGCCTCGTACTGCGAAAGGTCGATGGTGCAGCCGGCCCCGGTGCGCTTCCGTCGCTCGAGCGCCGCGAGCACGGCGATCGCTCCGTAGCCGACGGCGACATAGTCGATGTACGGCCCGTAGAGAAGGACGGGCGTCGAGTCGGGCTCGCCGAGCAGCTGAACGAATCCCGCGAGGGCGCTCAGCTGGCTGCCGTATCCGGGGTGGAATGCGTGCGGTCCAGTCTGTCCCTGATTGCAGCTCGACAGGACGACGAGCCCGGGGTGATCCGCACGCAGCTCCTCCGCTCCCAGGCCGAGGCGCGCAACGGTGCCGGGCGTGAAGCTCTCGACGAACACGTCGGCCGTGCGGATGAGCGCTCGCGCGAGAGCCACACCCTTGGAATGCTTCAGGTTGAGCGTCGCGCTTCGCTTCCCGTCGTTGTAGAAGGCGAACATGCCCGCGCGATCGGGCTCGACGATGCCGTCCTTAAATGGCGGGTACGTCGTGCGGAACACGTCGGCGGCAAGTCGGCTCTCGAGACGGATGACCTCGGCGCCGAAATTCGCGAGGTACTTTCCGACGAGCGGTCCCGCCGCCGCGAAGCCGACCTCCACGACGCGGATACCGCCGAGCGCTCCGCGACGGGCCGGCGCGGCGGGTCGGGTCGCGATCTCGGTCATATGACACCCGCCTCGCGGAGCCGCGCGAGCTCGCGCGCTCCGACGCCCACCTCGCCGTAGATCTCCGCGTTGTGCTCGCCGACGCGCGGCGCGGGGCGGCGCACCTCCGGCCGTTTTCCGTCGAACAGCGCGAACCCGCCGGGAAACGGGAGCGGTGGCAAACCTCGCGCCGGCGAGATGTGGCGCCAGAAATCGCGGGCGCGCAGCTGCGGGTCGGCGAGCGAATCCGACGCGTCGCCCACCGGGTAGCCCAGCATCTTGCGCTTCACGACGCCATCGAAGAACTCAGCCTTGGTCAGCGAACGGAGGAACGGCGCGATCGCTGCCTCGAGCTCATCCACCTCGGGCTGCGAGAGCGTCGTGTTGTCGAAGACGGTCCAGTCGATCGCGGCGATGGCCGCGGGGACCGTTCCGCGCTCGGCCATCCACTCGGCGAGCATCCGTCCGGTGTGGCGGCCGATGGGGCCGCCCTGGATCGCGAAGCTCACGAACCCGTCGGCGCACGCCCAGAGATTCCGGAAACGCGATCCCACGTTGCTTCGCCCCAGCAGGAACGGGCCGGTGCGCGCGTGCTCCTCGCGCGCGATGTCCCACCAGACGGGCGCCGGCGGGTGGACCGTCGTCATCGCGGCCTGCGCGGAGACGTCGACGCGCTGCGCGACCGGTGACTGCAATGCGACGAGCGCGCCGAGCGCACCGTACATTCCGCTCCAGTAGGGCGACTGCGGCTGGGCGGTGCGCACCGGGGGCCGGCCTTCTTCGCCGGCGAGCCAGAGGCTTCCGCTCGCGGCGGTCACCTCGAGATCGGACCCCGGCACGCGGGCGAGCGGCCCGTCCTGGCCGTACGGCGTGACGGACACGACGATCGCGTCGCGCAGAACCGAGTCGAGGCCGAGCTCGCCGAGCCTTCCCGGCGGGAATGACTCGACGACGATGCGCGCCTTCGCGGCGAGCCGTGCGAAGAGCGCGCGGCCGTCGACCGACCCGAGATCGCAAGTGACGCCGCGCTTGTTCACGTTCGCGGCGAGCCACGGGATCGACCGGTCGCGGTTTTCGATGTCGCCGACGAAGGGCGGCTGCAGCCGGTCGGCTTCGCCGCCGGGCGGCTCGACCTTTACGACGTCGGCGCCGAGGTCCGCGAGGATACGTCCGCACACGGCGCCACTCTGGTCCGCGAGATCCAGGACCCGGCAGCCGCCGAGGAGCGACGCGTCGTCCTGCGTGGCGTCGGTCCTAGCGGCCGTACCGAGAGAGTGTCTCGACCCAGCCGTGCATGATCGCCTTCGCGCTTCTGATCTCGGAGTCGTCGAACCACTTCTTCGGGTCCACCCGATCGATCGGGTAGACCGGCCGCATGAAGTCGTTCTCGTACCCGTACGGCATGGTCGCGTCGATCGCCATGCCGCCCTCGAAGCGCGTGTTCATGCCGGTCCACTGCTTGTCGCCGGCGGTGAGACGCTCCTCCGGGATGAAGGTCTGGCCGACTCCGCCGAAGAGGGGGTTGAGGATGTCGGTGCGCGGATTCACGCGGGTTGTGAGGCACCAGATGATCTCGTCCATGTTGTAGATGTCGATATCGCTATCGACGGCGATCGCCAGGCGCATGCCCTGGCTGCAGGACATCGCCGCGACGAGGAAGTTGCGGGCCCAGCCGTCCTCCCATTTGTTGCGCTTCTTCAGCTGGATGATGCAGCCGCCCCAGTCGGTCATCGGGAATGGAATGTTCACGTCTTGCACGATGCCCGGCTGCAGCCGTTCGCAGAGCTCGTAGATCGCGGACTCGCGGACGGTCGTGTCGATGTTGTGACAGTCGAGCATGTGCACGCCGAGCGGGAAGATGATCGGCTTTGACGCGCGCTTGCGCATCGTGATCGCCTTCACGTGGAAGGTTGGCGCGCGGTAGGCCTTGCCCATGTATCCCGCCCACTCCGGATGAAAGTGGAAACGGCCCTGCGTGTCGGCCTTCTCCGCCTCCGCGGTCTCGTAGCGCTTGTCCTGCGGATAGAACTCCCCTTCGAGCACGTACTCGGCGTCGGCGAGCGTGTAGGCGTCGATGGTCCGGCACTTCACGTACCGCATCGGGAAGCCCTGGACCGCGCCGGCGGCACCGATCTCGTCGCCGCCGCGCGGGAGCACCGCGTAATCGAAGCCTCCGCCTGCGAGAAGCGTCGCCGCGACCGGCACTCCGAACGCCATCGTGAACGGCACCGGCTTCGGATCCTTGTAGTGCTCGGTCATGATCTGCCACATGTGGCCGCCCGGCGCCGGCTGGAATGTCCCGATGTTGCCCCAGCGAAAGTTCATGCGGTTGTAGCCGATGTGGCTTCCGCCGTGGAAGTAGTCACCGATGACGACGCTGTTCCCCGATCCGATCGTGATCTCCGACTCGAGGACGGTGTGGCGGATCGCCATGAGCCACTTGTTCACCTCGAGGTCGTCGGTGATCACCTCTTCCTGCACCGGCGCCTCGTTCTGCGCCACGATCTCGGCGGGGATCGGATGCGTGAGCGCGTGCGCGAGCTTCTTGGTGCGCTCTTTGCCGTCCTTCCACCCGAAGTAGCGGTTGACGATGTCCATGTTCGCGAAGAGGTTGGTGATCGCGCGCGCATGCGGATATCCCTTGACATTGTTGAAGAGGACCGGATAGCTCCCGTCGAAATGCTTCTGCACACCGGTGAGCTCGAGATCACCGTCGACCTCGACGTCGGTCTCGAGGAGAAGACCTTCGCGGCGGAGCCACTCGACGGTCGCGGGGAGCGAGCGGATGTCATTCTTGCCCGCGGGCGGTCCCAAGATATCGGCCGAGATGCGATTCTTGGGGCGAGGGGGCTTCGTCTCGACGGCCATGGAAGTCCTCCTATGGGTCCGGATCGCGCCTGTTCGAGGAATATAATGGTTAGACCATTCGCGCGCTACGCTGGACAGCCGTGAGCAGACGCGGCCGCAGGCCGCGGTAAGGACCGGTCACATGCAGTACCGCGACCTGCGCGAGTGGATCGAACGCGTGCGCGATCTCGGCGAGCTGCGCGACGTGCGCGCCGCCACGTGGGAAGAGGACATCGGGCGCATCACCGAGATGCTCCACCACACCGATGACTCGCCCGCGGTCCTCTTCGATGACATCCCTGGGTACCCCTCCGGCTTCCGCATCCTCGCGAATGCGAACGCGACGCGGAAGCGCCTCGCGCTCACGCTCGGCCTGGACGTCGACATCGAGCGACGCCCGCTCATGGACCGGTTCCTCGAGCTGACCGAGCAGGGCCGAGCTCTCCCGCCCCGCATCGTGAACGACGGCCCGGTGATGGAGAACGTGATGCGCGGCGACGACGTCGACGTGCTCAAGTTCCCATCGCCGCAGTGGCACCCGCTCGACGGAGGCCGGTATCTCGGCACCGGGGTCGTCGACGTCCTCAAGGATCCCGACTCCGACTGGGTGAACCTCGGGACGTACCGGGTCATGGTCCACGACGCCAAGCGCGTGGGCGTCTACATCTCTCCGGGAAAGCATGGCCGCCAGTTCCGAGATGCGTACTTCAAGCGCAAGGAGCCGTGTCCGATCCTCGTGGTCTGCGGAGTCGACCCGCTTCTGTTCATCGCGTCGACGCTCGAGGTCCCGCAGGGCGTCAGCGAATACGACTGGGCCGGGGGCATCCGCGGCGAGCCGTACGACGTCATCACCGAGCCGATCACGCACCTGCCGATGCCGGCCTCGGCCGAGATCGTCCTCGCAGGCTTCCTCCATCACGACAAGAAGGCGCCGGAGGGTCCGTTCGGCGAATGGACCGGCTACTACGCCTCAGGCGAGCGCGCCGAGCCGGTCCTCGAGGTCGAGGCCATCTATCACCGCGACGACCCGATCATCCTGGGCGTCCCACCGAACAAGCCGCCGTACGAGCCGCACCGCTATCGCGAATATTTGAGAAGCGCCCTCTTGCTGCGCGAGCTCAAGGCGGCCGGCGTGCCCGGCGTGGTTGACGCGCACTGCTTCGGGGTCGGCGGGTGCAGATTGCTGAACGCGGTCTCGATCGAGCAGCGCTACGCGGGCCACTCCCGGCAGGCCGGACATGTCGCGGCGATGTGCCGCGTCGGGGCGTACCTCGGCCGCATCGTCATCGTGGTGGACGAGGACATCGATGTGACGGACATCAACGACGTTATGTGGGCCGTGGTGACGCGCTCGGATCCCGAGCGCTCGCTCGACATCATCAATCGCGCTTGGTCGGGCCCGCTCGACCCCGCGATCGCGCCGGACGTCAAAGGCCACAACTCGCGGATGATCATCGACGCGACGCGGCCCTGGGAATGGCGCGACAAGTTCCCGATCGCGATCGGCCCCGACGCAGAGACCAAGCGCGAGACCAGAAAGAAGTGGGGCCATCTCCTCGCGCCGGAGCCCGCGCGAGAGAAGGTCGCACGATGAACGAGCCGCGCTTCCTCATCGATCCATATAAGGACTGGGTCGCGAAGGAAGGGATCCCGGTCCACGAGGGATTCGGTCTGGACCTGCTCGATCTTGACGTCGCGCCCTGGCCGCGCCTCGAGGCAAACGGCGCGTTCGCGCACCTCACCGGGCGAGGCGATTTCATCGACATGCAGATCGTCGAGATCCCGCCGGGCGGCAAGACCGCGCCGCAGCGGCATCTCTACGAGGAAGTCGTCTACGTCCTCGCCGGACGGGGCAGCACGAGCGTCGAATCTCCGTCGGGCGAGCGGCACTCCTTTGAGTGGCATACCGGCAGCCTCTTCGCGATCCCGCTGAATGGCTCGTACCGTCACTACAACGGGAGCGGGACGGAGCCCGCCCGCATCGTCGCGGTCACCGACCTCCCGCTCATCCTGAACGTGTTCCGCGACGAGGCGTTCATCTGGGACAACCCGCGAGCATTTCCTGACCGCTTCGGCGATTCACAGCGCTTCCGCGGCGACGGCACATTCCTTCCGGTGCGGCCCGGACGGCACATGTGGGAAACGAACTTCGTTCCGGACCTCCGCACCTTCGAATTGAAGGAGTGGAAGGCCCGCGGTGCGGGCGGCAGCAACATCATGTTCGTGCTCGCGGACGGGACGATGCACGCACACATGTCCGAGATGCCCGTCGGCACGTATAAGAAAGGACACCGCCACGGCGCCGACTTCCACGTCTTCGCCGTCACCGGCGAGGGTTACAGCCTCTATTGGTGGGAGGGCGAGACCGAGCTTCGACGCTTCGACTGGAAGCACGGGTGCGTGTTCGCCCCGGCCGATCGGCTTTTCCACCAGCACTTCAACGTGTCGGCGGAGCCGGCGCGCTACCTCGCGATCGCGTTCGGCGGGCTCCGCTACCCCACGCTCGCCGACAAGCGCGCGACTTTCATGGGCATGGACGTGAGCGTCAAAGAGGGCGGGCGCCAGATCGAATACGAGGACGAGGATCCGCGCATCCGCCGGATCTACGAGGACGAGCTGCGGAAGCGCGGCATCCCGTCGCGGATGGACGCGGTCTTCCAACCCGCCTGACTCACGCCCACCGCCACGACGACGAGGCCATCGATCCCGCGGCGCTCGCGGGGGAGCTGGAAGAAGGTCAACCTGACGACGTCGTGCTTCGGACGGTCGGCATCGACATCGGCTCGACGACGAGCCACGCGATGTTCGCGCGCCTGCGCCTGCAGCGCCTCGCCGATTCGCTCTCGAGCCGCTACGTCGTCGTCGAACGTGAGGTGTTGCATCGCTCGCCCATCGTGCTGACGCCGTACTCAGCCGGGAACACGATCGACGCGGCCGCGCTCGAGGCGCACATCGCCGGCTGGTACGCAACAGCTGGTCTCGCGCGCGAAGACGTCGACACGGGCGCGGTCATCCTCACGGGTGCCGCACTCGAGCGCGAGAACGCACGCGAGCTCGCCGATCTCTTCGCGGGCGAGGGCGGCAAGTTCGTCTGCGCGACCGCGGGTCATGCCCTCGAGGCGACCCTCGCGGCGCACGGCTCGGGCAGCGTCGCCCGCTCGCGCCGCGACCACGAGACCATCCTCCACGTCGACGTCGGTGGCGGCACGACGAAGCTCGCGCGGATCGAGGACGGGGTCATTGTCGCGACGACCGCGATCGGCGTCGGCGCGCGTTCCCGCGCCGCCGGCCGCGATCCCGCGGAGCGGAAGCGCATCGCGGGCGAGCTCGCCGACGCGATCGTCGCCGCGACGCGCGGCGCCACGGTGCCCGGGACTCTCCAGCTCCTCGCGACGCTCCCGCGCGCCGCCGCGCCCGGGCGAATCACCGTCTCGGGAGGGGTGTCGGAGTACCTCGCGGGCCGTGAGCGCGCCGATTACGACGACCTCGGGCGCGAGCTCGCCGAGGCGATCGAGGCGCGGCGCGGCGAACTGCAGGCGCCACTCGAGGTCGTGGCGGAAGGTATCCGGGCGACGGTGATCGGCGCGTCGCAGTTCACGGTGCAGGTCTCCGGCAGCACGATCGGAGTCGGCGCGGCGCTTCCGCTCCGCAACGTGCCGGTCGTACAGCTCGGCGCCGCGGTGCACGGATCCGGACCGATCGCTCTCGCGGTCAAGTGGAACGGCGAGCCCGATCACGCGAGAATTCGCGCGCTCGCCGAGCGGATCGCCGCTGCGACGGATCGGCGCCCGCTCATCGTCGCGACCGACGGCGACATCGCCGCGACGCTCGGTGCCATTCTGCGCGACGAGCTGCGTTTCAAAGGTGACCTCGTCACGCTCGACGGTCTCGAGCTTGGCGACCTCGACTACATTGATGTTGGCACGCCGGTCGCGCCGAGCGGGGTGGTACCAGTCATAGTGAAATCGCTCGTGTTCGCGGAGGGAGGCTCTTGGACGTCCTCGGTCCCCTGATCGTGCTCGCCATCTTCATCGCGCTCATCGCATTCAGCATGGCCTCGCGCACTCGACCGGACGATTACGGTCCTCGCGATATGAAGCCTCCAGGAGAGCCGGGCGACGGCGATCCCTTGCAAGGCCGTTTCGATGTCTAGCGGTCGGCCGGGATCTTCGAACGGAACGTCGGTCACGCCTTCTTCGGGCCACTCCAGCGCGGGAAGAGGTCGTGCTTGACGCCGAGCTGGTCGAGCGCCTTACCCACGCTGTGGTCGACGAGATCGTCGATCGTCTTCGGCAGGATGTAGAACCCGGGCACCGGCGGAAGGATCGTCGCGCCGTAGAGCGCGAGCTCGTGCATCGACTTCAGATGACCGGCATGCAGCGGCGTTTCGCGGACCATGAGCACGAGCGGCCGGCGTTCCTTGAGGTGCACGTCCGCGGCGCGGACGATTAGGTTGTCGCTCAGCGAGTGGGCGATCGCACTCATCGTGCGGATGCTGCACGGGGCGACGAGCATGCCCGCGGTCAGGAAGCTGCCGCTGGCGATGGCGGCGGCCAGATCGTTTTCCTCGTACTGCACGTGGGCCAGGGCGAGCACGTCGGAAACCTTCCACTCGGTCTCGTACTCGATCGTCGCGCGTGCCCCTTTGGAGACGATCGCGTGGATCTCGATCGACGGATCGGCGCGCAGCGCCTTGAGGGACCGGATGCCGTAGATCGCGCCCGATGCACCGGAGAGCGCGACGACGATCCGCCGGGTGGCGGTCACGCCGGCGTCAGCCGGTGCGCCGGTGGCGCGCCCGGGCCACGATCGCGGCCTGCTCTTGCGTCGCGAGCCAGCGTCGGAGCCGCTTCTCGAAATCCTGCAGGTGCTCGAGCATCAGCTTGCGCGCGGCTTCCGGGTCGTGCGATTTGATGGCGTCGAGGATCTCCTCGTGCGCCTTCTGGGTCGTCTTCGCGGAGCGCACGTCGCGCATGTCGTGGAGCGTCTGGACGAGCAGGTCGCGGTACGCGGCGACGGTCGCCGCGAGAAGCTCGTTCTTCGCCGCGTCGGCCACCGCGACGTGGAAGTCCATGCTCGCCTCGGTGTGTGGCGCCTGCTCGCGTACGACGGACCGGCCCTTCTCGACGGTCTGCTCGATCCTCAGGATGGCCGCCGGGTCCGCGCGTTCGGCGGCGAGCTCGGAGGTCGCGGTCTCGACGACCGTGCGCGCCTCGGCGACGCCGGAGAGGGTCATGCGGCGGAGCTGGATCATCGTCGAGATCGACTCCGCCACCTGATCGACGTTCGTGTCGCTCACGAACGCGCCGCCGCTCGCTCCGACCTTGACGTGGACAAGCCCACGCGCCTCGAGCACGCGGAGGGCGTCGCGGACGGTGATGCGCGAGACGCCGAAGCGCTCCGCGAGCTCGCGCTCCGACTCGAGGCGATCGCCGGTCTGGAGCTCGCCGTCGAAGATCGCGCGCTCGATCTGCGAGACGATCTCGCCGGACGCGCGGGCCTGCCGGATCGGCGTGAAGGAGACGCCGCTCATGCCGTGGCCGCGGCCTTCTGCTTCGGTGCCGACGCATCCTCGAGATAGACGACGTTGTCGTAGCCGAGCTGTTTGAACAGGCGGTTCTGCGCCGAGAGGAAGAGCAGCGGCTCATCGCCGTCATTCACGTGCTGATGGACGGTGTTCTGCGGGATGTAGACGAGATCGCCAGGGCTGAAGTTCCACCGGGACGGCTTC
>Ga0209801_1000256_pt1 | contig 37145 bp, 29 predicted proteins | sample GraSoiAngelo_127_FD_185884 | JGI IMG/M metagenome (GOLD analysis project Ga0209801, IMG submission 185884) | Grasslands soil microbial communities from the Angelo Coastal Reserve, California, USA - 14_0927_09_40cm (SPAdes) (version 2) | ecosystem: Environmental > Terrestrial > Soil > Grasslands ... | reverse complement strand
TTGGGGGTAGTTGGAGCGCTGCTGGGATTTGTAATCGGAATTGGGCTCGCCGCCTGGATTGGGCGCGTGAATTTTCATGATTCGGTAGTGCCGCGGATTAGCGTGTTGCCGATCGTGTTGGCGGGCGGCGTGGCCGTGGCGCTTCTGTCGGCGGCCTTGCCAATCGGGCTTTTGCGGAGGGTAGAGCCTGCTATCATTCTGAGGGGTGAGTGAGGATGATTCGGATCACGAATGTCACGAAGGCGTATCCGGCAAAGGCCGAGGAGAACGGCGGCGTCATTCGTGCGCTCAACAACATCTCGCTGCAGGTTGATCCCGGTGAATGGCTCGCCATCATGGGTCCTTCGGGCTCGGGCAAATCGACACTGGTCAACCTGATTGGCTGCCTGGATCGGCCGACCTCCGGGGAAATCCTGCTCGACAGCGAGAATGTTGCCGGCATGTCAACGACGGAGCTGAACCGCGTGCGCGCCGAGAAGATCGGCTTTGTCTTCCAGCAGTTTCATTTAGTCCCGTACCTCAGCGCACTCGAGAACGTCATGCTTGCGCAGTATTTCCACAGCATGACCGACGAGCAGGAAGCGCTGGAAGCACTGGAGCGCGTGGGGCTGAAGGAGCGCGCAGATCACGTGCCCGCCCATCTCTCCGGAGGCGAGCAGCAACGGGCGTGTATTGCGCGAGCCCTGATCAATGATCCGAAAATAGTTTTGGCTGACGAACCTACCGGCAACCTGGACGCGCAGAATGAAGAAATCGTCTTGCGTTTGCTGCGCCAATTACACCAGCAGGGACGGACGATCGTGATGGTCACTCATGACCCGGTAGTCGCCCGGTTGGCCGATCGCCGGATTGAGCTGCACCATGGCCGCATTGCTGCGCAGGAAGTTTTCGCGATGGCCGATGAAGAGCAATTTGACGAGGTGCTGGAAGAGCTTTGGGTTGTGGCCGAGCAGGGAGAAATTGCCGAAGTCGGGCGCATGGAAGTGCATGGTGCACTGCCGGTCAGCATCGCCATCGAAAAGATGATGGAGTTGGGCTTGGTTTCAGCCAGCCCACACCCTCCCGAGGCGCATGAACACAAGCCGTTCATCAATCCTTGTCACGATGCACTGAAGCCGGCGGGGGTATCGACAGGGGACGGCAGCATGGTGGTCGAACTGACTGAGCGTGGGCGGAAGAAGGCGGCAGACATCATTCGCCGGCACCGGTTGGCAGAGCGGCTGTTTACCGACAGTCTGGCATTGGACAGCGAGACGGAAATTGAGCAGCAGGCTTGTAAGTTCGAGCATATTCTCTCGCCCGAAGCGACGGAGAAAATATGCACCTTCCTGGGACATCCACGAACTTGCCCACATGGAGCGCCCATCCCACCGGGCGCCTGCTGCGAAAAACATAGACAAATTGCGGCGGTCGAAGTCACACGGATTGATGTAACGCCGCGCTGAATCCCGACAGAGGCGCGCATAACACACTATGTCGTGATCCTGAGCCAAGCGTAAGCTAGCTTGTGCTAGGCGAAGGATCTTGCGAGCGCTGTTCAGGTCTTCCGTCGTACACGCGAGATCCTTCGCAGACTGACGTCTGCTGAGGATGACGACATAATGGCGTGGAGCAGGCTGCCCTGTTTCTATTTCACTTTCCCGAGTCGAGGCGTGCGATTTCGCGAGCGAAGAGCGGATTTTCCGGGAAATCTTTGCGCAGTGAGGCCAACATTTCACGGGCGCGCGGTTTGTCTTTTTCACGCACATAGGCAATCGCCAGCAGGATCCGAGCGAAGGGTGCCAGGTAATGGCCGCGCTCGGCGGTAAGTTGCAATTCGGCAATTCCTGCCTGCTTGTCTCCTTTGATCCCGCCCACTCGCAAAATCCAGCGTATTGGCGCCGAAATGCTTCCTATGAGGTACCGGCTGATACCGCCGGCAAGATGGGCGTCGTAACAATCGGGATGCACGGCGAGCAGTCGATCGGCCCACGTGGTCGCCTCGCGCGCCAAATGCAGCGAAGCCAGGTTGCGCTTTTCGATGAGTGCAGCGTAGTCAGCTTTCAATCCCGAGGCGAGCGTTAGTGCAAAAAGACCATCAAGGTCTTTCGGATCTTGCACGAGACGGGCGCGCGCCAGGCTCTCGGCGCGCTGCAAGATGGCGTTGAAGCGAGCTTGCACTGCCGGATCAGGAGAAATCTTCTTGCGAGCTGCAAACGCGGAATCGTTCTCATAAAACTGCGTTTCCAGCACGCCCAGGCGCTGAAACTCGGAGAACAGGATCCCTGCCGCTTCCGAGGCTGGACCGAGCGGATTGTCGCTGTGCTGCAACTCCCAGGATGAAAACTCCTGCTGCGCGCGATTGAAATCGAGGTTGTACAGGAACTGGTAACCATGGTCCAAGTGCGGATCGAATTCATTGGCCCCGGCAGGCAGACAGGCACCCAGCAAACACACCCAAGTAAATGCTGCACACAAGGACGTTTTCCTTCCGGGATTCAGGACCATGACTCTGCCGTTCTGGTATTCTGCCGTTCCCGACTTTAGCGATAGCGATGGCAATCACCGCATCATCTTGAACGTTAGATGCAAATGTCGAGACCATTTGCAAAACTTGTGTCAAAGAATTGTAAAGAACTGTCAGACGAGGGCAGCTTCCTGTGAGTGATCCGGAGATTCGTTTTGCTCCCGGTTGGCCCGGGATCGAGCCACGCTGGACCTCCAGCGCCAAGTCCGGCGTTGGGACTGCGCTCAACCTGCACAGCCGAGTGTGGTTCACGCTCAGCCACGGCATTCTCAATGAAATTTACTTTCCGCGGGTGGACCAGGCTTGCACCCGCGACCAGGGCTTACTGGTCACTGACGGAAACAGCTTCTTCTCGGAAGAAAAGCGGCATACATCGTACCAAATCAGCCAGTTGGGGGATGGTGTTCCAGCCTATCGCCTGGTAACCACTCACAACCAGAAACGATACCGCATCGAGAAAGAAGTGCTGTCTGATCCCTACCGCAATGTGGTTCTGCAAAAGATTCACTTTGAGCCTCTGCAAGGCACGCAGAGTGACTACCGCCTTTACGCACTGCTCTCACCACATCTCGCCAATTTCGGATACGGCAATACAGGATGGGTGGGCGACTACAAGGGATTCCCCATGCTTTTCGCGGAGCGCGACCGACACGCCCTGGCCTTCGCGTGCTCGGTTCCGTGGCGGAAGATGTCCGTGGGATTCGTGGGTTTCTCCGACGGATGGCAGGACATCTCCCAGAACTTCCTGATGACTTGGAACTACACGCGCGCGGAGAACGGCAACATCGCGCTAACCGGGGAAATCGATTTATCCGAAGGCCAGGGCGATTTCCTGCTCGCCATCGGGTTCGGGGGGATCTGGTCGGAAGCGGGCCAGCAGGCGCTTTCTACTATTCTCGATGGATTCGATTCCGCCCGCACAGAATATCTGCGCCATTGGGAGAATTGGCAGGGCCTGCTGGAGCCTCTTGATGAAAAGCCCAGAGACCGATGTCTTTATCGCACCAGTACGGCAGTGCTGCGAACTCATGAATCAAAATCACTGCTGGGTGGGATCATTGCCAGCCTGTCCATACCGTGGGGTTTTAACAAAGGCGATGAAGACCTCGGGGGATATCACCTGGTATGGCCGCGCGATCTGGTAGAGACCGCAGGCGGATTGCTGGCGGCGGGCGCGGTTGATGATGCCATGCGGGTGCTGCGCTACCTCGAGGTCACGCAGGAGGCGGACGGGAACTGGGCGCAAAATCTGTGGATGGACGGGCGGCCGTACTGGAATGGAGTACAGATGGATGAAACGGCTCTCCCGATTCTGCTCATCGATCTGCTGCGGCGGGAGGCGGGATCGGCCTTGGGTGACATCGCGCGCTGGTGGCCGATGTTGCGGCGCGCAGCGGGCTTCCTGCTGCGCAATGGGCCGGTTACACAGCAGGACCGCTGGGAAGAAGATGCCGGATTCTCACCTTTCACTCTGGCGGCAGAGATCGCAGCGCTGCTGGCCGCTGCCGACATGGCCGATCTTATCGGGCAGGGCTCGATGGCAACCTACCTGCGGGAGACAGCGGATTCCTGGAATGACAATGTCGAGCGCTGGACGTACGCCGTGGGAAATGATGTTTGCAAGCAGTTGGGCGTGGATGGCTACTACGTGCGAATTGCACCGCCGGAGACTGAGTGCGCTCCCTCGCCTCTGCTGGGGTTTGTACCCATCAAGAATCGTCCGCCGGGTATGAGCCAGGAAGCGGTATCGCATTTGATCAGCCCGGATTCTCTCGCATTGGTGCGTTTTGGGCTGCGCGCTGCAGATGACCCGCGGATTCTGAATACGATTCAGGTTATCGATACGCTTTTACGTGTCAGGCTTCCTCAGGGTCCCGGCTGGTATCGCTACAACGGCGATGGCTACGGAGAGCATGAGGACGGATCTCCCTTCGATGGCACTGGAATCGGGCGCCCCTGGCCCCTCCTGGCAGGTGAGCGCGGCCACTACGAATTGGCAGCCGGCGACAAGGATATGGCCGAACTCCTGCTGCGCGTGATGGAGGATTCGACGGACGAGAGTGGGCTGATTCCTGAGCAAGTTTGGGATGGCGACGATATTCCTGCGCTCGAACTGTTTCGAGGAAAGTCGAGCGGAGCGGCGCGGCCCCTGGTGTGGGCACACGCAGAGTACATCAAGCTGCTGCGGTCGGTGCGCGATGGCAGGATTTTTGACCAGCCGCCCCAACCGGTCCAGCGCTACATCATTGAGAAGACACCTGCGGAATTTTTTGGCTGGCGGTTCAACAACAAATGCCGCACCCTACCCCACGGAAAGAAGCTGCGCCTTATCCTGCTGAATCCGGGCATGGTCCACTGGAGCGATGATGGCTGGTGGACAAGTCATGACAGCGATAGCCGGGATACCGGGTTGGGCGTATATGCCGTGGATTTGCCCACCCACAAGCTGGCGACAGGGCGCGAGGTTGTGTTCACGTTCTATTGGCCGGGCGAACAGCGCTGGGAAGGCGCCGATTACACAGTAACTGTGGAATAGCGGCGGCAGAGACGCCGCTCTCAGCGTCGCCTTTAGAGGCTGTATCAGGCTGTATCAAAACTCCAGTGGCGCGCACTGACAATGCGCGAGGCCATATCGCAAGTGCGCGGATTCTCGCCAAAGGTCATGTCGCAGATGGCGCTCCAGCAGCGGATGGCGCATCGTTCGGACTCCAACTATTGCGATTCTCCAGCGCCATTTGCGGTACTACCGACACGCCCGTGTTGGCAGAGGTCAGCAAGCGAGTGGGCGTGGAAGTGATTCGCGCCCGCGACGTCGACAAACTGTTGCTTTATTCCCGTCGCCGAGGAGGGCGCCTACCGGAGCGTTGGGCGTCATACAGTTAAAGCAGCACTTTCGAAGTCGTTCGCAACCCGCCTTCCTGAGGCACTTACAGGACACAACGAGAGATACCGGAAAGCATCTCAAAATTGCTTAAGCGCGGGCTGCAGCCGCCAATTACAGCTCAACCTTCCTCAACCGTAATGAATTCGTAATCACGGACACCGAGCTGAAGCTCATCGCCGCCGCGGCAAGGATCGGGCTTAGCAAAGTCCCGAAGAACGGATAAAGGACTCCCGCCGCAATCGGCACGCCCACCGAGTTGTAAACAAAGGCAAAGAAGAGGTTCTGCCGGATATTGCGCATGGTCGCCTGGCTCAGCTTGCGAGCCCGCACGATGCCGGTGAGATCGCCCTTCACCAGCGTGACCCCGCCGGTCTCCATGGCGACGTCAGTTCCGGTACCCATGGCGATACCCACATCCGCTTGCGCCAATGCCGGTGCGTCGTTGATGCCATCGCCCGCCACGGCAACTACACGGCCTTCTTTCTGTAATCTGGCTACGACTTCAGCCTTCTTTTCAGGCAGTACCTCCGCCTCTAGTTCGTCAATGCCCAAGCGGTGAGCAACTGCTTCAGCGGTAGCGTGGTTGTCACCCGTGAGCATCACCATGCGAAGTCCTTGTGCCTTTAACTCGCGGATGGCTTGGAGTGTGGATTCCTTGATTGGATCGGCAATCCCCAACACACCGGCCGGCGCGCCGTCCACCGCCACCAAGATTGCGGTTTGTCCTGCCTTCCGCAGGCCCTCTGCGCGCGCATGGAGTTCCTGGGTGACAACTCCCAACTCGCGCAAAAAACCCTCATTACCCGCGACGACGGCCCTCCCGTCCACTCTCCCGGCCACTCCCTTGCCCGGCAGATATCGGAAGTCTCGAACCTCACCGAGCTTGGTTCCCTGCTCTTTCACCGCAGCGACCACGGCGGAGCCGAGAGGATGCTCGCTTCCCTGCTCCACGCTGGCCACCAGGAGAATCAATTCCGATTGCTCGATTGCCCCCAGGCTGACTACCGACAGCACCTTGGGCTTGCCTTCTGTGAGCGTTCCGGTCTTGTCGACCACCAGCGTGTCGACCTTCTCCAATAGTTCAAGCGCCTCCGCATTTTTGATGAGCACGCCCGCCGTGGCGCCCCGTCCGGTGCCAACCATGATCGCCACTGGAGTAGCCAATCCCAGCGCGCAAGGACAGGCAATGATCAACACCGCCACCGCATTCACCAGCGCATGCGCAAAGCGGGGCTGCGGCCCGAGCAGCAGCCACGCTACAAACGTGACCACCGCAATCGTGATGACTGCCGGCACGAACCAGGCTGCCACCCGGTCAGCAACTCTCTGAATCGGCGCCCGGCTGCGCTGCGCCTGGCTGACCGTGCGCACGATCTGCGCCAGCAGCGTTTCGCTGCCTACGTGTTCGGCGCGCATGATGAGCGAACCTGTTCCGTTGACCGTTCCGCCAATGACCCGTCCGCCCGGTTCCTTCATCACCGGCAAGGATTCGCCGGTGATCATGGACTCATCTACGCTGCTGTTTCCTTCCAGGACCACTCCGTCAACCGGTATCTTCTCGCCCGGACGCACGCGCAGCCGATCACCAGGCTTCACCTGCTCGAGCGGAACGTCCTCTTCCCTTTCATCATGCAGCAGTCGCGCCGTCTTCGGACTCAGGTCCAGCAAAGACCGAATAGCGGCACCGGTGCGGCTACGCGCCCGCAGTTCCAAAACTTGCCCCAGCAGAACCAACGTTGTAATCGCTGCCGCAGCTTCAAAATAGACGGGCGGTTTCCCATCCATTCCGCGAAACGATTCCGGAAAGATCCGCGGAAACAACGTAGCCACTAGGCTGTACATATAGGCGACGCCCGTGCCCATGGCGATGAGCGTGAACATGTTGGTGGAGCGATTGACAACGGAAGCCCACCCGCGTTGAAAGAACGGCCACCCGGCCCACGCCAGAACCGGAGTGGCGAGCAGCAACTCGATCCACGCCAGCCATCCCGCAGGCAGGGCGTGCTGCATGAGCATTCCGGGCAGCATGTCTGCCATGGCAATCGCCAGCAGCGGGATGGTCAGCACCAGGCTGATCCAGAAGCGCCGGCTCATGTCGCGCAGTTCAGGATTCTCTTCTTCCGGGGCAACAACCGGGCGCGGCTCCAACGCCATGCCGCAGATCGGACAACTCCCTGGCCCGGAACGCACGATCTCGGGGTGCATTGGGCAGGTGTATTCGATCTTGGTCGCGGCTAAGGGACTCTCCGGCTCCAGTGCCATTCCGCATTTCGGACATGGCCCCGGACCACTCTGCCGCACCTCCGGGCACATGGGGCACACATATGTGCGCTGATCAGGTCCGTTGGCCCTTGGCCGGGTAGCCCCGATCTGCACCATCGGCGTGCTGCTCTGCGTTCTTATCTCGAGTGTGGCGCGAGCACCCTCGCCCGCGACTTGCGCAGGAGCTTTTCCTGGGCCGCCCAGCGTCACCAGGCCGGAAAATTTGGGCTCCGCCAGGTACTTTTCTGGCTCAGCTTGAAATTTCTCCGCGCAGTGCCCGCAACAAAAGTAGTAGGTCTTCCCGGTATACTCGGCGTGATGCTTAGCCGTGGCCGGGTTCACATTCATGCCGCAGACTGGATCTTTGGCTACCGTTCCGGTCGCCGGTGAGCTTGGATTTGCCATGACCCTCCTCTGCTGTGTACGCAAGTTCTGGGTGTTCAAGCCAAGAGCTGAGAGCTAAAAGCTAAGAGCTTAATAAATATTAGATTCTCCGCTCCCTCCCGTCGATTGTTGTATGTTGTGAGGGGAGGAAAGTAGATGACCCAACTGGAAGTTCGCTTCCGCTACGGCGCCACTCCTGGCGAATCCGCATTGCGCGCCATCGACACGCTGCGTGATGTCTACGGCATCCGCCGGGTCACATTCGACGAAAAGGACTGCACCGTGCGCGTCGAGTTCGACGCCTCCCGCCTGAAAGAACCCACCGTAGCTGCCCTGCTCCGCCGCGCCGGAATCGATCTACGCGAGAAACTGGCACATGCCTAAATCGCGGATTTAGGTTCTCGTCATTCCGACCGCAGGGAGGAATCTGCTTCTTTGGATGGGAAAAACCTGGATTCCTGGAGTGCGTTTTAGTAAGGCTGGAAGGTAAAGCAAAGGGGCGCCCAAGAAAACCTCTGGCCGAAGTTTATTCTCAAGAGCGCCCCGTTGCGCGCCACTTCGTCTGCCTAGTCCTATTGCACCTGTCATACCATCCCTAACTTATTGAAAATAAGCGGCACGAGAACAAAAAGGACGGGTAGGAATTTCTTTCCTGCAAGCAAGAATTACTTTGAGCCAGAAATTTTGACGGCTTCACCGAACATTGTCGGGGGAACACCCTAGAAAACTATCGCCGGCAGCATGGAGATTTCCACAGCTTGCCGGCGCCAGTTTGAGCTGCTAGTTCCAGCCCGAATTTGAATTAGATGATCTTCCCCGCCGCGAGTTGTCCAGTTTGGCTGGTGTGGAGTTTGGATTCTGTGGCAGTTTCGGTGGGTGCGGCGCAGGCGCTTCGTTTAGGGCAGGTCCTGCCTGCACATTCCTGACGAACCGCAAATGGAGTCCTCAAGTTTGTCTTGAGCAGTCTGGCGCAATTGATCCGGAGACCGCTACTTTCTGAAAAGGCTCACTGCAAGCGACCCGAATTTTCGCTCCACTTTCATTTCCGCTATAATCGAAATCGTTCCTCCACTCTGCAACGATCGCGCCCTTAGCTCAGTTGGATAGAGCGTCTGGCTACGAACCAGAAGGTCGGGAGTTCGAATCTCTCAGGGCGCGCCAGTTCTGTTTCATTTCGCGCAAATCCAGCGCCAGACCACTTGTTCATTGCCAATTAGCGGATTGGAATTTCAACTACGGAATAGGCTCCTGGCATGGCGTAGTGGATGGCGGCAACGATCTCCGTCATCTTTGGCTTGATCAGGACCCACCGGTTCCTGCTGAGAATCACGACCGCGAGCTTGCGGCCTTTCAAATTCTGTTGGTGAGGAAGGTTGGTGTCTGTGGTGAGCAATAGGTCGAAACCCGCCTCTTCCGCAGCGCGCAAGAGTTCTCCGTTCGAGAGTGTGCTCCAACCCTCCTCGCGTGCAGTCCGCACCGTATGACTCTGCAAGGCATCGCGAATCGCAACTGGAGTTCCCTGGTCGAAGAGAATTCGCATTAGCAGGAGAAAGACGGGGTTGCCAGACTCTGAGCAGTGAACTCCAAGACAGCTTTCACTTGCTCTCGGGTCAGGCCGTCATACAAGGCTGCGAGCTCGTCGACCGTGAGGCCGTCCTCCAAGTTTTCGAAAACGGCCGACACAGGAATTCGCGTCCCGCGGAAAACCCAAGCTCCGCTGAGTCTTCCAGGCACACTTTCTACGGCCGGGCATTTCGACCAATCCAACGGCATTGGTTATTGGCCTCCCGCTCCAATGATAGTCCGGAGTTCGCGTCGAGTACATCCGTGGCGTGAGAAACGTACGAAAGAGTTCTGAAATCGTCTCTCAGGGCGCGCCATTCTTCGACGCTTGTTTCCACGCTCGTCCGTTTCTTCGACTGGAGCTTCCAGCCACATCTTGATCAGATGAAGCATCGCTCCGTCTACGACGCGACGAGCTACCGATTTTAGAAGCTCGGAATGCGGAAGAGCATCGAAGTAGGAACTGAGATCTGCGTCTACAATTTCTCCATGGCCAGTGTTGATCAGCTTATGGACGTGTCTTACAGCATCCAGTGCGCTGCGGTCTCGCCGATAGGCGTACTGCTCTAGCGGTAGATCGGCCTCGAAGATTGGTTCGAGAACCAGAACTGCTGCCATTTCCGCTGTCCGATCCCGGATAGCGGGACAGTCAACGCAAACTGCACATCAACGCAATGAGCCTTTGGGGTGGGCCGAGATCCGGCATCCTTTCCACCCACTTCGCGGCCAAAGCTTCCCGGTACTGAAGAAACGGCGCGTATCGGGTATCGACACTCTCATTCTACAAGGTCTAGAGCACGGCACCTTCTGCGTTGCTCGAGAATGGACCAACTGGGCTGATCCCAGCCCATATGCCTCGCTTGAGCTCGCAACACCACGATTGAACATTGGCTCGCTACTCGAGTTGGTGGAACTGTTAGAGCACGTGAGTCTCGCTCACCAAGAGTGTCAACTGCAAGGGATTGACAAATGAAACTATCTGCCCTACAAACCCACTTAGCAGACCAGTTATATACGTGGACTGATAATCATGCGTTCCAAGCCGCGCAAACGGACTTCTGTTGCTCTGCGCAGACGCCGATGTCAGCTACTGCGGCAGATACCACCGCTCGATCGACTCCTTCGCGGCTCCCTCATCGAGCGCTACAAACCCTGTGGCAAGCCGGGCTGCAAATGCGCTCGCGGCCCTGGTCATGGCCCCAAGTACTACCTCTCGGTCAGTCGCTACGGGCAACGGCCGCAAATGGATTACATTCCCCAGGACTTTCACCGCCAGGCCACAGAATATCTGGCCAACTATCAGCGACTCCGTCAGATTTTGGACGAGATCTGCGCCATCAATCGCGAGCTGTTATCACGTCGCGAGGTGCTCTGAGGAATCGGTATGAACCATGCCCTTCTCTCAGCCTCGGATTCCTTCGATGTCGAACTTGGCAGTCTGCTCTTCAGCTCTTGCGCCAGTTCGTCCAGCCAGCGCTCTTCTCCGTACGTCTCGATGTCCTCGAACGTCTGATTGTCCACTCCTGCCGCTCCGCCATTGGCTTTGCAGCACGCGTAGGCGAATACCAGAACGTCCTTGCGGGACACGTCCTTGCGGTACACCTTGTCGTACAAGGCGTAAAAGCGGAAGCTGGGCGATTCCTTCGCTTTGTCGTGCAACGCCGTCTGCAATTTCTGAACGCTTGTTGGGGTTGTTAGGTTCGACACCAATCCCTCCGCCTTCGTTGCTTCTTGCGTTTCCTTTCAACTGAGGCCCCTTCCCTCCACCGGCATTACCCGGCTTCCTCAGTACTACGGGCCTCTCCGTCACCCCATACGGCCCGGCCTGTCTCTCACGAGATGCCGGTTGATCGCATCCGCGATCACCGCTGGGGCTTCCCGTGTTGCTACTGGTCAACTTTGCCTGCTTGCCGTCGCCATTACCCCGGCAGGTCTGATGGTACTCGTTCGCTCGTACTGTCCCATCAACGGCGGCCCGCCCACAAAACACGGGAGGAGGGCTCCTGCGTTAATCGTTTCGAGGCCTGCTCAGCGTTCACTTCACGTTACGGCTTGCATGCTCGCCAAGTCGCCTAAGCGACCCTCTACACCGGAGGCTCCGACGGCTTCGTTTCCTCCACCGCCGCTCCGATTGCTTCCGGGTGGAGCGAACCCAGTTCCCGGGCGGGACTTTCACCCGCAGTCGACCAGCGCCTTTTCACGGCGCACGCGCGATGGGGATTTAACAACAGTTGCGCCTGCCGCACACGACGGCGACGTCAATGTTACCCAAGTAGATGCCGAGCTTGAGCTGTTCCCTCAGAGAACCAAACCTATAGTTTTTCTCAGAATCGAAAAACTAAGCCCGTTGCGAATTGGAGATTATTCCCCCAAAAATGGGTGAAGCGACTACCGAAACGGATGCGAGTGTCTCCGATGTCGAATCGCAGGGCAATCCTGTTAGTCGCGTAATACTCCGCCACTCCGCCCATGTCGAGGGCGAAGTTGACGCGACGCCCGAAGGTGAACTGAAGCGGATTAATTGAGGCAACAGACGTAATTACTTTCCCATACGTCTGAAACCCCGGCCTAATCTTGCCGAATACACCTACACGCCTTGTACGGTAGCCACCCTTTGGGCCGAAAAATGCCGCCGTAACGCGCCCGCCTTCTACGTCGGATGCCCCAACGCCCTCATCTGGGAAAAAATCGACCTCGCACTCGAAAGATAAAGCGCGATTGAAATTCGCAATGAAGCGGCCTCCCACTCCGTGGTTATATACCTTGCATCCTGAACACCCGACACGACTGCTAAGGATGTTGATGGCTGAGTATTGGACGCCTACTTCTATACGGGGAACCTCGTCCTGTGCCTCGGTTCGAATCACGACCACCACTATCAAGAACACAAAGAGTCGAACACCGTTTTTCATACGGTGGCCTCTCCCCTTTTCACGTCGCTTAATCGCGGCTTGGATTCGTGCCAATTCCTTGAATCGGGTCATGCGAACCGCCCAACCGCATTATGCTCCCGCGTAACTGTTGTTAGCAGGCCAATCGCTCAGAACCCGTCAACGAGCGTTTCTATGAGAAGGTCATAAAAGTCAAGGCCGACGTGGCGGCCCTCCTTTGTTTGATCTCCGTTTTTGTTTTTTGCGTTTGGCACGTCAGTTCCACCGTCCCTCCGTTTCTTGGGTTTTTTACTTTTCTTGTTCTTGGTGGCTTTCGCCACATTTCCACAGAAAATTTTGCGTTAGGATCGCTTCTATCACGATTTTTGCCAGTATGGCGTCTGGGACCGCCCCGCTATCCGGGCGCGACGAACTCTTTTGCATCAATGACCAAAGAGCCTGAATAGCTCACGAAACTCCGATTGCGGCGATAAGCGCGAAATCGCCAGTTCTTCACGCTATCAATCGCGGCGGATGTCAGGATTGGATGTCCTCGCACTACGGATATACAGGTGGGAATCCCATCAGTGCCCACCACGACAAGCAATTCTATGGTGCCCGAAATGCGGACATTGTGCCCTTGAAGCACGATGGGAACTCGCGTAACGACGAGGCTCGACATCTGCTTCGCACTGAAGTGTACTGATTGCCTGTCGCACCCGAGCAAATACGGGCTGAGCAACAACGCTGTACCGACTGTCGCACACACGGCCAGCAAAGCTCGTCGCATACTGATTCAGACTCCGATGGAATGCGCCAAGTTCCAGTAGTCTGACTCTGCTGTTGAAATCAGGCGATGTCGCTCATCGAGCCCGGATGGGTGGGCCGGGGGCGTAGTTGGTGACAGAGAGATTTTTCGCCAACGTTCTTGATTGTGGATGTTTACTGGCTGCGTTCAGCGCCCACCAGCGAGAGCAATCGCGCTCCTCAATGTCGTTGCGCGGTCGTTGAACGTGCTTGATGCGAACTGAACGGGCAGCAGGCATCCTGGGGCCAGGGGTTCAGCTTCCAATTCCGTAAGTACCTCCTTTGTGGCTTCGATGACCCCGCTGCCGCTCAAGGCACTCGTGAAGAGAAGCTAGCTGTTTTTCGTCGCGTGCGAGATGAGATAGCCCGCCGCATCGACGAAGAATTGGTCGCTCCACAGGCAGAGCAACGAGCCAGCGCCTCCCGATGAGCCATCGCAGAGCGGTGCGCTTTCGCTGGCGGCGTGCGTATCCCTGGTCTGGCAGCCATCAGGAATTCCTAAGGCGCCCTTCAAATTTATTCTTAGGAAGCAGCCCGGGACCGAGCTTGGCTCGGTCCCTAAGTCACCTGAAAGATTCCGCGCGATGCCAAGCTCTCGTCTACTTCACGACGAGCGTCGGATTTGTGCTATGGCTGAGAGTGCCCGCGGTTCCCGTAATCGTCAACGGGTAAGTGCCGGCGGGCGTGCCGGGTGGCGGCACAGGTGTGATGGTCTGTACCGCGGTTAGGGTCACGCCGTTATAGGACGCCGAAATCGTACTCGTGGTCGCCGACGTCACAGTCATCGTGGACACTGTGAAGGTCGCGTTCGTGGCTCCCGCCGCGATGGTCACGCTAGAAGGTACCACTGCGACCGCCGCATTACTGCTGGACAGCGAGATCACAATACCACCCGCGGGGGCGAGCCCATTCAGTGCCACTGTCCCGATTGAAGAGGTGCCGCCCGGAACGCTGGCTGGGTTGAGCGTCAGCGATGTGAGGCTTGGGCCGGACGGTGGTTGAGGAGTAATCGTGAGTAAAGTGCTCTTCTGTACCCCTGCGTAGGATCCCGTGATGGTACTCGTCGTAGATGCGCTCACTGGATTGGTCTTCACCGTGAAGCTCGCGCTCGTGGCTCCTGCTGCCACCGTCACGTTGGGTGGGACCGTTGCCACCGAAGTATCGCTGCTCGACAGAGAAACCATGACACCGCCGGCCTCCGCTGCACTGCTCAGGGTGACTGTGCCGGTCGAGGAATTCCCTCCGTTGACGCTGGTCGGATTAACGGTCAGTGAGGTGAGGCTTGGGGCAGAAGTCGCTGGCGTGACGGTCAGCACGGCGCTTTGTTGAGATCCGCTGCCGTATGACGCTGTTATGGTGACGGATGTCTGGGTGGTCACGGAGCTGGTCGCAACTGCGAACCTGGCGCTGATGACACCGGCTGGGACAGTTACGCTGGCGGGAACTGTTGCTGCCGATGTGTTGCTGCTCGAGAGTGTGACGACGGCGCCGCCGCTCGGCGCTGTACCGCTCAGGGTCACCAAGCCACTGGAGGGAACCCCTGCGCTGACCGTCGTTGGGCTCAACGCGATCGAGGACAGTGTCAGAGAAGCCGGAGGCGGTCCCCCCGGCGTTCCGGGGCTGGAGCTGGAGCTGGAGCTGGAGCCGCACGAATACAAAGCCAGCGAGAATGTAACCAGGCCGAGCGCAGCTGCCAGACCACGCCCCGGATGCGTAGCTATGCCCAAGTGGGAAAGGGTCGCCCAAACGAGGAGTCCGGCGATCCACGCCGCAATCCAGCCAAACCGTGCCGAGGTTCCAGAGGACGGAGCAATCCCTATGAATCCTGCGGGCGCTGCCGCGCGTGCTGTCGTCTGTACTGTTACAGTTGCTGTTACGGGATTGGCGCCGTTGAGCGTGAGTGCAGGCGGCACGATGGTGCAGGAGGATGCTGCTGGCTCACCGCCGCACGTCAAGGCAACAGTCTGACTGAACGCGTTGATTGGGGTCAGTGTGACGGTATAGGTTGCCGCCTGGCCGGCGGTTATGGTCGCAGTCGTCGGGTTGGTCGAGATGGAAAAGTCCGCCGGCGACACGCTTTGCAGGGCTTGAGCGATGTCCAACCTGCCGTGCCCCAAGGTCGAGTCGGGGAGAGTCTGGGCGTGAGCGATCGCCGCAGCAGCCTGTGCCTCGTTGGCTGATTCCTTATTGTGCAGCAGTGCGGACGTGCCCGAGACGAAGGGTGCACTGAACGAAGTCCCCCATCCGGCTGCATACGTGTTGAACGGGTAGGTCGTGACGATGCCTTCCCCCGGAGCTGCTACCCAGACGACCGCGCTGCCATAGTTGGAGAAGGAAGACCGCGTGTCCGAGTTGCTGGTGGAAGCCACGCCCATCACCGTGCTTTGCAGCCCCGCAGGATAGACCACTATGTTTTGCCCTTCGTTGCCCGCGGATGCACCGCAAATCAAAGCTGACTGGCTGGCGTGATTCACCGCCGTCGCCAACTCAGGCGAATACGACGTGAAATCAAAACTCATGTTGATGACGTTCGCTCCGTGCGCCACTGCGTAATAAATTGCTTGCAGAATGTTGGAGAGGTAACCGGTGCCGTCAGAACTAAATGCTTTCAGGGGCAACAAATTCGCTTTCGGCGCCACCAGGTGAATGACACCGAGAACCATGGTCCCGTGGCCGAAGGCAGCATATTTAGGGTTGTTATCCAGAATGGCGGCGGAAGACTGGTCGAGAATCGCGGCGCTGGATTGATTGACTTTTGCCGGCTGGCAAGTCGTCGGACAAGGTGGGGGTGGCGTCGGAAAATCCGCGGTTACGTCGTTTAGCTCAGAGGCCCCTGGCTGGTTTCGCGTGAAATCATACCCGGGCAGAAGAACACCCGCGAGCGCTGGATGACCGGGGTCGACCCCGGTATCAATATCGGCGACAATGATCCCGCTGCCGTCTACATTAAATTGCGTCTGGGCAGCCGAGACACGCACGATGGTAGCCGCCTGCTGGGTGGTATAACCCTGCCACACGGTGGAATTGTAGTAGCTCACCGGGGTTGAGTCAGTCAGGGCGGAAGGCGTGCACACCGGAAGCGGACCTGGGCAAGGGACCACGTTCAAACCGCCTATGAGGCTGAGCAATTGGTCAAGCTCGGCATCCACGATTCCTAGAAGAGGACGAAGAAGATTTATGAGCGTCGTCGGATCTAGTGAAGTGGTGACCAGAAACAGTTGTCCCAGGCTACCATCCAGGGGGCCAACCACATTGCAGGTCTGGAGCAGACAAAGGGGCTGCAGAAGGCTCTCGAGGCCAGTCTGACCTAGCGTGGTTCGGACGATGATTCGATTTTGAGCTGACGCAGGTGCGGCCCACAGTAACGTCAACAGCAGTGCAGCCAGAAGCCACCTTCGGCGCTTCATGACTTACTCCCCCTTTGAGCAGTGATTCCTGTTCACTTGCTTCCGTGCCAGGGACGAGGACGCTACTATGAGCCGCCGTACTTCGGCCGCTAACCTTGATTTACAGCGTACTTTTCAGGAAAGTCCCGGTACCAGCGAGGCCAGATTCTCGCCATGTGGGAATGCCATCGTCGTACCGCTGCTGTGAATTGTCACCGCGAAGAGTGTCTCCGGACTAGGTCGCAACCAACCTGGCCCCTGGAGTACCTTGCTGCTATCAGTATCCGACTCCCTGCTCAGCAAATCCGAGACTCTCTTTCTTCAGATAGCACAAGCTCGCCAGAGCGTCTTCAATGGCTTGCATTTCCGTGGAAGTGTCGCAGCTTGACGACATCGTTTGTAGCCGGTTGAATATCGCAGCCTCCGCAGCTACCACGCGCCACTTTAGTTTGTTCTTGTCGAGCTCCACCAGGGCGTCTTGGTAAGGCTTCTGCCACTCGGGGTATTGCAGGTTGTCCACAGTCTGTTCTCCCATTTCAGGCTCCGTCTGGGACAAAAAGGGGCGATATCCGATCTCACGCCAAGCCATTGACGAAGCCTCATTTCAGCCCTAACTTACCGGCCGCACAATAAAACATGACGCCCAAACTTTGATCGCCGATCGCTGCTCCATCGCCGATAGCTGCTCATGGGTGCGGTACCGGTTCACGCCCTTAGGCGCGGAACCGGCCGAGAGCATCCCGCAGTGAAATCACAATCGGCTCATCCTTGTCCCCGTGGAACACCAACTCCAGGTCACCACTGTTTTCCATCTCCGCGCGGAACTCTCCAAATTGGTTAGTCCTCCCCTGGATAATTCCACCGCGGAGATTGGAAAACAGGACCGGCACCTCACTCCCAACCATTTCTGGCTGCCGGAAGTCCATTAATTGTCCAGTGACCAACAAACTCTTACCTTCCTGCTGGCCTTCGATCTGCAAATCGATCTGGTAAGGATCGGCGCCATAGAGCATCCGCCTGGTTCCGCTGCCACCCGATCGAACGCCCGCCAAGGCAGGTTGCAGGAAGCTGTCAAAGAGAATCTGGACTACACCGCGAGCTCCCTGGTGGCGGTGCGCAGCCAATTGCGATCCCGCATACGCCGCCTTCACGATCCGCACGGTCTGATCCGGCGGCTGGTAACTCGCTTCCCCCAACGTCAGTTCCCGAATTCGCTGCCACCGCAAAAACTCTGTTGTACACTGCTTGCAATCCGCCAGGTGCTCTTCCATCGCCTGTTTCACGCTTGGCGAAACCACCTGGTTCACTAGATCGATCCACTCAACGGTTGTAAAGTGCTTCATCTTTGTGTCCCCGCTATTTCTACGTTCTGGGCTCCCTCAACCGCTGGTCTACTCGCCTCACTCATTGAATAAGGGAGTTTCGGAGTCAGAAAAATGCAGGCTGGCCAAAAAAATTTAGGTGAGCCTCTCGGGGTTCCCGGAACGGAGTTTCAGACGTCGGCAGGATGGGTTCCCATGTACTTTTCGGCGACCTTGCCAACCAGCACAAACGGGGCCCAGAAATAAGGGTGAGGGTGTTCTCTCTTTAGCTCCCGCATGGCTGCTTGCAGTGAGCCCGCCATGTCCCCGCTGCGGATGTAGCCTTTATAGAATTGCTGCATAAACTCCGCGGTGCTGCGGTCGTTGACATCCCACAAGGACAGCAACAAGGAACCGGCGCCGGCGTAAAACAGGCCGCGTTGCAGTCCCAGCAACTCGTCGCCTGCCGCCACAAAATTCATTCCGGTAGCGCAGCCGCTGAGAGTCACCAGCTCCGTATCCATCCGCAACTCATAGAGGTCATAAAGGTTTAAGTAGCTGTCGCCCAGCCGGATGCTGGAGAACATGGGATTATCCTGGCGGTAAATGCCGTGGGTCGCGATGTGTAGTAATCCGGCCTCCGGGCCCTTCTCTCGAAGAACTTCCAAGGTGGCCTGCTCGCCGACATACAGTTCCGCTTCCGGCAGCAAGGCCGCCACCGATTCGACTTCGTCGCTGATCTGGGGCGCGCGCGTGTCGGGCACGCCTATAACCAGGGAGCTGTGCTTTCTGCCGGAAGCCCTCTGCTGGCAGAGGGCAAACAGGGTGGCGCTGGGCGCATAAGAAACGGTATAGGCTTCTCCCACGTACTCATCGCCATTGCGCAGCGCATGGAAAGGAAGAAAGTGCAGGGGCCCGTGCGGCACAAAAACAAGATGTTGCGCGCCCAGCAGGGGCCGCAAAGGTTCGATTAGTTCCTTGTAGAGAGCCTCCAGATGACTTAGTGTGGCGCGAAACAGGGGCTGTTCGAATTCTTGGGTGTAGCGAGCGTCCATCCGAAATTTGGAAAGCTGGAACCTGAGCAGCTGCAAGCGATGTGCAACCTGCGGCATCGTTCCCAGGGGCTTGACTTCAACACTCTCGCGGGTGACTACTGCGGCCACCAACCGATCCCCTGCCGAGTAGTATTCGATCAGGGCCGTTTCTGCCGGAATAGCGGCCTGCAATTCCGCTACAGAAAACTCGGGTGGTACTTCCAGGCTGGCGTTTTGCCGGTCCTGCGGGGGTAACTCCCGCAGCGCTCGCAACAGCTCGTTTTCACGTGATTGCGCCAGCTGTTGCAGCTCTTCCAGCCGCGCCCGGGACATGCCCTCCGCACGAAGCTGTTCCAGTTCCATGCGATGGTAATACCAGTTGAGTTCCTCCCGCAAGTCGCGGATCTCTTGCACGTCCTTACTACTCTTTGCCGCTTCGCTCATGGGCAAGGTCTGGCCGCTCTGGAAAATCATTTCCAGCATGCTTCGTGATTTGGCGGCTTCCATGATCCCAAAGCATTGGTCCACCGAAATCTGTGGAGCTTGCCCGCTTAGGTACAACTCCACGAGCGCCTCGTAAACTTGTAGACGATTCTTGACGAAAGAGATCTTTAATTCTTCGGTGTGCAGGCGGGTACGCAGACCTTCGAGAGCTTTCCGCGCCTCCTGATAGGCTGTAAGAGCCGCAGATTGATCGCCTCGCCTCGCCGCAATCTGTCCCAGCAGGAAATGCGCCTGATATCTCAATTCAGGCGTTTGCACGCGCCACAATTTTGTTATCACTGTTTCTGCTTCCTGTTTGGCCAGGACGAGGTCCCCGGCTTGGAGCGCGATGCGCGCCAGCAGAAGATGCGCGAGCACGGCCTTGCCGGCCAGCACCGTCTGATCAAAAAACCGGGCTGCACCCGCGCACAGTTCCTGCGCCTCCTCGTAGCGGCCTTCATGAATCAGCAGAAGGCCCTTATAGAGATCGAGCAGCCACAGCCACACGACATTCTTTTCATGGGTGAACATTTCGCGGGCCTTGCCGAACAGTTCGAGAGCCTGCTGCGTTCTTCCCTGTTGCCCGCAGGCGATGGCTTCGTTGGCCACCGTCTTGGCTGCCTCATAACCCATGCCGAGTTTCTGGAAACGAAGAAACCCTTCTTCGGCAATTTCCTGCGCTTCCTGGCTGAGGTTCAGCTCCAGATAAATCTCCGAAAGATCCAGATAGCAAAGCGCCATGTGATACTCATCGCCGGATGCCTCACAGGACCTTTGAGTGGACCGAAGCATCCCCAGAGCGCGGCTGTATTCGCCGCGGAAGTAATACAAGTAGGCAATGTTGTAATCCGCCTGATCGCGAAGCCGCGGCATGTCGTACTTGACGCACAATTCGCGAGCTCTCTGATAACAGTCCAAAGACCTGCGAAAGTCGTTCAAGCTGATCAGGCACATGGCCATGTTGTGCAGCGCGATCGCCGCATCTTCCCACTCCTGATATTTGGCCAATGCCTTGTAGGCGCGCTCGTAATGCGCCAAGGCCTCATCAAAGCGGTCCTGCCGATGAAAAATGTTGCCGATATTGTTTTCCAGACTGGCTGTCCGCTTGCCTTCGCCCAATCGGGTGTAGATTTCTCGCGCCTGCTCAGCGGCGGCAAAGGCACGATCGTATTCGCCCAGCAGAATCAAGGGTTGAATGGAGTGGCTCAGGGTGCGCGCCGCTTCCAGCCAACTTTCGCAGGCGGCATAGATTTCGTATGCCTGATCGTGGTGTTCCACGGCGGCGGGATTCTGCCCGGCACCGTAAAGCGCATCTGCCTTGGCTCGGAGGGCGAGCGCGAGACATTCTTCGCAGTCAACTTTTCGCGCGATCAGCACCGTGGCTTCGGCAAGCTGCAGTGCTTCGCGCGCGTCGACACGGATCTTTTTTACGACTAGAGGAGCTAACTCGTCTACGACTTTGGGGTCGATCAGCGAGGGGTGACGGGAAAGGAAGTTTTCCCGGTCGAGGTCGCTCTTACAAGCCATCAACGCCAGCAGGAGTTCGTTGTTCTCGAGCTTTTGGCGAGCAACGGCCATCAGTCGAATCCCAATTCGCTAAGTCTCTGCCGCAGGCGTTCGATGCACTTCTGCCGCGTCGAGCCGATCGAGCCTACTGCCAGGCCCAGCTCGCGAGCAACCTCGCTGTAAGGACGCGAGGGTGTCTCCAGAAATAGCAGCTCGACCAAACGTCGGCACTTCGGATCCAACGTGGCCATCGCCTCGCGCAGCCGCTGCTCTTCCTCGGTCTGCTGCACCAGGGTTTCGGCGACCGCCGGCGTCTCCGGTTCCGGCAAGGCCGGATCGGAGTCGCGGCTTACCACTCGCTGGCTCTGCCGTTTCCAGTTCCAGCATTGGTGGTGTGCTACCTGGATGAGCCATTTCGGAAGTGCTCGCGGCTCGCGCAAATCCGGGAGACGCGCCAGAAGTTCCATGCACGTGGCCTGGAACACGTCAGCTGCCTCTTGCGCAGGCAGCCCATACTTTACAGGGATGGAGTAAATAAGCGCTTTATACTTCTCGATCAGCTGGGACCAAGCCTCTTCATTGCCGGACAGACACTCCTTGACTAACCGGCTGTCGTCCCACGGGGCCACGGGGGCTCTTGCTGTACTATCGTCCATTACCGGGTTCATCGGCTGCCAGTCTCCGCGCCATAGCGTCTGGCTACGCGATAACCATGAAACATTTTGGCCTCAAAACCTTCCACCCGATTCACGAAAAATGACGAAGCTGGCGCTGAAAGGTGAATGGCTGAGAAGAAAAGCGCTCGCCCAGAGAAAAAACGAAACCGCCGTCACGTACCCTCCCCCCAGGGACCGATGACGGCGGCCCGCTCGTTAAAGAACTGAAGCGTCGATTAACGGCTCCGGCTCCTAAACGGTAACTCGATGCAGTGCTGAGCCGACGGCACACTATGGTTTCCGTCTGCCGCTCGGGCTAGGGGAGGACTAAATACGAATCGCGCTAAAGCTAGCATAGCCAGAGTACCTCCCCACATCCGTAGAATCCTGTAGGCACCTCCGGGAAAGCCTGTAGAGAGCATCGTCCCGGACAACGGAGAATTTTGACCGACGCAAGCGCTACCGCCCGTTGCCCGCTTCGGCCAGCGCAGCCAGGCCGGTCGGATTGAGGACCACGACTGCCTTGCGCTGGGTTTGGACAACTCCCTGTTCCTCCCAGTCAGAGAAAAGCCTGCTCACCGTGAACAGGGTCGTACCAATCATTTGCGCCAGGTCCTCATGCGAGAGGTCGATGCGATAAATGCCTTGGCTGCTTCGACTGCCTTGTTCGAGCAGCCGCATAAGCATCCTGGCCAGACGCGGCGCGACCCGTTCGGTAGCCAGTTCGACAAAGCGCTCCTCAAGCGAATAGAGCCGCTCAGCCAAAATAGCTAGTGCATTGCGGCGCACCACGGGAATCTGTTCTTCCAGCGCGGCAAAGTTGCGCGCCTCCCAGGTCAGCAACTGACATTGCCCGAGACATTGCGCCGTTGTGCGATGTCTGCCGTCCGGCACCAAGGCCAATCCGCCCAGGATTTCCCCGGTTTCCCCAACACTGAAAATTACTTCAGTGCCGAAGCGGCTGAGTTGCGACAGTTTTACTCGCCCCGAGACCAACACCACAACAAACTGTGCCGGATCACCTTCCCGGAAAATTGTCTGGCCCTTTGCGAAGCACCGTTCCTGTGCCGCCGAAGCCACGTCCGCGCACTCTGCAAACGAGAGGCCCCGGAAGAGACGTGTCTCCTGGATGCAGGAGATTCGCGCATGCAAAGGAAGTACTCGAGCGGAAATCGGCGCGCCCGTGTCCAGCTCGCGCGCAAATTCGTTCTTCGGATAAGGCTGTGGAACATTAACACTCGCCATGGTGCCTCCCCACATCGTGTGTCGATCCGTTACAGGTAAACGTCCATCCCAGTAGTTCAATCACTCTTAAAGGAGATTGAGAGCTGAGAATCACGCTCCCGGGGGAGAGTCTACGATTCACATAAACGTGGTTCATCGAATCCTGAAGTGAGCGCAAAAACCACGTTTCGTAACTTAGGTTAGGCGTATCGTACTTTGCTTCTACTCTGGAACCATCCGGCTGTTTCTGTACCAAGCTGGGGGATTTTTCTGTACCGCGCTGGGGGGGTTGCTGTATCCGCCTTTTCAACGCATCATGCGACTGCTCCATGCCCAATGGATGGGTGGGAATCTTCCTAGTCAAGTGAGTCCCGCAAATGCTGTATGGCTCAATCTACGGAATTGTGACGCTACGCGTGACAGATCGGTTGTGCCTCATCGAGCAACCACCAAGAGGCAGCCGATGTCTTGGGCGAGCCACGCGAGTCACCTTCCTCGCATGCTGGGGTTTCCGGCCCATGCCAATTCGGATATTAATCGCGGATGACGACCCGACCATTCGGCTTCTGCTGCGCAGGTTTGTCGAGGGCCACGCCTCGCCGGAAGTCTGCGACGAGGCGGGGAACGGTGTCGAGGCGCTCGAAAAAGCACGCCGGATCGTTCCTGATCTCGTTATTCTCGATTGTGCGATGCCGGTTATGACCGGCTTGCAAGCAGCCTGCGAAATCGCCAAAACTTTCCCCGCCCTGCCCATGCTTCTAGTCAGCGTTCAACAGCTATCGCCTGCCCTGGCACAAGCCGCTCGTGAGGCCGGACTGAAGGGCGCCGTCACCAAAGACCGCCGCAGTGAGGTCGTAGCCGCTGTCGGGGCTCTCCTTCGAAACTAGACTCTCTTTCCCGTTCAAGAGACTAACCAGGCCATGAGCAAATTGGTCAGCTGATTGGCTGTCAGAACTGGTGGGAACTCATCGGCCGCCGCCCACACAAGAGACAAGGCTGCCTCTTCCATTACAGGATTCTCAACTGACACGCCGGGTAATTCGAACTCGTCGCCTGGTTCGAACTTGTCGCTTGGTTTGGACCGTCGAGAAAGTAGGTAACGCTGTCGTTGACAGCAATCCCAGAACCTCCGCCCGATCAAGATACGTACTCAAGGAGGCCACGACGAAGCGCGAGGCGATGTGACCCAAGTCCACACCTCCCAGGAAGTACTTGTGCCACCCATCGATCACGATGCCCTTAGTGAGCACTCGATCGAGCACGTCAATGAAGCTATCGTCCACTTGCTGGTACCACCGTGGTCCCCACTTCCCCGTTCTGATTCCAAGTCCAAAGAACAGTACCGACCTGCTTCAGTGTAGCTGCCCCGCAACATAAATGCATGAGGTGAATGCTGTAGAAAAAACAGCTCCTTCATTCTAGGAACCTGCTGAATCAACAGCCTGCGGTTTGTGGAGTTTGCATTGGATCACCCCCGTGCTTTCATTTCTCTGGTCTATACGTCAAACCTGAGCGCTTGGGGAGCTGCGCCGAGATGAATCTGCTCACTCGGATTTTGCTCAGTGGTGTGACGTTGCTGGCGCTGGCTTCGGCTTCCCTCGCCGACGACCCTCCGGTCATCCGCACCTCGGATCGCTCCGTAACCATCCCACGTGTCGACCAGCCGCCGGCGATCGAAGACTTCGTTACCATGGAGCCTAGCCCACGCATGGCCGGCAAAATGGCGCGAATCGAGGGTTTTCGACAGTGGATCCCACACGACGGCCAGCCTGTCAGCCAGCGCACCGTAGCGTATCTTGCTTTCGACAGCAAAAATTTTTATGCCGTGTTCATTTGTTTTGACAAGGAACCCGGCAAGATCCGCGCTCATCTCGGACACCGCGACGACATCTGGGACGACGACTTCGTTGACGTCTGGATCGACAGCTTCCACGACCACCGTCGCGCCTATGAGTTCGTGGTCAATCCGCTGGGCTTGCAGGGCGACGGCCTCGCCACGGACAACAACGAAGATTTCAGCTTCGATACACTCTGGTACTCGCGCGGCCAGATCACCAGGCAAGGCTGGGTCGCCTGGTTCGCCATTCCCTTCAAGTCCTTGCGCTTTCCTAAAGCTGACGTCCAGACCTGGGGCATAACCCTGCAGCGTGAAGTTCACCGCGCCAACGAAAAATCCTTCTGGCCTTATACCACGCGCCGCCAAGAAGGCATCATCGCCCAGAACGGCGATCTGAAAGGCATGGAGAACATCTCCCCGGGCCGCAACATGCAATTCATTCCCTACGGCCTGTTCCGTTCCTTCCGAGGTCTCGACCTGCGTGACCCCAGCGCGCCGCGCTTCGACTCCCGCGCCGCTAAATTCGACGGCGGCCTGGATTCAAAGTTCGTCATCAAGGACAGCCTGGTACTGGACACAACCGTTGAGCCCGACTTCAGCCAAGTCGAATCAGACCAGCCGCAGGTCACCGTCAGCCAGCGCTTCGAAGTTTTCTTTCCCGAGAAGCGTCCCTTCTTTCTCGAGAACTCTAATTACTTTGATACCCCTATCAATCTGTTCTTTACACGCCGCATCGCCCATCCGCAGTTCGGTTCGCGCCTCACCGGAAAAATAGGGAAATACTCGGTTGGCATGCTGCTGGCCGACGACCGCTCGCCTGGGTTGATCGTTGCTCCCAACGACCCTCTGGCGAACAAGCGCGCCTACTTTGCCATTGGCCGCGTCAGCCGCGACATTATGAAGGATTCGTTCATCGGCCTGATGTACACCGACCGCGAGTTCGACGGCGCCTTCAATAGGGTCGGCGGAGTGGACGCGAACCTCCGGCTGTCGAAGACCGTAGTCAGCCGGTTCCAAGCGGTCGAGAGTTCCACCCGCCAAATTGACGGCACCTACCTGGCGGGCCCCGCTTTTGAAGGCGACATGAGCCGCTTGGGAAACAGCTTCAACGCCGATCTTCACTACACCGGCCGCAGCGACGGCTTCCGCACCGAGACGGGTTTCGATCCTCAGCCCGATATTCACAATGTCACTCTCGACCCCTGGTACAACTTCTGGCCGAAAAAGCATCTCCTGCGCTGGGGACCCGAGTTCCCGGTCTACCGCATCTACGATCACGAGGGAAACACGCTGAACTGGGGCTACGAGCCGGAACTTTTCTTCGAACTGCCGCGCCAGACTTTTCTCCGGATCGGCTACGCCAAGGAGGCCGAACTTCTCCGTCCACGCGACTTTTCTGTCCTTACCCACAACAAGGATTTCGTCCGAAATACCAAGTTCTTTTTCTTTCGCACGGCCCCCCTCAAGAAAGTCATTTTCGATACCGACACGCGCTGGGGACAACGCATCAACTACGCCGCCCCGGTGGGCATCGAGCCATTCCTGGCACGACGCCACAGCACGACCACCGACCTCAGCATCATCGCCACCAATCGCCTGCGCATCGATAATACTTATCTCTGGTTCCGCTTGGCCGACCTAAACAAGCGGGGTGTCGCCTTCAACAATCACATCATTCGCTCTAAGTGGAATTACCAATTCACTCCCGAGCTCTCGGTTCGGGTCATCCTGCAGTACTCTGCCGTGCTCGCGAACCCAAACTTCACCAGCCTCCCGACCACGAAGAACCTCAACGCCGATTTCCTAATCACCTATCTCCTCCACCCCGGCACCGCAGTCTACGTTGGCTACAACAGCAACCTGCAGAACCTCGATCACAACCTAGCTCTGGCTCCTGACGGCAGCCTCATCCGTACCCGCGACTCCTACCTCAACGACAGCCGCCAGTTCTTCGTCAAAGTCTCCTACTTGTTCCGCTTCTAATGCCGTGTGGCACGGACACCGCTGTCCGCGTGTCAGATGGAGTGCGAAGCCAGCCCGCTCTACCGGCCCAGCGAGTGGAGAATGGCCAATTCCTGGCGGGCCGACTCTGCGCGGGAACCCCGAGGTTCTTCGTTGAGAAAGGTTCTCAGCTCGGCGGACGCCTCACTCAGTCGGTTCTTCTGTTCGTAAACGCGCGCCGCGATCCGATGCACGAAGGCATGAGCTTGCGACATGTCATGAGCCTTGCGGCAGGTGGCGAGGGCATTATCAGGGTGTTGATCCATGAATTGGGCATACGCCAGCAGGCTCAGCGTTGTCGCATCGGTAGGATCGAGAGCCGAGGCTCTCTCCAGCAGAGTCTCTGCTTGACGAAAATCGTTATCCGCCATGCTCAGCCGGCTTAAGTTGACGTAAGCCAGAGCGAAGTGGTCATTCAGACTAATTGCCTTTCCCAGGGCTCCACGCTCCTGCTTCTCGTCTCCCATGCGCTCATACGCGACGGCCAGATTGTTGTAAGCAGCGGCGTAATCGGGATAGATCGCAGTTGCCCGGTGTAGCTTCTCGATCGCCTTGGTCCAGTTCTGGCGGATCATGAATTCGTTAGCCCGGTGGAATTCTCGCTGGGCATTGCGTGGGACTTGGAGATCAACCACCGCGACAAATGGACTGAGTCGCGTATCCTCCCATTCAACTTGAGCGAGAGCCGACCCGGAGAGAAGAAAGAAGAAAACCACGAAGCGCGCCAGCATAGTGCCGCTCCACAGAAGAGCTGCCGCCACCGCTCTTCGTGCGACGCGGCGATGCAGGTGAGGATCTTCTCTTGCTCAGACGTGCTGGAAGACAAATCGGTAGCAGCCATTGCGGGTTGGGCCCGATGGGAATCCTGCAGTTGTTGATTTCGTAGTCATGCCGTTGGTGAGACACCCGGTGTACAGATGCCTTGTAGTGCCAGTGTCTTGTGTGAGTATCCCAGTGAACAAAGCCTTGCGTTGGCTCGCCCACAAAAAAGCCGCCACGCAGGGCGGCTCCGGGCAGAATCACGACGACCGTTAGTCCTGCTTGGCTTTGTGTGGCTTGGCCGAATGGCCTTTCAGTTCGACCACAATCACATCCAGCGCCGAATCACCGGTGTTTTCCGGCAGGTGGATAGTCGCGGCTTCATACTGCGCCTCGCCTGCTTTGGTCACAAACTCTTGTGTTTTGCCATCAGGATAGGCGAATTGCCCTTTGCTGTCATTGAGGAACACCGCAACCGTGTCGGGGTGACTGTGCATCACCGATTTCTCATGTGGACCGTAGTGCACTTTCAGAATTCGTACTTCGTTGTTTTCGCTCACCACCGAGTAGTGTTGGGGATCAACCTTGACTGCATCTTGGGCAGACACCATGGAGGCAAAACAAAGGCACACCATCAGCACCCCGCATAGAGTAAGCCGCACTCGCATGTTGCTCTCCTTAGTAGTCTTTATGGAATTCGTTGAGAAGCGGCCCAACGTTACTATTCGAGCTAAACGCTGTCAATAAACTTTGCTGCCCGGTGCTCCAGGTTCGCCCGCGGTTTTTGGCGCTAACCTGGGTTAAGAAATACTAGCCTGCTCCTCCGCTATGGATATGCGCCTTTTCGATGTCCTGCCGTCCTCTCCGGCGCGATTTCGACCGAGCCGGTTTTCGCCAGGTCCCTCGCGGATGACAAGAGCTGAATCCCACGTTTGCGAAAAGCTCGCAAATGTAGAGCGCCCGGCTTAACTCAGCTAAACTTTCTTGTCATTCAAGCGCAGCGAGGAATCTGCTTTTATTCTATTCGCCTGGACACACCAGATTCCTCACGGGCTGAAGCCGGTTCGGAATTACGGGCATTAAGTAAAGTGACTCTGGGAGATTCTCGCCAAGCCCGGTGCCCCGGGATCGCGCCCGGGTTTTGGGCCTGGGCTAAGAGATAATGGTTAAAGGGCCGGCCATACTACTGCAGGCGCGGCCGCTTCCTTGCCCTGGACATCTGGCGCAACTTGAGCAGCGCCATTTCCAGGCCCGAGCGCGCGATATCGGAGAGATCCAGATCAAATTCCTTGGCCAGCGCCCGGAACTCCCGGTCCATGCTGATGGGTATACGAAAGGTGTACGGCAGGCCGCGTTCTTTCTCGGCTGCAGTGACGAGCCGGGTCAGAGGATCGGTTTCGGCCTCAGCGGCGTTTTCGGGAGTTGCCGTCCTCTCTTCGGCCTGACTAACCGGCTCCTCCGCCGGAGTGACAATCTCCATCGATGTCGTCAGATCGAGATCCGCGCCTTTCAAAATGGGGCGCTCGTGGAGCCCGCTGAAGTCGGCTCCGAAGTCAATACCGCCGTTGCCCTCTCGCTTGTTGCCGCTAGCCATTTCAGAATCTCCTCCCTCAAAGAGATGTACTCGTTTGCTCCCTTACTCTCCCGCGCCAGCTCAAAAATCGTCAGCCCGACATCGCCGGTGCGACGTATGTGCTCACGATGCACAATCTCGCTCTCCAAAACCCGGATCGGCAGGCCGGCCAGGTTCAGCATCAGCTGCGTCCGCGCCCCTTTGGCTGAGTTCGTACGCGCATCGCGATTGTTGATGAATGCCAGTAAATCCAGATCTGGTTTCGTGCTCTCCCGAATCGCCAGGAGCCATTGCAGAAACCCGATGAGTGCGCGGAGATCGTGTCCGGATGGCATCACCGGTATCAGAACCGCGTTCGATACCAGCACCGCGTTACGGAGCACTTCCCCATCCTTCTCTCCTGGATCCCTGGGCGGACAATCAATCAGGACCACGTCATAAGGATCGACCGCCAGCGCCGCCTTCAGGAAGTTCCGAACGTTGGTCGACTGCAAGCCCAAAACTTCGTACGAGCAGCCGGCGCCTTCTCCAGTTCTGCGCCACGAATAAGCGCTGGCCTGGCTCCCGTCGGCGTCAACAATCAACGTTCGATAGCCTCTGACCACGAACGCACCCGCTAAGTTGGTAGCGGTAGTAGTCTTTCCGCTCCCACCTTTCTTGTTTGCAATCGCTATGATCGTTGCCATGTTTCGCAGCCTAACTCTCCGGGGGAGCCCGAGCCGAGTGACTACTATGGTTCTTCGGGGTGACGAAGCTGAGCGACCGCCCTCCTGCCAAGCACCTTGCAGCCGTATCCCGCTGAGCTACCAGCCGCAGTGCGTATTACACGCTGTCTTACCTGCTGTCTGACAGACTGTAAGACAGACGCGCTGACGGACTACTCCCCCCGCTCATTCGCCCACGCGATGTGCATGCAGTCCCTCCCCGCACGCCTTCGCTAGTCTTACCGCCCGCTCTTCCGCCACTCCGCCCTCCCGCCAAAAGCTGCGCTCCCTCTAGCGTCCCTTGTCTCGCCTGCCCAGCCGCTTGGTCGCATGATCGCCCAACCTAGGTGTCGCGTCGCATTGCTCGAACCCGCTCTCTCGCCCTCGTGTTCCCACTGCTGCCTGCCTGCTGATTCGCGCTTTCGCGCCTCCGTCCTTTCATTCGCCATCCAGCAAGCAGTCGATCCAGTCGCGGTCCCAAATTGTTTCGACCCCGGCCTCATCCCGAATGTCCGGTGAGAGGCCTTTTGTGGGCGGCTCCTCCTGGCGCCCCACCTGTAAGCAGCTGACCGGAGTCGATTCCGGCTTTTCACACTTTCTTTTCACCCCCTTAAAGTAGACGCCCTCGATTCACCCTACTCCACGCAGCTTAGCTAACTCCTTGTGCTACAATGCGATACCCATGGTCCTTAAGGCCACTATCCGCCCCTCAAACTACATCTTGTGTTTACTCTATAGTTAATACGCAACGGCTATTTACCCCATAGTTAATACCCTGCTCAAGTGCCACTTGAGGCCTCCATTAAAGTCCCGCTTCGCGGAACTCTCCCCTTCGAGTGCGGCTTGAATGCTGGGCTAGCGCAATTCTTGAGGGATTCGGAAGTTAGGGTGTTGAGTGAACTGCGCCTGCGAAAGTAGCTGTTTCTGAAGGCTCTTGGCGAGGAATTTATGACCGCAATGTGGCCGTTTCGCGACTATTTCTGGAGCTTTCGGAGGGCCGCAGCCAGCGCATCGATGGCCAGCTGGCCGGCGTGCGTAGAGGCTTCTGGCACCCCTCCAACGATCTCGACCACATCTTCGCGTCGCAAAGTACTGATCTCAGACAGAGTCTTGCCGCAAACCAACTCGGTTAGGGCCGATCCGCACGCCATGGCTGGGACGCACCCTTTGGCCTTGAACCGAATCTCGGCAATGCGACCGTCGGCCACCTTCATGGTAAGGCGCAAGATATCGCCACAGGCTGGATTCGCCACCTCGACGCTGACGTCGGCGTCCGTCAGGTCCCCCGCGTTCCGCGGATGCTGAAAGTGGTCGAGCAATTTGGGAGACCACATAGGACTCGATTTACAGGAAGCAACCCGGCGGCCGTTGAAGCCACCCTAGCCGGCGACTCCGCTAAACTAGCAGAATCGTCCTCCAGCCATAAAATGGCCACCGACCACACGCCTCGCCGCATTGTAAGCCTGCAACCCAGCGCGACGGTAATCCTCGCCTGCCTAGGCCAACTGGATCGCGTAGCTGCCTGCACGAAGTATTGCGCCGATGTCTGCCCCGAAGCCGCCCACGGCCGCGCGATCATCGCCGACTCCTGGACCGCCAACTCCGCCGAAATCGTCGCTGCGCATCCGGACCTGGTCATCGCCGCCGTCCCCTACCAGGAAAGAGCGGTCTCCGAGATTCTCAAATCCGGCGCTCGCTTTCTCGGCCTCGCGCCCAAAGAGCTGGCCGACATCTTCACCGACATCGCTACCATCGCCGGCGTTGTGAGTGCATCCGAGCGCGGGCAGCATGTGATCCGCGATATGCAACAGCAGATCGAATCGATCCGAAAGAAGACGCGCAGCCTCGCTCGGCCGAAAGTCTTCTGCGAAGAATGGGGGAAGCCGGTGATCTCCTCGCAGCCCTGGGTTGCCGAGCTGGTCGAAGCGGCAGGCGGCCAATTCATCGGCGAGCCCGGGGTCCAGCGCTCACCCGAATCCGTTCTTGCTGACGATCCGGATATCCTGGTTGCGGCCTGGTGTGGTGCCGGTGACCGTGTCCCGCTGGAGAAAATCGTTCGGGACCGAGGCTGGGGCGAGATGACCGCCGCCCGCAGAGGACGCGTCTACTGCGTTCGCGACGAACTCCTGAACACTCCAGCGCCCACGCTTCTCGCCGGGCTTCATGCGTTGGCCGCCGCCATTCATCCCGAACATTTTCCGTCTCCGTCTGGCATACGACGGATTACTGAACTAAGAAGCACCGCGCGCGAGCATCGTTCTCGCGTGTGATTTAATATCTCCGATATGCCCGACAAGCCCCTCGAAGTACGAAGAAATCTCAACCGCCTCGTGCTCTCAGCCGGCTCGCCCGACGAGCTGATGTCAGGTATCACCAAGCTCCTGCACGAAAGCATGCCCAAGTACAACTGGGCCGGCTTTTACATGCTGGAGAAGGACACGCAGCCTCCAGTGCTGGTGCTCGGAGCATTTCAGGGCGCGATGACGCCGCACACTCGCATCCCGCTAAACCAGGGGATCTGTGGCGCAGCGGCATCAAGCGGCAAAACGCTGGTAGTCGACGACGTCAGCTCCGACCCTCGCTACCTGGCTTGTTCCCCAGAAACTAAGTCGGAAATCGTGGTCCCTATTTTCGTGAGAGGCAAAATCGTCGGCGAACTCGACATCGACAGCTTTTTCCCTGCCGCTTTCTCTGCCGAAGATCGCGAGTTGGTAGAACACTGCGCCGCTGTCGTCGGTGAATACCTGGAAACTTCCGTTCCCATGAAGGTCCGCGGTCGCGAATGAAGCGCGTGGTCGCAGCCCTCATTGTTAAGGACGGGAAGATCCTAGTCTGCCAGCGCACCCGTCACCAGGTGATGCCGCTCAAATGGGAGTTCCCCGGAGGCAAAATCGAATCCGGCGAGGAGCCCGGTGAAGCCCTTCGTCGCGAACTCGAAGAGGAGTTGGGCATTGATGCGCACATCGGAAAAGAAGTCGCCCGCATTCACCACGTCTACAAAGGCGGCGGATCAGTCGAGCTCCATTTTTATGTTGTTCATGACTACCAGGGCGAGATCGAGAACCGAATTTTTCGCGACGTGCAATGGGTCGACCGCAAGGCACTCCCCACTTACGACTTTCTGGAAGCCGACTTCGAATTAGTGAACGACCTGGCGAACGGCAAACTTCTCTGATGAAGAAATGACTACCGCAGCGGCTGATCGCCCACCGGGCGCCGCTTCAGAGTCGGAGGCTCATCGCCGCTGTCTTTGCCACTTTCGGTGGTGTCGTCCGGCTTAGGAGTACCGCGGCGTAGGGTGGGGCGGTTGCCCTCTTTCTGGTCGTTGATCTTGTGACGGTTCTCCAGTTGTGCCAGCCGCGCCTTCACCTCTTGAAATTCGGATGAGTCCAGCTTGTACTGCGGCTCGGGCGGCAGCAGAGTCTGGATTTCACGCTGGGATCTCGACATCCGGTCGGGAGTCTGGGGATGCGTGTCAAAAGCCTTGGCCAGGGTGCCCGGCTTCTTCTTCTCCAGGGCCTGGACCTTTTCGAAGAACGCGGTGAACGCCTGCGGATCGTACCCCGCTTTATACAAGTACTGCACGCCGAGGTAATCGGCTTCCGTTTCGAACCCGCGCGAGAACTTCAGAAAAGTCATGGGGAATGCCAGACCGGCCAGGTTCTGGGCTGCATAGCCGATCCCGCCGCCCACAAAGATCAGCGGAATCGAGGCGAGATTCATCAATTGTCCACGCGTAGTTTCACGCGCCGCGTGACATGCCGCCACGTGGGCGATCTCATGTGCCATCACGCCGGTCAGTTCCGCTTCATTGTCGGCCGCTAAGATCAATCCCGAATTCACGTAGAAGAAGCCACCCGGCAGGGCAAATGCGTTGACATCATCGGAATCGATAACCTTGATTGTAAACGGAACCTGCGAATCCGAGTTTCGCACCAGATTCTGCCCAATGCGATTGATGTACTCGGTGACTACCGGATCCTTCACCAGCTTGGCCGTCTGCTCAACCTGCTGCGAGTATTCCTTTCCCATCCGGATCTGGCCGTCGATGCTGTACCAGTTTCCCAGTCCCCTCCCGCAACCTACATTGCGGTTGCCAATGGCATCCAGATCGCGAAGGCTGCGGTCGTGATACACCTTCACCGGGTGCAGAGTTGTCTCACTTGAGGCAGGATCGCTGCCCGCCGAGGCCAATGCGCTGGAAACAAGGAGGGAAAAGACGGTCAGGGCACTTGTAGCAACCCGCTTCATGGCTCACCCCGGAAGGCGATACTATCTCTATCATACCTAGATGCCGGTTGCCAGCATTATGGTTACATGGGATTGGAGGCCAGACCTAACCGCTTCCACTCTTAAGCGCCCAGAGGTAGGCCGCGCTGAGCAGGATCATCACTATTGTTGTGATCCAGGCGATTACGTTGTACGCGCGTGAGTTCACGTAATCGCCCATCAACGCCCGTTTGTTCACCAGCAGCAACATAAAGATGAGCACGAACGGTATGGCAATTCCGTTTACTACCTGCGATAGGATCGAGATCTTTACTAAAGGCAAATTGGGTGCCAGGATCACACCCGCGCCGGCGGCGATCAGAACGGTGTATAACCAATAAAAAACCGGGGCTTCCCCAAACTTCTTTCCTACTCCCGACTCAAACCCGAGGCCTTCGCAGACTGTGTAGGCCGTCGAGAGTGGCAGGATGGATGCCGCAAACAACGATGCGTTGAACAATCCCAGCGCGAACAGGATGTAGGCATAATCTCCAGCCAGCGGATGCAGCGCCTGCGCCGCATCTTTAGCGTCGGTCACATTCCGATAGCCGTGCGCATACAGCGTTGCCGCGCACGCGATAATGATGAACCACGCTACGACATCGGTGAAGATGCAGCCCGCAACTACATCGATCCGGGAAGTCTTGTAGTCACGGCGTGTGACGCCCTTTTCCACAATGGACGACTGCAGGTAAAACTGCATCCAGGGAGCAATGGTTGTGCCAACTACGCCGATCGCCATGTACAGGTAATCCTGACGGAGCAGGACATTCTTGGGCGGTAACTTTAACGTGGCAACCAACGCATCAGCCCAGGCGGGTTTGGCCAGGACCCCGGCGAAGATATAAGTCACATAAAAAAAGGAGGCGGCGAGGAAGACCTTCTCTACACCTTTATATTGACCTTTAACAATGATGAGCCAAACGATGATGGCACAAATAGGAACCGAATAGATTCTCTTGACCCCAAACAGTTCCATGCTGCCCGCGATGCCCGCGAACTCCCCCACCACGTTGCCGAAGTTGATGAGCAGAATCCCGAGCATCATGAAGAACGTGATGCGGAATCCGAATTCTTCGCGAATCAGGTCGCTGAGTCCTTTGCCGGTCACTGCGCCCATGCGCGCCGCGATTTCCTGAATTACGATCAGGGCAAACGTGACCGGAATCATGGTCCACAGCAAGCTGTGCCCAAACTGCGCGCCGGCAGCTGAATACGTGTAGATGCCGTTGGCATCGTTGTCGACGTTCGCCGTGATGAAACCCGGACCGACCACCGCGAAGAACAGCAGGATCCGGATCTTCCAACGCCTCAGGAATTTCATTCGCACAGTTCGGAACCATATATTTCACAACCGCGGCAACAGAATAAACGGAGTGCAGAATTATGACTAGCAAAAGAATAAGTAGTCTGGACCAGCGGACATTTTGTTACTGACGAGTCAAGCCGTGGAAAACTGGGCCCGCCGGCACGGCGCTACGATCGGGCATGAATTCATAACGAAAAGTGCATTAAAGAAGATATGAATTCCGTACTGACCACTGCCCACTGATGCCCACCATCACAATTTTTTATCGTCTTTTAATCTGTCCTCGACAGCACTGAGTGAATCCAATACGCATGACCGAAAAGCCCATAAAACGCTTTCTGTTTGCCAGCGATTTTGACCACACGCTGACCTTTAACGACTCCGGCTACGTCTTAAGCGAGCTGCTAGGTATTCCCACGGAAGAGTTCGAGCGCAAGGCCCGCGGCATGGCCAAGTTGAACTTTGTCCAGCAGGGAGCCGAGCTCGCGTACCTGCTGCTGCACGATCCCATGTTTCGTGGCCACGTGCGCAAAGAGCACTTGCACGAGGTGGGCAAGCGCGTCCGCCTGAAGCAGAATATCGAGTTGCTCTACCGGATCCTGGCTAACGGCATTGACGGCTACCGTTTCGATTTCTACGTCCTGTCGGCAGCGCCGGTCGAGGTCATCCAATCCGCTCTCGTGGGCTTGGTTCCTGCCGACCACATTTTCGGCACCGAGTTCCGCTACGGCGACAGCGGACACATCGATACGATCGTTCGCACTACCGCCGGCTATGGCAAAGTCGCGGTGGTCGACCAACTGCAGAGCGACCTGCAGGTCAGCCCTGATCACATCGTGTATTCCGGCGACGGAAGCTCGGATCTTCACGTGATGATGCACGTCAACCTGCGCGACGGCTTCACTATCGCAGTCTCGGAAACCAAAGATGTCGCCCAGGTTGCCAAGCGCAGCATTCTGGGCAGTAACGCCCTTTCCGTCCTGATCCCGATCCTGGAAGAAATTATCGGCTGGCAGCGTCCCGCTATTCGCGACTTCTTCGAGTCGTACGGCTTCTCCATTCAGGAATGGGAAAGCGTCCGTACCGATTGGCTCACGCTGAAACCTCTCGCGGAGGAGTCCGCCGATTCCGACCCAGGGACAGCGCAATCCGCTCGGGCCACCTAAGGACAGCCGCCCTCGGCTGTCCAAACAAACACCGGTACCACCCGGCCGCCGGGTATCTGCGGGTATCTGGCGGCTTGTGCATCCTATCCCTGGGTCCGCGCATCATTTACTAGTAGATAACTACTTGTGCCGCACCACAGTGGACGAAGCTGAATTCCCATTGAAAACTGCTCTCATCTGAAAATGGGCCCCTTAGCTCCTTATACGCAGGGTAACGGGGATTTTGTTCTCGTTGCATTTGTAATCAGGCGGCTTTGAGTCCGACGGCCGCAACAAGATCATTAAGGGCGTGGACGACGCGTTGGTAGAGTCGGTCGAGCTGAGAGAGACGTTGCTGCTGTAGTTTGTGGTCTGCAGGGAAAGGCCGGAGCAAGCCGGCGGTGAGGGGCGCGTAGATCCTTTCAAACAATTTCAGAAAAACCAAGCAGATGCGATAGCCATTGGGTAAGAGCCGGTAGCGCCGGGAGTGGGGAATCTTTTCTACCAGACCTTTGGCTCTCAGCTTGGAGAGGTCGTAACGCAAGGCGGAGAGGCGGTAGTCAGCGGTAGAGCAATCCAGGGCCTCGGCGGTTTGGGGGTGCAGTTCTGCGGTGGTGAAGGTGCTTTCCGCGGCGATGTGGGAGAAGCGCAGCAGAGCGTGCATCAAGGCCAGTTGCCGAGG
>Ga0209801_1000255_pt1 | contig 37168 bp, 27 predicted proteins | sample GraSoiAngelo_127_FD_185884 | JGI IMG/M metagenome (GOLD analysis project Ga0209801, IMG submission 185884) | Grasslands soil microbial communities from the Angelo Coastal Reserve, California, USA - 14_0927_09_40cm (SPAdes) (version 2) | ecosystem: Environmental > Terrestrial > Soil > Grasslands ... | reverse complement strand
CGCGTGTATGCGATCGGCGACGTGCTCGCCCGCTTTAAACGGATGAGAGGTTACAACGTGCTCCATCCGATGGGATGGGATGCTTTTGGGCTTCCTGCTGAGAACGCCGCGATCGAACGCGGCATCCACCCGGCAAAGTGGACGATGGAAAATATCGGCTACATGCGGGATCAGCTGAGGAAGATGGGCATCTCTTACGACTGGGATCGTGAGATCGCCACGTGCGATCCCGAGTATTATCGGTGGGAGCAGCTGATCTTCATCCGGATGCTCGAGCGGGGACTCGCATACCGCAAGCGTTCCACTGTGAACTGGTGCCCGTCGTGCCAGACGGTTCTGGCTAACGAGCAAGTCGAGAGCGGCCGTTGTTGGCGGTGCGAGTCGGAGGTCACCAAGCGCGACATCGACGGCTGGTTCTTCAAGATCACCAGCTACGCAGAAGAGCTGCTGGATTGGTGCGATCGACTGACCGGCTGGCCCGAACGCGTCATCACTATGCAGAAAAACTGGATCGGCCGCAGCGAGGGCGCCGAGTTCGATCTACCGGTAGTGGGCCACCCGGGCCTGACGGTCCGCGTGTTTACCACGCGGCCCGACACCGTATTCGGCATGACCTATGCTGTGCTCGCGCCTGATCATCCCCTGGTGGACCGGCTGGTGACCGCGGCCGACGAGAAGGCCGAGGTGGAACGCTTCCGCGCTGAAGTGCTCAAGCAATCGGAGCAGGAACGCATAGCCGAAGACCGCCCGAAAGCTGGCCTCAGGCTCTCTGCGCGCGTGGTCAATCCATTTAACGGAAGGGAGATTCCGCTATTCATCGCCGACTACGTGCTCATGATCTACGGCACCGGTGCTATCATGGCTGTGCCTGGTGAGGACCAGCGAGACTGGGATTTCGCGAAAGCGTACGGCCTCGACATCATCGAGACCGTCAAGCGGCCGCTGAACTGGACCGGCGAGGCGTACACCGGCGACGGCATCAAAATCAACTCCGGCTTTCTCGATGGGCTCACGGTAGCCGAGGCGAAGCGGCGGGCCATCGATTGGCTGGTCGAACGCGGCTTCGGAGAAGGGAAGGTCAACTATCGCTTGCGCGATTGGGGGATTAGCCGCCAGCGTTACTGGGGGGCGCCGATTCCCGTTATGTACTGCGATGCGTGCGGCATGGTGCCCGAAAAGGAGAAAAATCTGCCGGTTGTCTTGCCGCATGACGTGGAAATCAGCGGCAAGGGAGGTTCGCCGCTGGCAGGCCACCCGGCTTTCGTCAGCGCCGAGTGCCCGCGCTGCGGTGGCCAGGCGCGGCGCGAGACCGATACCATGGACACTTTTGTCGAATCATCTTGGTATTTCCTTCGCTACTGTTCTCCCCATTACAACAAAGGGATGGTGGCGCCGGACGCAGCTGCGTACTGGATGCCGGTGGATCAATACATTGGCGGTATCGAGCATGCCGTGCTTCACCTGCTCTACGCGCGGTTTTATACCAAGGTGCTGCGCGACCTCGGGCTCGTTAATGTGGACGAGCCCTTCAAGGCGCTGCTTTCCCAGGGCATGGTCGTTAAGGACGGTGCCAAGATGTCAAAGTCGAAGGGCAACGTCGTCTCCGACGACGTGATCCGCGAAAAATACGGCGCTGACACCGGAAGATTGTTCGAACTTTTCGCGGGTCCGCCGGAAAAAGATTTGGAGTGGAGCGATCAAGGAGTGGAAGGAGGCTATCGTTTTCTTACTCGTTTGTGGCGTTTTACTTTCCAGCATCGGGACATCTTGGTCGCGGCTAGATCGAACGTTGCGCAAAACGAGCTTTCTGCCGATATTAGGAACTTGTACCGGCTGATTCATAGGACCATCAAAAAGGTCACGGAAGACATCGAGGAAAGATTTCACTTCAATACGGCAATTGCTGCTGTTATGGAGCTCTTCAACGCTCTGAGCGCGAGCGCGCAAGATGAGTCCGGGCTTGAAGGAGGCGCGCCGGTCATCAAGGCAGGACTGGAAACCATCATCGTGTTACTCTACCCATTTGTTCCCCACGTCACAAGCGAGCTATGGGAGGCGCTAAACCATAAAGCCGCTCTCGATGGAGTTGCGTGGCCGGACTATTCAGCGGCAGCTCTCGAAGAAGAACAATTGCTGATCGTGGTACAGGTTAACGGAAAAATCCGCAGCAAAATCACCGTGCCCGCCGATGTGACGCAGGAACGGATCGAAACCGAGGCGCTGGCGGATCCGAAAGTCATGGGTTTTTTAAACGGCAAAAAGGTTCAGCGAATCGTTCACGTACCGCGCCGTTTGGTCAACATTGTCGTGGAGGGATAAGCGATTGGAAAAGAAAATTCGACTCGTCGCGCAGCGAATGGCTTTTGCGATTTGCCGATTGCTGCTGCTATTTTTAGCCGGCTGCGGTTATCAGCTTTCCGGTCAGAGTAGCTTTCTACCCAAGGATATTCACACCATTTACGTGGAGCCGTTCATAAATCGAAGTCGTGACGTCGGAATTGAAAAAGAACTAACGACCGCGTTGCGAGGGGAGTTCTACCGTAGAGGCCAGCTGCGAGTGGTTGAACAGTCGGAACAGGCGGATGCTATTTTAAGTGGGGTCGTCCGCTCCTTGGATAGCTCGGTTGTTTCGGTGAACCGCAAGGACGAGGCGCTCCAATATGAATCGGTCATGACCTTGGATGTAACCTTGCGCCGGCGCGAGCCCAATGAAATTATTTGGCGGGGCCAAGGGACACGCTTGACGGGGTTGCATAGCGGTTCACGGGCGGCAGTCGTGACCACCTCGTCGGAATTCAAAACGGGAACGTTAAATGCGGCTGATGTTCGGCAAATGACGGATATACAACTGACGCAAACCCAGAATACGGAATTTCGCGACCAGCTGATGGAGCGCTTTGCTAGGGAACTCCATCAGAGACTCATGGAGATGTTTTGAGCGAGTCTTGCCTGAGTCGCCATTTCCTTTGCCGGGCGGCACAGTGTCATATTCTTACGTGATTAATTAGCGGCGGATAGATGCGCTGCGGATCGTGACAAACGGGACAACCACCGAGACGCGGTGTTACGTTTTATTATGCCTTTGCTTACAGCCTTTCCTAAGGCTTTGTCCACGGCTCGAATCTGAATCGAAGCTGTTTCTAAACTTTTAGACGCGACGGCTTGCCGGGCCCTCTTAATCATCGTCCGCAGTTTTGACTTCGTCTCGATGTTTCTTGCCCTTCGCTTTAAACTTTGCCGGTGCCGCTTGATCACCGATGGGTGAATTGCCAAATTACCCTCCTTGAACTAGTGCATTTTACGTACCATCTCCTTCCTTTAGAGTCAATGCGAATAACAAATCAGCACGGCGCCGCCAGCGCCTGAGGCGACGATTTGTTTTTTCATCGGCTTTGCTAGCCATTTTAACTGCTGCTGTGAGACCATGGAGCCTTTCTAAAGAATTCGTCTGTGCGAGCAAGTCATCAACACCGGTAGTTCAAGCTATTTTAAAAATTCCAAGAACACGAATTTGGTCGGCAACACAGGTGCTTGTCTAGATACTTTTAACTGGGAAAAAATGCTAACTGATTAATATGCAGCGATTTTTTTTGCTGCGAAATTAGGCATTTCGCTGAGCTATGCTATTTTTCGCCTTCCGGCTAGACTCTCGATTCACTTATTAACAACTTATTAACAATTCGTGTGGGCCGAGTTACTCAATCGCGTTTTTCTTTTCATCGGTTAGCGGGAAATTTTCTTGATGAATTCCTTGCTTACAAAATTTTTCCGGTATCAACGAGGTGATCTCGCTTCGGTTGACTGCGGGTGGTCTTTGCTCGCGCATGTATACGGGAGTCATTTTGTGCCAAGAAATTTTACTGGCGTGAAATAGCGTGACTCTCTGGTTCATCTTTTTCTCCGATCACATGTTCCAATTCATCCCAAGCGAAAGAATTGTGATCTACCGAAATGTAAGCACGACGAAGGACGAATTCGCCGGTCAATTCAGCAAAGAGCGGCATCGAATGCCATTGCAACGATGAAATTTCACTGTAAACTAGACTGAGTTTCGGTGAAAATCCCCTTGCAACTCATCGGGACTTGTGCAATAAAAATTCTAGCAAATACGGCTTTCCGAAGATGTGTGACGGGAAAGGAGGTGAACTAAGGATGGGAAAAAGCATCGTGTCATTGCCAGCAATTGCCCTCTTCGCTTTCACTCTAACGTTTGCAGGATGCGGTAAAAAGGAAGAACCAGCACCACCTCCGCCTCCGCCGGCTGCAGCGCCAGCGCCGGCTGAACCGGCGGCTCCTGCAGGTACTCAGGCTGCCCCGGGTGGTGACCAAAAGGCACCGGCGGATCAGCCTCCGGGTGGAGCCCCGATGGAGAAGAAAGACGAGGGAGCTAAAACCAAGTAAGGACGAGCTAAACTTACTGCGGTTTTTCGGCAACCGAAGAAGGGGAAGGGTTTTGACTCTTCCCCTTTTTTGCAATTCCGGCCGGGCGGGAGTGGCTTTGTGGCGAGCGAAACCTACATGACTTTTACGGAGCACCTCGAAGAGCTCCGCTGGTGTTTGCTGAAATCACTGGCTGCCATTACCGTCGCCTCCGGCGCCTGTTATTTTTTCTCCGATTTGATTTTCGGCTTTATCGTGGCTCCGCTCCGGCAGAACTTGCAGCCGGGGCAGAGTTTGATCGGGACTGGAGTCACTGAAGCATTTTTTATTGAGATTAAAGTCGCCCTGGCGGCCGGCGTTTTGTTCTCATGTCCGTTCATCTTCTATCAGATCTGGCGCTTCATCGCTCCAGGTCTGTCGGGCAGTGAGAAGAAGCGGGTTCTCCCGTTTGTCCTTTTCGCGACGCTATTTTTTGTCGGCGGGGCCTATTTCTGCTATCGAATTGTTCTGCCCGTTGCGTTTCAGTACTTCATTGAGCAATACGGAACGATGGGAGTGACGCCGGCTATCCGGATCGGCGACTATTTTAGTTTTTTTTTTCGTATGGTTTTGGCGTTTGGCGTGACCTTTGAGTTGCCGGTTTTTACTTTTTTTTTGGTACGTCTGGGCATTTGGGACTATCGTTTCATGCTCAGGTCATTTCGCTACGCGATCGTTGCGATATTTATCATTGCAGCCGTCTTGACGCCGACGCCTGATATCATCAATCAGTGCTTACTAGCTTTACCGATGCTCTTGCTTTATGTCGCCAGTATCGGGGTGGCTTACGTTTGGCGCCGATAATGTCTGTGAATGCACTATTAACCGAGAGAGGGGATAATTGGACGTCATGATCCTACTGGTCATCGGGATTAGTTGTTTTTCTTTGTTGTTTGCGATTTACCTTGCCCGTTACGTCATTCAACGCGAAATGGGCACTGCGAATATGCAGGAGATTTCCAACGCTATCAAGGAGGGCGCCGAGGCGTTTCTTTCGCGACAGAATCGGACCATTCTCACCCTGTCTGCATTACTGGCGGTGTTGATTTTTGTCCTGTATGCATACGTCCGCACACCCAATCCCGCTGATCCGGTGCCTCCAATCGAGCTCGCCTTCTGGACGACGGTGGCGTTTGTATTGGGCGCTTTGTGCTCGGTGACCGCCGGATATATCGGCATGTGGGTTTCCATCCGTGCCAATATCCGAACCGCGGCGGCCGTGCGGTCGAGTCTCAACGAAGGATTGCGGATCGCATTGCGCGGCGGCGCGGTCTCGGGACTATTCGTCGTCGCCATGAGTCTTTTGGGTGTCGGCGGCCTGTATGCCTTACTCAATGCTCTGGGACACGATCCGCAGAAAATTCCTTTCACCATCGTGGGCTACGGCTTCGGCGCGTCGTTTGTCGCCCTATTCGCTCAACTCGGCGGCGGTATCTATACCAAAGCGGCGGATGTGGGCGCGGACTTGGTCGGCAAAGTCGAGGCGGGGATCCCGGAAGATGATCCGCGCAATCCAGCTGTGATCGCGGACCTGGTAGGCGACAATGTCGGCGACTGTGCGGGCCGTGGTGCCGACCTATTCGAATCGACTGCCGCGGAGAACATCGGTGCTATGATCCTCGGAGTCGGGCTGTATCCGTATTTCGGCCTCAAAGGAATTCTGTTTCCTCTGGTCGCGCGCGCGTTCGGCCTCATCGCCTCGATCATCGGTGTCGTGATTGTGAAAACCGAAGAAAAGGGAGATCCGATGGCGGCATTGAATCGCGGGTATTACGTGACCAGCGCGCTGGCTATCGCTGGGTTTTTCATCGCGACGAAGTGGCTTTTAACCGTCGATCCCGCGACGCACCCCGGGGCCGAGAACGCCTGGTTTTATTTTTTCCTGTGCGGTGTCATCGGTATAGGGATGGCTCAGGCCTTTGTTTATATCACCCAGTACTACACTGAATACAAATACCGTCCAGTGAAGGCGATTGCCGAAGCCTCTCAAACCGGTCCAGCGACCAACATTATCGTCGGTGTTGCCGTAGGATTAGAATGTACGGCGATTCCGGTCGTAGTGATTTCAGTTGCGATCATCGCTTCCTATTACTTGGGCAACATGAGCGGTGTTGAGCACGCCGGCCTTTTCGGCACTGCCGTTGCGACCATGGGCATGCTGGGTACCGCGGCTTATATACTGGCGATGGACACCTTCGGTCCGATCACGGATAACGCCGGGGGAATCATCGAGATGAGCGGCCAACCCGAGGAGGTGCGGCAAAAGACCGACCGGCTCGACGCGGTCGGCAATACCACAAAAGCACTGACTAAGGGGTATGCCATCGGGTCGGCGGCCCTCGCCGCATTTCTCCTATTCTCAGCCTATCTCGATGAGGTGGCCCACTACGGAAGCAAACTAGAGTCGGTCAATATCGCCAAGCCGGAAGTCTTCGTCGGCGGGCTTTTGGGCGCCATGTTGGTGTTTCTCTTTTCCGCGCTGGCGATCCGCGCGGTTGGCAAGGCGGCGTACTACGTCATCAATGAAGTGAGAAGGCAGTTCAGAGAGAATCCCAATATCCTCAAAGGAACCGCCAAACCGGACTACGGCCGCTGCGTCGATATCGTGACCGTCGGCGCGCTCAAAGAGATGATCCTCCCCGGGCTGCTGGCGGTTTTTATGCCCGTGGTCGTCGGTCTTATATTCCGCCAATTCGGCGTCGGCGCGGAGGCGGTGGCGGCCCTCTTGATGGTCGGGACGATTGCCGGCATTTTAATGGCCACGTTTCTGAATAACAGCGGCGGTGCTTGGGATAATGCCAAGAAATTCATCGAGAGCGGGCAATACGGCGGCAAGGGGTCTGAGACGCACAAAGCAGCGGTGGTTGGAGATACCGTCGGGGATCCATTCAAGGACACTGCGGGTCCCAGCCTGCACGTACTGATCAAGCTGCTCAGCACGATCACGCTGGTGCTCGCGCCGCTGTTTGTCTAAGTACTGTACCGAATTCTCGCGCAATGGTCGCTCAAGGAGCGACCATTGCGTTTAATGCAAAATTCTCCATCGAATGATTTATTGTTTCCATCCCGTGGCGGTTTTTGTACGATAAGACCATCCCGTGCCCGGATGGTGGAATTGGTAGACACACGGGACTTAAAATCCCGAGGACCCGGAAGGGTCCGTGCCGGTTCGAGTCCGGCTCCGGGCACCAAAATCAATAACTTAGCGCCCTTTTCGCTCAGAAGTTTAAGACCAGTGTGTGCCTTAACTGTGCCCATTCCAAACTCAGCTCTGTTGCCCGGACTTTAACGCGACCACGTTCGTTGTTTTCTCCAAGCTCTGAGCATACTGCGACGTTCGCCGCGCCGCCTCTTTCAAGTCCTCCTCGCTCACGATGTTATAACGGTCAAACACGCTCCGAGTTTTATGGCCGCTCACGCTCAAAAACGGATTGTGGGCTTTGCGTTAAAGAGCCGGTTAGCGTCGCTGTACACCAGAAGAGAATCTTTAGTTGCCGGCGGCGGGCTCATGTACTGCGGGGCGGACCTCGCGGACAGCTACCGACGGGTTGCATATTTACGTGGACAGAATTTTGAAGGGAGCCAACTCGGCTGATCTGCCTGTGGAGCAGCCGACGAAGTTCGAGCTGGTGATAAATCTAAAAACGGCCAAGCAAATCGGCCTAACAATTTCGCCAAGTGTGCTGCTGCGGGCGGACAAGGTGATTAAGTAGCCTGTCGCGTTCAGCTGGTGATTACGAGCTCAATCGCGGGATTGACCGATTTCTCCATCCTGCAGTTGCGGGTGGTCGTGTTGAATCTGCTGTTATTGCGGATCAATTAGCCTGGAAACGGCTCGGTTACTCTCTTATATACGTTTCTCGTGAGCGTGGCCGGTAGTTGTGCGCTTCCACAATCCTCTGAACCATTCGATACCTTCCGGTCCTGAAAGAAAAATGCCGACGCTGAAAACGCCCCAGCTCAAGACCCAGATGACAACCGTCATACCTACTTTGACCGTCGCAGGGAACGGCAAGGCCAGGAGGATGACCGGATACGCCAAATAGACGAGGAAACTGCCGCTTATCAGCACAATTCCCACTGTGAATCGTCCCGTATAATTCGAGAAATCTTTCATAGGCAGAAGGCCGGCTTGTTCGAGCCGTGTTGCCTCTACAAGTCTGCCTCAGGTGAGCATGAAGCATGCCACCGAATCACCGGTATTTTTGACTTCAACCGTCCATTTCTAAGCCGGTTTTGCCAATGCTGGGATAGACGGAAGGTGCTAGGGCGGATACAAAATTGGTGGTTGCTAGATGCGGAAACGACAAAAATGTGTGACCCGGATCATGAGGGCGGCGTATTTTTAGTTTGAGCCTCTAACGTTTTTGAATTGCTTTCGTAATTGGCAGTTTTGTCTCTGCTTTTTTATATTTGTCTTGATTTGCGTTGAGTTTTCTACGCAGCAATCTCACCTGTGAATTTGCCTATTGCGTCGTTGGACTAAACCGATTCGCGGTGGGGAGAGGCTCGTGCCATCGATGCGCTTTCCGCAAAACGCTGTCCTTTCGATAGACAAGTAAATGAAAGGGCACACACCAGCACCCAAACGCCCGGAATTAGGGCGCTTGGGTGTTCGTGGATGTTGTTGCATCGGGTAGTGGTGTGACTTAAAATCCCGACGACCCGGAAGGGTCCGTGCCGGTTCGAGTCCGGCTCCGGGCACCAAAATCAACAACTTTTTCGGTGGAGCTGTTGCGCGGTGGCCGCTATACTACGCGTTAAACGGAACGGGCTCCGGTACTTTCGCGAAAATTGGGATTGATCTCCGAGATTGACTTTAAAGGGAATGCCAAGGCGGTCGCCGCAGAATGATTCGAAAGCTCGCGGTCTTGCGATAAGCGCAAGGGAGATACTGCCGGATGTAGACGAAAGGGCAGCCATGGACAACGTTAATCCACATTTCAAACCGATAAGAGTTTATCTTGAGTCGGTGATGGTCAGTGGGATGCTTCCTACCAAGCACCAGCGACTAAGCGACTATTTTAATTTGGCGGCCGGCTACGAATGCTTCACTCTCAAAGACTCGAGCGCGGAAGATTTCGACGGCCATCCCTTTGCGGTCAACTCTGGGGAATTTCTGATATACAAACCGGAAGTGATGTTGGTCGCCGACATGCGCGAAACAGAGGAAGCCGGTTCATCAGAAGTGAATCTTGAGCGGATCGATAAAGAAGCCAGAAAAGTCATGCTGAGTGTCGGCCCCTTTTGGCTCCAAGGAACGATTCACATCTTACCCGGGAATACGCCCCAACAGGTCTTGACGGGCAAGACCGGGTTCGTTCCTCTGACAGAGGCAAGGCTGCTCAAGCCGGTGCAATCTGAACTTCGAACATTCCTTATCAATCAGACTAAAATAGGCGTTTTGGCCGCTCTGGATTAAAATTTGACGAATTCAATTTAGCGCGCGTCATTCACGAGCCAGCACCGTGGATTTCCTTCATAATCTTTTGAGCTTCTCGTCGACTTCTTTACGAGACGAACTGAGCCGCAGCGCGTTTGGCTTTGCTCTAGGCAACCCGCAATAGATGCACGACCGTCCCATACTCTTTCGTCGCGTAAGCTAAAGTCCTTTAAAAACCGGGAGCGTTATGTGATAGAGTGAAAAATAATCATGGAACAACCGAAAGTGACTTTGGCTGGCATCGAAGCCCAAATCGTAGAATGGCTGGAGACTCAGCCCGGCGGGGCCAACGAGACTTTTATCGCCGAGATGCTTCGGACGGTGATAAGACTCACCCGAGATGGAACGAGTCGCGGCGATTTAAAAATTCTCAACCGGGCATTGAAAGAGCTGCGCTATGCCTTCAGAATCTTCGCTCCTTATCGCTCGGTGCGGAAGGTCAGTATTTTCGGTTCAACTCGCATAACGGAAGACGATCCCTATTACCTATTAGCCAAGAATCTAGGCCGCGGTCTCGCCGAGGCTGGGTTTATGATCATCACGGGCGCCGGACCCGGGATTATGCAAGCGGGTCACGAAGGGGCCGGTCGGGAAAAGAGCTTCGGAGTCAATATCCGTTTGCCGTTTACCCAGAAGGCCAATCGATTTATCCAAGACGACCCCAAACTGATGACCTTTCATTTCTTTTTTACGCGCAAGTTGATGTTCGTCAAAGGAGCCGATGCGTTTATTTTTTTTCCCGGTGGATATGGGACGCAAGACGAACTGGTCGAAGTGCTGACGTTGGCGCAGACCGGCAAGAGCCAGCTGGTGCCGATTATTCTCATGGACCTGCCAGGCAACAGTTATTGGGGTGAATGGGAAGGGTTTGTACGCCGTGCGATATTGAGCCGCGGCTATATTTCTGAAGAGGAGTTGAGCCTGTTCAAGGTCATCAACGATGTCGACGCGGCGGTTGGAGAGATCAAGAGCTTCTATCGTAATTATCACTCCTACCGTTTTGTGAGGCATAACTTGGTGATTCGCCTCAATCATCCACCCTCGCCTACGCTGATCGATCACTTGAATCGAGAATTTCACGACATTCTGAGTGACGGAAAGGTTCGGCAAACTGAGCTCTTACCGGATGAATCGGACGAGCCGGACACATTGCACCTGCACCGCCTGCTCGTCCACTTTAACCGACAGGATTTTGCCCGCCTAAGGCAGATGATCGACGTTATCAATCAAGAAGATTAGCTAAGAGGAACAGACTATGGCGTTCCAGCGAATTGCTATCTTGAGCATCGGTGAAATGGGCTATCATTGGGCGCGGATTCTAACCAGCCGCGGCGTTGAGGTGCTGACCTATGCCAAAGACCGAAGCGAAACCACACGCAAGCGAGCGGAGACTATCGGCGTGAAATGTCTTCCGTCGATGAATCGTCTTGTCCGGGACGCCGATCTTATTGTATCTATCGTGGTCCCGTTTGCGGCAAAGCGCGTGGCTTCGAAGGTCGCCAAGGCAACCGCAAAGTTGGGTCGAAAGGATCTTCTCTATCTCGACGCGAATGCCATTTCTCCGATGACGGCCGATGAAATTGCCAAGACGTTGACCGCGATCGGAGTGAATTTTGTCGATGGCTGCATTATCGGCTCTGCCGCGAAGATGGACAAGGGAGCTGTGGTCTATGTTTCCGGACCTCAAGCGGCGCGCATGCAGGAGTTGGACTCCTACGGCTTATCCGTGAAGGTACTGGGGCCTAAGGTCTCCCAAGCCTCCGCGTTCAAGGTCGTTTACGCCGGCTTGACCAAGGGCCTTCAGGGGCTGTTTGTCGAACTTTTCATGGGAGCGAAAAATTTTGGTCTGTTGGATGAAATTCTTCAGCGTTACGAAGAGAGCTTCCCAGGGTTACTGGAGAAGGTGACTTCGAGCATCGTGGCTTTGCGCATCCACGCGGGCAGACGAGCGGAGGAGATGGATGAGCTGAAACGGACCTTTAACCATTACGGGATGGATGCGTTCATGGCGCCGGCCGTTAAGAAGGTTCTACAATCCATCGCGGCTTTGGAGATCGGCAAAGCCTCTGAGACCGGGGCGCGTGACGGAGATCTTTTAGGAACAGTTGAACTGTTCTTCCAAAAAGGACTGTTGCAAAACAGCTCGAACGCTAGGGCAACGTCAGCCAGCCCGTCGGTGGGCTAGTCATCCTGCGGAATTCCTGATATTGAGGTCGGATTAAAAAGGCACAGGAGGAAAAGAAAGTGGCCAAACCACAAAGCCGAGTGGAAAAAAAGCAGCCGGAGTACGGTTCTGATGTCGTGGTCGATTTGATGAAAGCTTTTGATATCGAATACGCGGCGTTCAATCCGGGCGCGACGTTTCGGGGAATTCACGATTCCATTGTCAATTACGGCGGCAATTACAAACCGGAAGTTATTTTTTGTAATCACGAGGAAATTTCCGTGGCAGTTGCCCACGGTTATGCCAAGGCTAAAGGCAAGCCCATGATCGCCATCGTGCATAACATGGTCGGCTTGCAGCACGCGAGCATGGCGATTTTCAATGCCTATATTGACCGGGTTCCGATCATGGTCCTGGGCGGAACCGGGCCGATGAATACGAAGCGCCGCCGGCCGCGCATCGATTGGATTCACACGGCCCTCGTGCAGGGAAACCAAGTGCGAGACTACGTGAAATGGGACGATCAGCCGTACTCCCTGGCCGACGTGCCGGATTCTTTCATTCGCGGTTACCGCATTGCTACGACCGAACCGATGGCGCCCGTCTACATCAACTACGATGCGGATATCCAGGAAGATTCGATCACGTCGCCGACTGAGATTCCCGACGTCGGCCGGTATGCGCCGCCAGCGCCGATGCAGGCGAATCCGGAAGCGCTCAGAAAAGCGGCTCAGTTGCTGGTCAATGCGCAGTCGGCGCTCATTATCGCCGACACGCTTGGACGAAATCCAAGAACCGTGCCTGCGCTGATCGAATTGGCGGAGCTCTTGTCAATTCCGGTCGTTGACAAAGGCGCGCGCTTCAATTTCCCCACCACCCATCCTCTGGATGTGACAGACGGCGCGCGAGATTTACTGAAAAAAGCCGACGTTATTTTGGCTCTCGATGTGGCGGACCTGTTCGGCTCGCTGACGACGGTCAGTAAACAAACGCGCGTCTGCGAATATGTCACCTCGCCTGGGGTGAAGCTCATCAGCATCGGGATGCATGACATGTTGGTGCATTCTTGGGCCGGCGACTATCAAGCGCTGCAGGCCGTGGATTTGCCGATGTCTGCCGACACCTCGGTCGCCGTTCCGGAACTGAGCCGGCTCTGCCGTGAACTCCTCGGCAACGACGGCAGGAAAAAGGCTGCCATCGAAGCCAGGCAGAAGGAGCTCGCCGAAAAGCACAGTTCTCGACGTGCCAAGTGGCTGGCGGATGCGCAAGCCAAGGGCTCGCAAAAAGAAATATCGACTGCATGGTTGGCTCTGGAACTCGGCGAGGTTATCAGGAAAGAGGACTGGGTGCTGGTGAACGGAAGTTCTAACGGTTGGGCCCGGCGCCTGTGGGATTTCACCAAACCGAACCAATATCTCGGGGCGAGCGGCGGCGCCGGCGTTGGTTACGGTTCGGGTGCGGCCATCGGCGCTGCGCTGGCGCTCAAGGACACGGGCAAGCTCGCTGTAAATATTCAAGCGGACGGCGACCTGCTTATGACGTCCAGTTCTCTTTGGACGGCGGCAAAGCACAGGCTTCCGTTGCTGATCGTGATGCACAACAACCAGTCCTTTTATAATTCCGAGGAGCATGGGATCGAAGTCGCAAAATTCCGCAACCGGCCGGTGGAGAACGCTGGCATCGGGACCCATGTGGATGATCCTGCCGTTGATTATGCCAAGATGGCGCAGTCGTTTGGCGTGAGCGCCGAAGGACCGGTTCAACGGCCCGCGGACGTGAGGCCCGCTCTCGAGCGCGGGCTCAAATATGTCAAAGAAAAGAAACTGCCGTACCTGGTCGATGCCATTGTAGAGCCACGGTAGATTTGAGCCATTTCCCATGGCCAACGATCCGTACGAAGAGTTTCGTCGCGCGGTCGCATGCCCCGACCAAAAAATTGAGCTCGCGCGCGCGGCGCTGACGATCGCGGCGGGCGAGTATCCGAACCTGCTTATCGCCGAATACCTTTCGCGGATCGACTTGCTGGCGGCAGAAGTCGCCGAGCGAATAGGTCAGGAAAGAAATGTTTACCGTTCCATTGCTGGCCTTAACCACGTTCTCTTTCAACGCCACGGTTATCGCGGTAATCGTTCTGAATATTTCGATCCGAAGAACAGCTTTTTAAACGAGGTCATGGAGCGCAAGAGAGGGATTCCGATCACGCTATCGGTTCTCTACATGGAAGTCGCACAGCGGATCGGACTGCCTCTTCTTGGAGTCGGTTTTCCAGGACACTTTTTGGTTAAATATATCGATGACGAGCAGGAGATTGTGATCGATCCCTTTAACGGTGGCGAGGTTTTGTCCACGGACAGCCTGGAAACGCTTCTGCGCCAACTCTTTGGCGGAAATATCGTGCTGCACGCTGATCTCCTCGAGCCAGTGACAAAGAAACAAGTCATTCGGCGGATGCTTTACAACCTCAAGGCGATTTACCTGAGGCGGAATGATTTCTTAAAAGCGCTTTCGATTATCGAGCGCCTTCTGATTCTCGAACCCGGCTCGGCGGACGATTTACGAGATCGCGGGGCGGTTTTTTTAAAACTTGAATGTTTCAGCCAAGCCTTGGCGGACTTTGAAACCTATCTTCGTATGGCCCCCGACGCCGAAGACGCGGTGGCGATTAAAGAACAGGTCGTGAACTTAGCGAAGCAGGTGACCCAAATCCATTAGCGGGGCGCGTGTGTCAGCGGTTCAAAACTGATGCTTCGAGAACTCGCGAAAACTGAAGGCGAATGACGTGGTCAGAAAAAAGTCCTTCACCATCGCCGAGGTAAGCTGCCAAGGCCGAATCTGCCACAGCCGCATTTGCCGCGCGTTTGCCAGCGTCTGCGTCCAGATGCGTTGCAATTCCTGGCGTGAGTAGATGGCGCGGTTGTTCAACGGGTCGAATTTAACCAGGCGCAAGCGTGCTTTCGAAGGGAGAGATTTGCGCAAACATCCGTAGGCGTCTTGCCACTCGTGAATGCGGTCTCCGAACCGGATGCCGTCTTGAATCTTATGCATCTCGTCCAGCCAACGTCGCGCAGCGTCTCCCTCGCGTAGCCTGAGTTCCTGGATTCTCCCTCTCAGACTTTCCCATTGTTTTAAAAACCGATTGAGATCCTTCCGGGTCCAAAGGATTTTCGAGGAGAGCTCTTCCAGTGGGTCGAGCAGAGCTCGGGCTTTCTCCGGTAATGCTTCTTTGGCGTTGGTATAGATTCTTTGCAACTCGCCGATGCGAAGGGCTTGCCAGACGTCACCCTGGACTCTTTGAATTTGCTCCAGCCATTTTTCTTCGGTCTCACTTTTTTTCCGAGTCTGTAGCCAAACCTCTTCCATCTCCTTCATGAATTTGGCCCAGGAAATGAGCAGCTGGGTAATTTCCTTGGCGCGCTTCCAGGCGTGCATGGGCAGGGAATCGATGGCATATCCGGCACGGCGGGCTTTGCGGTCTTTCAAACGGAAGAAGCCAGCAACCATGGGGTGTTGTTTTTCGATCAGAGCGGCGTTTTTGTACCAGAAGAACACCGACATAAGGTTCCAATAGTTCTTCGCGTTATCACTCCAGCGCGACAGGACCTTGATCATATTCTCTTTGCTATAGAAAGTCTTCCAGGCGTTTTCGTAGGCTTCGGTCCATTCCTCGGCCGTCATGCGCGGATGATGGATGGTGGCGTGAAACGAATCGCGTTTGTTGAAATCGGGATCCATCCACTCGCCGCGTTGCCTCATTTCGCGATGGTCCTGAGAACCGGGCAGTGGGGTCAGCATGAAAAAAGAGGCTTGGTCGGGCCCGACTTCGTCCATCAGAAAACGAATGTCGTTCGGCACTTGATCTTTGCAGTCCCAAGGAAGACCGATGATGTATCCCGTGTGCACCACCACTCCGGCCTCGTGCCATTCTTCGATGATATCTCTATACTCCTCGACGTTGTTTTGCTTCTTACCTTCGGCCTTCAAGTTCTCCGGGTTAACGCTTTCCATGCCGATGAAGACCTGAGTACACCCCGCCTTAGCCGCCAAGCTGACAAAATCCTTTGGCTTGCGGGCCAGATCCACCTGCATCATAAAAGAGACCTTAATGCCTTCTTGCCGGAGTTTGATGATGGCTTCGAAAGTCTCGCGCCAGAGTTTCTTCCTGGCAAAATTGTCATCGGTGAAGAAATAAAACGATACGCCATGCTCCGAATAGTTCCTACGCAGGAGCGCCGCGATGCTCTCCGGACTGCGCTCGCGCATCTTGCGTCCCTGCACATTGATGATCGTGCAGAAGCTGCAAGCAAACGGACAGCCCCGCGAAGTATCCGCGGTTCCGAAAGTCGGATAGGCAAAATGCTCCATAGTCTTGGGGCTGGTCTTCGGCAGCGGAGAAGATTCAATATCGACTAGGCTCTGCAAGTCCTGGGCAAAACTATAAATGGGTTTCAGTTGATCGTGGAGAAAATCGGACAGGATCATCTCCCATTTGCCTTCGACCTCGCCGGAAACCACGCAAATGGACTCGCGAACCAATTCTTGGATATCCGGCTCTTGTTCACCCAACATGTTGATCGTCCCACTGGTGTGAAACCCGCCGATGATAACCGCGATGTCTTCGGCTCGGAAAAGCCTCGCCATGTCCAGTGCACGCGGAAACTGGTTGGTTTGCACGCCGACTAGACAGACTAAAAGCTTCGTGCCGGGCTCCCGGCTCCACCTTATGATTTTCTTGATCGGAACTTTTTCCGCGGTTTCGTCGAAGGTCGTGACTTCAATGGGGAGGTCGCCGAACACGCGGCGCTCTTTTACATCATCCGTCAGACCGTGAAGAACATTGAGTGTGTTACTCGGAAGGACACCTTTCCAGAACCGAATCAAATACCCGTCATCGTCGTACTTGGAAGGCTTAATCAGCACAATCCGAAATTTCTCGAATCTCCACGGCTTCGGCATCTCTGCCTCCTGAGCACTTGTAAGTTTGTGCGGCATTTCTTATAAATAGGCGAGTAAAATCAATATTTTTGAAACTGTAACAACCACTCTGTTTCATGTCAAGGCTTTTTTTCATGCGCGTAACGTTCATGACTGCTTTTTTACCGCAGTTCCCATGATTCAGCTGTTCCACGTTTTCAAGACCTATCCGCCAAACTCCCAGGCTCTGAACGATATTAGTTTGGAAATTGACAAAGGCGAGTTCGTTTTCCTTACGGGCCCCAGTGGCGCGGGTAAAACGACGTTGCTCAAGCTGCTTTTTCGCGAGGAGGAGCCTACCAACGGACAGATCTTGCTGAATGGCCAGAATATCAACCGACTGAATAGACGCGGGGTCGCGCGGCTACGGCGACAGATCGGTTTAGTCTTTCAGGAGTTCAAGTTGTTGCCTCGCTTGACGGCGCTGGAAAACGTGGCGTTGGCCGCGGAGGTGGTCGGAACCTCCAAAAATGGAAGTCATACCAAGGCCTATCATTTGCTGCGGGAGCTTGGGTTGAAGGAGAAGTACACGGCGAAGCCGCTGACGCTCTCCGGCGGGGAGCAGCAGCGTGTGGCGATTGCGCGCGCTGTGGTCAACGATCCGATGCTTTTGTTGGCCGATGAGCCTACGGGCAACTTGGACGCGGAGATTGCGGACGAAACGATGCGTATGTTCCTCAAGATCAGAGAGCGGGGGACCACGATCATCATCGCGAGCCACAATCTTGAATTGATTAAACGATACGGCACAAGGATCATTTCTCTCCGGCATGGTTTCGTAGCCGATGACCTGCAAAAGGTCGTAAGACACGAGGGCATGCATTGAAGTTGGCGCCACTTGGCTTCGTCGTTCGCCGGGTAAGGAACAATCTTTGGGAATTACCCTGGACGCACGTGCTTACCGCGGCAACGATGGCGACGACCCTTTTTGTCTTTGGGGCCTTTATGCTCTTGCAAGAAAATTTACAGAACCTTCTCAAGGCCTGGGGTGAGCAAATCCAAGTCAATGCCTATCTGGACAAAAGTCTGGACGCCGCCGACGTTCAAAGGCTCTTGGCTCGGGTGCGGACCTTTCCCGAGGTGGAAGGGGTGCGCCATATCTCCCAAGAGCAAGCCTGGAGGGACTTCCAAGCCGCTCTGGGAGCCCAGTCGGGTGTGCTTGAGGGGCTTCCGCAGGATGTTTTGCCGGCGTCATTCGAAATTAAGATCCGGGAAAATTTCCGCGATGGACCGATGATCGAGGATTTCGTCAATCGACTCAAACGGGAAAAGGGCATCGCACTCGTCGAATATCCGCAGGAATGGGTTGATCGGTTGAGCCTTGTGGTGCTTGCCGTCCAGTGGGTCAAATGGATTTTTGGCGGCGCGCTCTTCCTCGCGACTTTCTTCATCGTGGAAAGCACGGTGAAACTCGCCCTCCTAGCGCGCCGAGACGAAATCGAAATCATGCAGCTCGTCGGCGCGTCGGAAGCCATGATTCAAGCGCCGTTTGTCGTTGAGGGCATGATTCAGGGCATCGCCGGCGCGACTCTCTCGATCATCGGGCTTTGGTTTACATTTCAATGGCTGCGCAATGAAATTCCAACCTTCGGTCTTTTGGGTTCGTTCAGCCAATTTCACTTCCTCAACGCGCGCCATATCGCCTTGATGCTTGCGATCGGGTGGCTTCTTGGAGCCGCGGGTAGTCTATTCTCTCTGCGGAGGTTTATTAAGACGTGGTGAGGCTGACTTGGCGAACGCTGGGTTTTTCGCTTGCCTTAGCCCTTCTTGTGCCGCTGGGTCTTAAAGCGGCGAGTGTGGATAGAGACCTCGAGGGTATCAAGAAAAAAATCGAGAAAGAGAAACAGGGTATCTCGCAGACGGAAAAAAAAGAGGGTTCTATCCTGCAATCGTTGGGAAAGATCGAAGAAGATTGGCAAAGGAAGACGAGAGAGTTAAAGGACGCCAACGCAAAGCTCGATTCCATTTCGACGGAAATACAAAGGAAAGAGGCGGAAGCGGAAAAAATAAAGAATTCCATGAGAAATAGACAGGAGCTGTTGCAGCGACGCGCCGCGGCGCTTTATCGCTGGTATCGCAGCGGAAGCCCTTTTGTCATCCTTAACGGAGACGTTTCCCTGACCGCGTTTTTGCAACGCAAGCATTATTTGGAAACGACGGTGTCTTACGATCGCGAGCTGGTCGAGAAATTAAGTGAACAGGCGCAACGGCACGAAGTGCTTCGAGAAGAGCTCGCGCGCAAAAAAGTAGAGCTGAGCGATCAAAGACAAGTGCTTGCCCAGTCCAAAGATTCCGTCCGTAAAGAAGCCGAAAAGAAGAAAGAGATGCTTGCCAGTATCCGACAAGAAAAAGAGACGCGGGTTCGCGCTCTCAAAGAACTAGAACAGGCGGCGCTCCGCCTACAAAAGATGATGGATGAGCTTGCTAAACGAGCCCTCAGCAAGCCGCCGGAAGTGCCTTCCGGTGTTGGACTTGGGGCCATGAGGGGCAAATTGGATTGGCCTGTTCGGGGTGAGCTCACAAGCGGCTTCGGCAGAACCCGACATCGGGAATTTGCCACCGAAGTTTTTCGCAACGGCATCGACATTGAGGCTTCCCTGGGTCAGGAGATCAAGGCGGTGGAGAAAGGCACGGTGGTTTTTGCGGACCGCTTCTCCGGTTATGGCAACATGGTCATCATCGATCACGGAGAGCGGTACTATACCATTTATGCCCACCTCTCTGAAATTCTTAAGAAAAAGGGAAACCCGATCAAACGGGGGGAAACCCTCGGATTGGTCGGCGACAGCGATTCCTTGGCGGGGGCAACGCTCTACTTCGAAATGCGTAAGGACGGCCGGTCCGTCGATCCTTTGCCGTGGTTTAAGAAGCCATAGATATTTCTATTCGGTTAAGATAGTATACGAACGATTGAAAGGAATTCAGCGAGGAGACAGCCTATGAGATTCGTAGGAAAACATGGTATGCCGGTAGCCCTGTTATTTGTGGGAATGGCACTTGGGTTTTTTCTGGCCGGTCACTGGGTACCTAATGTAGCGGCGGTGCCGCGCCAGGATTATGAAAGCCTCGAAACCTTTACGAACATTCTTTCCATCGTCAAGAAAAGCTATGTGGAAGAAGTCGATACCAAGAATTTGGTTAACGGCGCTATCAACGGAATGTTGAGTTCGCTCGATCCGCACAGCGCCTATCTCACCCCTGAACTTTACAAAGAACTGCAGATGGATACGCAGGGACGCTTCGGCGGTCTGGGAATCGAGATCACGGTCAAAAACGGGGTCCTGACGGTGGTGTCGCCCATTGAAGATACGCCCGCGTTCAAGGCCGGCATTAAACCAGGCGACATGATCTTCAAAATCGGCGACGAATTCACTAAGGATATGACTCTTGTGGATGCCGTAAAAAAAATGCGCGGCCCCAAGGGTACGAAAATAAAAATCTCCATCAAAAGAGAGGGTGTCCCGGAGCTGATTGACTACACGCTCGAGCGTGACACCATTCGAGTGCAAAGCGTTCGCAGCCGCGGGCTGGACGAGGGTTATGGATATATTCGGCTCGCTCAATTTCAAGAGCGCAGCGACCGCGACGTGCAGAAGGCGCTGGAGAAGCTGGCTGCGGAGAAAGGCGGGCTCAAAGGCCTCGTTCTCGATTTGCGAAATAATCCCGGCGGACTTCTTACGCAGGCGGTGCGCGTTGCCGACCTGTTTCTTGACTCCGGTTTGATTGTTTATACGGAAGGTCGTATCGAGTCGCAAAAACAAAAATTCTTCGCACAAAAAGAAGGCTCTTGGCTGGATTTCCCGATCGTAGTCTTGGTCAACGGCGGCAGCGCCAGCGCCTCCGAGATCGTCGCCGGCGCCTTACAGGATCATAAGCGGGCCGTGGTTCTAGGCACCAAGACGTTCGGAAAAGGCTCCGTCCAGACCATTCTTCCTTTGGACGACAACTCCGCGTTGCGGCTGACGACGGCTCGTTACTTTACGCCAAAGGGCCGCTCGATCCAGGCGACGGGTATTGTCCCGGATATCGTGGTCGACGGCTCCCCGCAGCAAGAGGGAAAAGTCGAAGAAAAGAAACGGAGTCCGGGCCTGCCCCTGCGCGAGGAGAATCTGCCCGGGCACTTGCAGAACCCCCTACAGCAAGCACCTGGGCAACAGCAGGACCCGGGTGAAAAAGAGAAAGAAAAATTGTTTCCGCCGTCTGCTCCCACGGGAGACGAAACCATCGACAACGATGTCCAGCTCAAACGGGCGCTCGATTTGCTCAAGAGCTGGGACGTATTCAAACAGTTAGTGCAAAAGAAGGCGGCCTAGCTTTTTGTAGCGCTTCTTCCAGTGATCGCCGCGCGTCGTCTCAGTTAGCCCTCCCTGGGGAGGGCTAACTTTTTTCGCGAGCCAGGTCGTTCATCGATATGGCAAGAAACCGTAGCGAAGTGTCCGACCTACCGTTGTTTGCAGGTGAACGTCCGCGTTTTCTCACCGTTAGCGAACTCAACGAGATTGTAAAGAGCGCTCTCGAATCACAACTGGACGCTTTTTGGGTTTTGGGAGAGATCTCCAATTTTAGAGTGCCACCCTCGGGGCATTTTTACTTCACACTCAAGGACGACAAGAGCCAGATTGCGGCGGTCATGTTCCGGCGGCAAGGGGCGAGTCTGTCGTTCCTGCCTGAGGACGGCATGGAAGTGCTCTGCTTCGGACGAGTGAGTCTTTACTCGGCCCGGGGAGATCTCCAACTCTACGTAGAAAGCATCGAGCCAAGGGGCCAGGGCGCTCTTTACCTCGCCTTTGAACAGCTAAAAAAGAAGCTCGGCGCAGAAGGGCTCTTTGCCCAGCAGCGGAAGAGGCCTTTGCCGTTTTTGCCGGCATCCATTGGAATTGTTACGTCGGATAAAGGAGCGGCCCTGTATGACATGCTGCGAATCATCGGTGACCGATTTCCCGAGCGCCGAATCGTAATCCGTCCGGTTAAGGTTCAGGGCGAGGGCGCCGCTCAGGAAATCGCCGCCGGCATTGCAGAGATGGCTCGGTACGGCGACGTCGATGTGGTGATCGTCGGGCGTGGAGGCGGTTCGCTGGAAGATTTGTGGTCCTTCAATGAGGAGATCGTAGCGCGGGCGATCTTTGCTTCGCCGATTCCGGTTATTTCCGCGGTTGGCCATGAGATCGATTTTACCATCGCTGATTTCGTCGCCGATCGACGCGCGCCGACGCCGACCGCGGGCGCCGAAATGGTGATCCCCAGAAAAACCGATCTCATCGAGCAGCTTGTAAATTTCGAGGACGCACTTGTCAGCGCCATACAAGCGAAACTGGAGATGGCGCATGACCGTTGGCGAGGTCTGGTGAAAAGACTCACGGATCCGGGACGGAAGTTGCGTGAGAATCAGCAACGGCTGGATGAGTTGTCGATAGATTTGCTGCGTCGCTTCCAAGACCGTCTGCGCCGATTGAGAGATCAACTCGCCCAGGCCACCGGACGGCTCGATGCTTTAAGCCCTTTGGCGGTGTTGGACCGCGGCTACAGCATTGCCCATAAGTTGCCCGAGGAAGTCATCGTCAAAGATGCGGCCTCCTTGAAAATCGGTGATCGACTGCGCGTCCGCTTTGCCAAAGGAAAATCCGTCTGTAAGGTCGAGGAATGTGAGTGAGATAATCGTGGGTCGAATTGTGACGATCACGATCGCTGTGCTCGGGGTTTTTTTCGGCGCCGCTTTTGGCGGATCACGATCGCCGTCGGTCGCGGTAAAACCCATCGAAGTTTTTCAGGGCGAGATTGTGGAGTTGAAAGTGTCTGGCACCGGATTGGCAGCAGTCGAGGGCCAATTGGGGAAAGAGACGGTCCGCTTTTATCCGAGCGGGCGTGGAACTTTTTCCGCACTGGTGGGCGTGGATTTGGAAGCCAAACCGGGCCCGGCAAGAGTCTTGGTTAAGGGAACGCAACGGGCGGGCGGGTATCGGGAGACCCAAATCGCGCTTAAGATCAAACCGAAGGCATTCGAGAAAGAATCCTTTTCTGTTCCTCCAGAATTTGACCAACTGAGTCCGGAGATGCTCGAAAGAATTCACCGCGAGCAGGAACAACTGACTCGCGTCTTTTCGACATCCGTCCCGGAACGGTTATGGGAGAACCCGTTTATCGCACCCGTGCAGGGTGATATCAGTTCTTCGTTCGGTTACCGTAGGGTGATCAATGACGCGCCGCGCGCGCCGCATACGGGGGTCGATCTCAAGGCGCCCATGGGAACCGAAGTGCTGGCCGCGAATAACGGTCGAGTCGTTCTAGTGGGGGACTTTTTTTTCAGCGGCAATAGCTTGGTATTGGATCATGGCGCCGGGCTATACACCATGTATTTTCATCTTTCCGAATTCAGAGTCCAGGAGGGAGCTGAAGTGCGAAAAGGCGAGGTGATCGGATTGTCCGGAATGACGGGTCGGGTCACCGGACCCCATCTCCACTGGGGCGCGCGTCTCAATGGCGCTCGCATAGATCCATTCGAATTAGTCAAGAAATCGGGCGGGATGTCCGACAAAGCTTTCCGTTCGGATGCCGCCGCCGATAAAGTGGAGAAATAATATGACGAAGAAGGATCAGATCAACAAGCCATTCGAGGCGGCGCTGGAAGAGCTGGAAAACGTAGTGGAGCGGTTGGAATCCGGCGACTTGTCTTTGGAGGATTCCCTGGCGGCCTTCGAAAAAGGTGTCGGGTTAGTTAAATACTGCAATCAAAAATTAACCGAAGTGGAAAAGAAAGTTGAATTTTTGCTCAACGACAAAGAGGGAAGGCTCCAGCTCAAAACGCTGGACATGGCATCCAGGGGTGAGGATGAAGAGCCGGAGGAGTAGTTGAGTAGCCGTTGCTTTCCTAGACGGCGCAACGGTTACGGGCGGGACGCGGCCAACCATTGGCGTTGTTGTTCGAAGCAACCCCGCGTTTGAAGATCAAAGTGGGTCAGTGATACATTGACGAGGCAAACGGCGCCGGTTCTCAACGCCACACGTGACGAGTTTCGACTTTAATCATTATTTGGCTACCCGACGAGCCGCGATTGATCGTGCCTTAGATCGATATGTAGGAGAGCAGCAGGGCCAAGGGCACGCCGTCTGGCGGGCGATGCGATATGGGCTGTTCCCCGGCGGAAAAAGAATTCGACCGATTTTAACCCTGGCGGCCGGCGAACTCTTCGGCGCGAAGCACAAGTTGTTGATGCCGTTCGCGTGCGCGTTGGAGATGATCCATGCTTACTCGATCATTCACGATGATTTGCCGGCCATGGATGATGACGATTTGCGGCGCGGCGAACCGACCGCTCATAGAGTATTTGGCGAAGGGATGGCGTTGCTCGCCGGGGATGGGCTGTTGACCGAGGCCTTTCATATAATTTCAGCGCCCCAGGTGGCACGCTCGGTGCCTTCAGCGTTGGTCCTGGATTTGATCCATGAAATTGGCCACGCGATCGGGGCGGCGGGTCTCGTGGGCGGACAGGCTTTTGATCTGGAAGCCGAAAATAAAGAGGTGGATCTTGCCACCGTAGAGTACATTCACGTCAGGAAGACCGGCGCTCTGATCCTCACCGCCATTCGAGTCGGAGCCCGAGCGGCGGGGGCCAAGGGGACGGAGTTGCGCCGCGTCTCTCGCTACGGCGAATTTCTCGGGCTCGCGTTTCAGATCGCCGACGATATTTTAGACGTGAAAGGGCAAACGCCGCCCGGTGAGCGGCCGGAGTCCGGACGCAAGGAACGGAAGAAGGCGACCTATCCGGCCGTCGTGGGCGTGGTGCAAGCGAAAGAACGGTTAAAAGAGCTATTACAACAATCGCTCAAGCAGTTGAGCGGGTTCGGCGCGGAGGCCGAGCATCTCAGAGCTATGGCTCATTTTGTCGCGGGGCGGGCCTTACACGAAGAGAGGAATTCAAAAATACCGGAGATCCAGTTCTAATGGCACGTTTGCTTGATGGTATCGAATATCCCAGAGACGTTCGCAAGTTGACTCTAAACGAGCTTCCTCAACTGGCTACGGAGATCCGGGAAGAGGTCATCTCCGTAGTATCGGAAGTCGGTGGTCATTTGGCCTCGACGCTCGGCGCGGTAGAGCTGACGCTGGCTCTTCATTACGTGTTTAAAACCCCCGAAGATCGCATCGTCTGGGACACCGGACACCAGGCGTACGCGCACAAGCTCATTTGCGGCAGACGCAAGCGTCTCGCAACCATCCGTCAGTTGGGTGGCGTCAGTGGTTTCTTGAGCCGAGAGGAAAGCAAATATGACGTGTTTGGCGCGGGCCACGCCGGGACGTCCATATCCGCAGCCCTGGGAATGGTGGAAGCGAAAACCTTGGAAGGATCGTCGCGAAAAGTCGTGGCGGTGATTAGCGACGGCGGACTCAGCGCGGGGTTGACCTTTGAAGGCCTCAACCAGGCGGGTCATCTAGACAAAGACCTGATCGTTGTTCTCAACGACAATGAGCATTTTATCGATCCCAGAGTCGGTGCCGTCTCTTCCTTCCTCAGCAAACAGTTCACCACCGATCTTGGCGTTCGATTGCAAAAGAATCTCTCGACCTTGCTCCACAACTTGCCGAGCGGTGAGAACCTTAAATACGTAGCGCGCAAATTCAGGGATTCTTTTTTAGGCTTAGTCACGCCGGGATTTCTTTTTGAGAGCTTAGGGTTCCAATACGTCGGTCCCATCGACGGGCATAATGTTGCCGAGATGGTGACGACCCTGGAAAACGTCAAGAAGATCGACGGACCCACTCTCATTCACGTCCTGACGAAAAAAGGCAAAGGCTACGCGCCGGCCGAAAGAGACCCGGTCAAATATCACAGCGTGACTGCGTTTCACGTGCTCACCGGCAAGCCAAAGAAGGAAAAGAGCGCCACCCCGAGTTACACGGATGTATTTGCCCACGCCCTTATTCGCTTGGCAAAAGAAAATCCGAAGGTGATCGGCATCACCGCCGCTATGGGAAGCGGAACCGGAATCGATAAACTGTCAAGGGAAATTCCCGACCGTTCCTACGACGTCGGCATCGCTGAGCAGCACGCCGTGACCTTTGCGGCGGGGATGGCAACCGAAGGTCTGATCCCGGTGGTGGCCATCTATTCGACATTTCTCCAGAGAGGATACGACGAGATTCTGCACGACGTCTGCTTGCAGAATCTCCACGTTGTTTTCGCCCTGGATCGCGGCGGTCTTGTCGGTGCGGACGGGCCCACCCATCACGGCGTGTTCGATTTTGCCTATATGCGTGCGATTCCCAATATCGTCATCATGGCGCCCAAGGATGAGAATGAACTTCAGCACATGCTTAAGACCGCCATCGAGCACGACGGGCCTATTTCGTTACGCTATCCGCGCGGCGAGGGTTGGGGCGTAGAAATGGACCGCGAACTGCGGCGGATCGAGATCGGCAAGGCGGACCTTTTGAGGCCAGGAAAGGACGTTGCGATTCTGGGGATCGGCCATACGGTTTTGCCTGCACTGGAGGCGGCGCAGGACCTGGCGCCGTTGGGTATTGACGCTGCTGTGGTGAATGCTCGCTTCGTGAAACCGTTGGACAAGGATCTTTTGCGTGACGTCTTGACACGGGTTCCCAACATCATCACCGTCGAAGACCATGTCATCGCCGGCGGTTTTGGCGCCGCGATTCTGGAATTTCTCGCCGAAGAGGGAATCAGCAATGTGCGCGTTCGGCGCTTGGGTGTTCCGGACCGTTTCATTCCTCACGGAACTCAGGATGAATTGAGAAAACTCTGCGGCTTCGACCGAGAGGCTATTACCCAAACCGCGCTGCAAGTGGTTCGGTTCGAAAGGAAGCGACACAAGGAGGGATGGGAAAGAGGGAGCGCGTAGACAAACTTTTATGCGACCGCGGATTGGTGGGCAGTCGGGAGGAGGGGCGCGGTAAAATATTGGCCGGCGACGTTCTGGTGAATGACCGGCCGGTCACCAAAGCCGGAACCCTGGTGGACGAGAATGCCGCTATCCGATTGAAGACCAAGGCCTCACCCTACGTGAGTCGGGGTGGAACGAAGTTAGAAAAAGCACTGCAAGAATTTCACATCAGCCCAAACGGGAAAGTCGCCCTCGATGTCGGTGCATCAACGGGTGGTTTCACCGACTGTTTGCTTGCTCACGGGGCCATCCGAGTCTATGCCGTCGACGTTGGTTACGGCCAGCTGGATTGGAAACTAAGAAACGATCCGCGAGTGGTCATCTATGAGAAAACCAACATCCGCTATCTTGCGGCCGGCGATTTGCCGAGCCCGGCGAATCTGGCGACCATCGACGTTTCTTTTATCTCTCTGAAACTCGTTTTACCGCAAGTTAAGGCGCTTTTGGTTGGCGGCGGCGAAGTCGTGGCGCTGATCAAGCCGCAGTTTGAAGTCGGAAAAGGGAAGGTAGGGAAAGGCGGCGTGGTGCGGTCATCCGATGAGCATCTACGTGTGATCGATGAGATTAAAGCTGCAGCCGCGGCGCTTGATTTTGAGGTCCAGGGCGTTATTGAGTCGCCGTTGCTCGGTCCGAAAGGGAATCGGGAGTTTCTTATCTATCTGACTGTTCCTTCAGTATTGCAAAGTTAGCCAGCTCGTCCGGTAGAGTTTCATTCTCTTGGCGATTTTGGCTCATTAAGGCAAATGGCGGGGTTTATCAAAGTAGCTCACCGAGGCGCTTCAGGTAATTTTCCGGAAAATACCCGCCTTGCTTTTGCAAAGGCCATCGAAGCTCGCGTCGATATGATCGAATTGGATTGTCAGCTCTCTCAGGATGGTCATGTGGTTGTCTTCCATGACGAGCGACTCAGGCGCACGGCGGGTGTGCGCGGCAAGGTGAGCGACAGGAGTCTCGAACAGTTGAAAAAACTCGATGTCGGCCAGTGGCGGAAAAAAGCCTACAAAGGGGAGCGGATTCTTACTCTAGAGGAGGTTCTGGAGACTGTCGTCGGCAATGTCGATCTCTGCCTTGATATCAAACATTTTCCCCATTCCCTTCAAGGCATCGAGCTCAAGCTCTTGTTCACGCTCAGCCACTACGACTATTTAGATCGCACCATTTTTTCTTCGTTCGATTATCGGTGCCTGGATCGGGTCCGAGAGCTGGCACCTGAATCGCGCGTCGGAATCTTATTCGGATCAGGTATCAAAGAAGATCCGTTTGAAGCGGCGCGCCGATTAGAGGCTGGATCGATCCACGTTCAGAAGGAACTCGCCACCCGCGAGTTTTTGGACAAAGCGTGGGAAGACGGGCTGGATGTTCATGTTTGGACGGTGAATGAGGTTCGCGATATGGAGAAATTTGCCTCTTTGGGTGTGCAAGGTCTCGTCTCCGATTGGCCTGAGAAATTCTGGAAGCTGAAACTAAGATCGAACTAGCCGTCGCGGACGCGCGCGATTGTGACGCTCGAGCAAAAGAGACCCGCGGGTTAATTTTGCACGTTCAAAGATGCCTGCGGGCATGCTTTCAGTAGCTCCAAGCACTCCATTTTTCATGTGAATTGCTTGACTTGGACAGCAAATAAGCTAAAATCAATTGCGCTAAAAAAGCGGCCCTGAGGTGATTGGGGGTGAGTTACATTCATGACCGGAGTTCGAGTTCGAGAAAATGAGTCCATAGAAAGCGCTATTCGACGTTTCAAAAAGCTCTGTGAGAAGGCGGGCATACTAGCTGAACTACGCAAGCGGGAACATTACGAAAAACCCAGCGTGAAAAGAAAGAAAAAGGCCATTGCCGCTAAGAAAAGGGCGATGAGACGCGTGCGTCATTCTTTTTAAGCCTTGATCAGGACCGGTGAGATTAGAGGCGAGATCATATGGAACTCAAGGTGGAGATCCAGGAGGCCGTAAAAAGGGCCATGAAGAGTGGCGACGCGGTGACTCTTTCCACATTGAGGTTGCTTTTATCGGCCATACAAAACGAGGAGATAAGAGTTCGCAGAGCGCTGAGCATCCAGGAGATTCATAAAGTCATCTCGACCGTGTGTAAACAACGGACTGAGGCAATTGACCTCTTTGCAAAAGCGGGAAGAGACGACTTGGCCCAAAAAGAAGCGGCCGAGCTTAGCATCCTGCAGCGATACTTACCCGGACCACTGACTGAAGAAGAAGTACAGTCACTCATTAGGGAAAGCATTAGCGAATCCGGCGCGCACGGAGTTCAAGACCTAGGCAAGGTCATGAAGCTCGTGATGCCCAAAGTCACGGGACGCACCGACGGGAAGCGGGTCAACGAGTTGGCTAAGGCGTTACTCGGGGGATAACGCCATGAGACTTAGAGGAGGTCCAAAGGTTATCCCTCGCGTGGAGCACTAGTGCGCTCCTAGCCAGAGTCTGACAAGAGCCGGAAATCAAGCGGGAATTCAAAGCTGACGTATGACGGCCATGTTGCGGATTTTGGGGGCGGGCGTAGGTTGCATTTTATCTGGCCGGTGCTTTTTCAGAGGCGTCAGCTCTGGGATTAAGATTGAATGTATCCTAGTCTGAATGGTCCCCGCCAGTGAACTGGATCGATCTATCCCTTCTTTCCATTCTCGTTCTCTTCGGGGTGCGCGGCTATTTCAAAGGATTATTTCGAGAAATTTTTTCTTTGATCGGTTTGGTGCTGGGCTTCTTGGTGGCGGTTCGTTATGACCTCTCGATAGCTGCAGTCGCAGGCGCTTACTGGAGTGCTTCCCCTTTAGTACTCAAAGGTGTAGCTTTTGTGACACTATTCTTTGTCGTCTATTTTCTCCTGAACTTGACTGGTTGGCTGCTCCATCGTTCTGAAAAAATACTATTTCTCCAAACTTTAAACCGCGTCGGCGGTGTGGTTATCGGGATCGGCAAAGGCGCTGCGGTGACCGCTCTGATTGTTTTGCTCGTCAGCTCGGCCTCGTGGGTGCCGCATACAACTCGCGATGAGATCGAGGGTGCCTACCTCATATCACCCTTATCTCGACTCGGGGAAGGTATCCTTCGGATCGGTAGAGAAAAACTTTTCCCCAAAGCGCATGACGAGGCGCAAAATTTGCTCGGCCTTCTCGTCGTGTAACGGGCGCGGATGATTAGCCAGGACAAAATCATTGAGATTCGAGACCGCGCTTCGATCGTCGAGGTGATCTCGGATTATGTCACGCTCAAGAAGACTGGCCGAAACCACATGGGGCTATGCCCCTTCCATTCGGAAAAGACGCCTTCGTTCACCGTCAATGAAGAAAAGGGAATTTTCCACTGCTTCGGTTGCCAGACGGGCGGGAGCATTTTTCAGTTTTTAATGCAGTACGATCACCTGACGTTTCCCGAGGCCGTAGAGCGCGTTGCCAAGCGCTACGGTATCACCATCGGGCGGGCAGAGCGGGCAGGCGCGCCGAATGAAATGGGCGAAAGGGAATCCTTGTATCGCATCAATGAGCGGGTCGCAGCCCATTACCAGGGCCTGCTTTATAGCCATCCAGAGGGAAAAAAGGCGCTGGATTATCTGAAATCACGAGGCGTGGATGAAACTACGGGCCGGAGCTTCATGCTTGGTTACACACCCCAAAACGGGTCGGGCTTGCTGGATTTGATCAAGAAAGAGAAGATCTCAGTCAACGATACCCTTCGTCTGGGGCTCATGGGACAGCGCAATCCCCGGCAGTTTTACGAGAAGTTTTTTGCGCGCGTGATGTTTCCCATCGTCAATGCCGGCGGGAAAGTTGTTGGTTTCGGGGGGCGTGTCCTCGACCAAGGGTTGCCGAAATACCTGAACTCGAGCGAGACGCCGCTGTTTCATAAGGGTTCAACACTGTACGGTCTTTTCCAAGCAAAGGAAGGAATTCGCAAAGTCGACCGAGTCGTTGTCGTGGAGGGGTATTTGGACGTCATCGCCTTGTTTCAATACGGCGTCTCGTACGCCGTGGCGACTCTGGGCACCGCTCTCACTGTTGACCACGTCCGCGTCCTTGCGCGTTACACAAAAAACATCATCGCTTTGTTCGACGGCGACGATGCCGGACACAAGGCGGCGGCGCGCAGCTTTGAGATTTTCGTTGAAGCGGGATTGCTGGGACGGGCCGCCTTTTTGCCGAGCGGCGAAGACCCGGATACTTTTGTTCGTCGCAATGGCAAGGCGGCCGTCGAAGATATCCTCGAACGGGCGGTGTCGTTGGCGGATTACTACTTTTCATGGTTGGAAGACCGCTATGGCAAGACCTTGGAGGGAAAGAGTCAGACCGCGTCGGAGATCAGTCGCGTTTTGACCAGGGTAAGGAGCCCGTTTGAAGTTGATCTGTTAGTGCGCCGTGCCGTGGATACTCTAGGTGTGCGCGAAGAGGTTCTACGTCGTCCGAATGTTATCCGAGGAAGTCATCCGCCGGCAGCTCGAACGGCAGCGGTTCCGCTATCATCGCTCGCCCAAAATCGTGAGGATATAGCGGAGCGTTCACTGATCAGCTTAATGCTCCGCTTCCCTTCGGTGATCGGAGACGTTGAGAAAGAGAAGGAAGTTAGGCGCTGGATTGAACAGCCATGGCAACCGGTTATTGACCTGATCCTCTCCGAGTGGCAAGAACGAGGTAGGTTGGATCTGTTTCGGGTCACCCAAGGGTTATCGCCGGATATGGCGGCTCAGATGGCGGCGCTGGCTTTGGAAGCGGAGTCCATCCCTGAGGCTGATTGTGCAAAGATGGCGGCTGACTGCTTGGCGCACTTGCGACGAAAGCATCTACGAGGGTTGGAGCGAAATCTGCGGATCGCAATTCGCACCGCGGAAGAACAGAAAGACGAGAAAGCCAAGAGAGAAAGGATACTAGAATGGCAAGACGTCGTACGAAAAGAACGCCAACTAGAACGCCGAAGGCCCGAACCGAAGATCACCACCCGGTAAGAAAAGAGAAATTGGCCGCCGAGGCCGGGCAGCCGGTGGAGAAGAAAAACATGAAGGAGGTCAAGAAGCTCATCGATCTGGGTAAAGAAAAGGGCTATTTGACCTATGACGACGTCAACGACATGCTCCCCGCCGAAGTCGTATCGCCCGATCAGATCGACGATGTCATGTCCATTTTTGGGGAAATGGACATTGAAGTTGTCGATGCCAACCAAAGGGTGAGTCTTGGTAGCGCTGGCGAGGAGCTGGCCGAAGAGGAGGAAGAAGAAAAGGAAATCGATAGCGACGTTGAAGGCGATATGGTCGGCAAGACCGGTGATCCCGTGCGGATGTACCTGCGTGAAATGGGAACGGTCTCTCTTCTGAGCCGTGAGGGCGAGGTCGAGATCGCCAAGAAAATCGAAGAGGGAGAAAAACAGGTTATCGATGAAGTGCTATCAAGCCCGTTGGCGTTAACTTACGTTCTTGAGCTGGGGGAAAAACTGGCGCAGCACGAGATCCGTGTCCGGGAGATTATTAAAGAGGAAGGCGAGGAAGAAGCCGAATATCTCGAGAACGAAGAGGTACATGAAAAGCGGTTGCTCGATCAAATAGGAAAAATTCGGCGTACCGCCAATGATAAAGAAAAAATCAAAAGGCAGCTGGAGGCAAGGAGGCTTTCGGCGCAACGACGCGACGCGCTCCTGGAGAGCCTGGCTAAAAATCAAGTAAAGCTCATCAATGGCCTGAAAGCGCTTCAGCTCAATCGCAGACAGACGGAAGCCATCGCCGAAGGACTGAAGAAGGCGATGGATAGGATGCAGACTTTTGAACGACGCATCAAGGATTTCGAGTTGAAAACCGGGAAACCGTCTACCGAAGTGCTAAAACTGGTGTCAGGGCTTAACGGGCGCAAGCGGGATTGGCACCGGATCATGGGCTCGCTTCGCATGGGACACGACGCGATTCTCAACATGGTGGAGGAGATCAAGAATGCGCGGCGTGACATCAAACATATCGAGAGAGATTTGGAAATGCCGGCCGAGGAGATCAAGCGGCGCGTCTGGTCGATCATTGAAGGTGAAACCAAAGCGAATTTGGCAAAGAAAGAGCTGATCGAAGCCAATTTACGTTTGGTCGTAAGCATTGCGAAGAAATACACCAACCGGGGACTGCAGTTCTTGGATCTGATCCAGGAAGGTAATATCGGTTTGATGAAAGCGGTCGATAAGTTCGAATATCAGCGAGGTTATAAATTCTCCACCTACGCCACATGGTGGATCCGTCAAGCCATTACCCGGGCAATTGCCGATCAGGCGCGAACCATTCGCATCCCGGTCCATATGATTGAAACCATCAACAAATTGATCCGTACTTCGCGATATCTGGTTCAGGAGATTGGACGGGAACCGACCCCGGAGGAGATTGCCACCAAGATGGAGATTCCTTTGGATAAGGTGCGGAAGGTTCTCAAGATCGCCAAAGAGCCGATCTCATTGGAAACTCCCGTCGGCGAAGAAGAAGATAGCCATCTGGGTGATTTTATCGAAGACAAACGAATCATCACGCCTTCGGATGCGGTCGTCAATATCAACCTCCAGGAACAAACACGAAAGGTTTTGGCCACGCTCACGCCGCGCGAGGAGCAGGTACTGCGCATGCGCTTCGGCATTGGCGAAAAATCCGATCATACTTTGGAAGAAGTGGGTCAAAAGTTTACCGTCACGCGCGAGCGCATACGCCAGATCGAAGCCAAAGCATTGCGGAAGCTCAGGCACCCAAGCCGCAGCAAGCGGCTCAAGAGCTTCATGGAAAACTAAATTTTATTCTCTTGCCTTCCCGCAATCTAACACACGACCCGACAGCCGAAAAAAATTACGGGCCCATAGCTCAGCTTGGTTAGAGCCACCGGCTCATAACCGGTCGGTCCCTGGTTCGAATCCAGGTGGGCCCACTTTCACCTTTCTTAATGATTTCCTCCGCTTGGTCTTGTTCCTGGGGTCCAGGGGTGCCAAAGGTTTCACTCAAGGTTTCACTTTCGGCCCCTAAAAGCCGGTTTAACTGCTCCTCACTGTCGCCGCCAAGATACTTCCCGTAGTGCTTTTCGATCATTGCTACCGACGTTCCGCAATACTCGGCCAGCCATCTGATCTTCACTCCTTTGGTGAGCCCCATAGAGATAAACGTATGACGCATCGTGTACGGCTTTCGCACGCGCACGTTCCTCGACTTTATCCATAGGTGTCAATGGTGTCCAGCCAATGACGTTCTATCCTGTGCGCGCAGAGGATTCAAAATCCTCGTGTCGTTGGATTCGATTGCGCCACTGTATCTATTTCGGCTATATGGTTTGTGCTGGGAGGAGCAATCGAGCACAGAAGACTGGAAAGACGTCAGGAAAGTTTGGTGATGCAAAATCCCTGAGCTGCTCTGACAAAGCCCGGTGGGAACGAAGAGGCACACGAAGTACTTGGTGAGAAGAGGGAGTAACTATGAAGTCGCTCAAGCTCAGAGTGCGGAAGACGATGTTCGTGTTTATAGCGGCAACAGGCGTTTTCGTCCTGCTGTTTGCGCAATGGCGGACCCACTCGCAAGCGCTCATGTCGGCAGGTGCAGAGAATTTGACCACTCCACTGCTGGGTCTGACCACCGCACAACGGGCAGATTTCGACGCCGGACTGGCCGAGTTCCAGGCCGTGGAGACCATCGCAGAGGGCTTGGGGCCGGTGTTCAACGGAAAGAGTTGCGCCGAATGTCATGCTGTGCCGAGCGTGGGGGGGTCGGAGCCCAATCTGGGCGTGGCGCGTGAGACGCGTATCGCCAGGCTGTTCAACGGGGTCTTCGACCCGCTGGACGGCTCGGTATCCGTCGACAAAGGCGGCGGACTGCTGCAACAGCGCGCCATCGACCTCCCGGGCTGTCACCTGAAGCGGGAGGTGGTGCCTCCCGAAGCCACCTTCGTTTCGCTGCGCATCAGCACAGCGTTGTTTGGTGCGGGGCTGATGGAAGCCATTCCGGACACCACTATTCTGGGGAACACAAGCAACGGCGGCATAGCCAACTTCGTGTTGAACCCCGACACCGGGCGGACCGAACTCGGGCGCTTCGGCTGGAAGGCGCAAGTGGCCACCTTGCATCAGTTCGCCGGGGACGCCTACCTCAACGAGATGGGCATTACCAACCCCTCCTTCCCGCATGAGAATAACCCGCGGGGCCAGCCGATCCCGCCGGAGTGTGACACGGTGGCGGACCCCGAGGACGACGGCTCAGGCCTGAACGCGTTTGCAAACTTTATGCGGTTCTTAGCCCCAGCGCCTCGGCGTCCCATCACGGATCAAGTGCGGCAAGGAGAGCAAGTGTTTAGTCAGATTGGGTGCGCTAGTTGCCATGTGCCCACGCTGACGACCGGCAACAACCCGGTCGCAGCGCTGAGCAACCAAAGGGTCAACTTGTTCTCAGACCTGCTGCTGCACGCCATGGGAGCAGGGCTTGCTGACGGCATTGAGCAAGGCCGCGCCAAAGGGGACCGAGTTTCGCACGGCGCCATTGTGGGGACTGTCGCGTCGGGATCGTTTCATGCATGACGGAGGGTCGAACACCATCGAGAAAGCGATCCTACGCCATGGTGGGGAAGCCCAGAACGCCCGTGACCGCTTCGGGGGACTCAGTCCAGCCGACCACGATGCGTTGTTGGCATTTCTGGATTCTTTGTAACCTGCTGATATGCGGCCGTTGAATAGCACTGGAACAGATATCTAGTGTACCACATATCTGTTCCGATGCTGCCGCTAACGCGTGCAGCGTGATCCAGCGAAGGACACATCACCAAAAGAGCGGAAGACCCTGGATGTCTTGACTCTGTTGGTTAAGTCACCTTAACAAATGACCGCCTGCGCGCAGCATGTAACATCCACCGCAGAGCCAAGCGAACCCGGCCTTGATCAGAAAATAATTGTATACAACTTGATTAAAGATACTATAGAGTGGGCGCCCGTGGAACTCGGCGTCTTTACCAGCCCAAAAATCCTTAAAAACCTGATGGTCCATAATGGAAGAGAAGCTTAGGCTTAAACCCACTTTACCGCGAGTAACAGTGGCCGAACGATATCGTAATCACCTAATTTTCGTGACAGGGGACCTAGAACCACAGACAAATTTATGGACAGCACGTGCCCATATACAATTTAATGAAAGCTCTCGAACGTTTCGCGATGTCTGGCTACCTAGTCCCACTGTTCGCTTTGAGACGAAGAGACAATCCGAAGAACACATGATGAAAGAAGCTAAAAAGTGGATTGATGATAAGATTGGCGACTCGGCGGGGCGAACACAATACCCAAAAATTACGCTTAAATCAGTGTGGCGTTGGATACTTAACAAATCGGATTAGCTGGACGAGAGCAACTTCAACTGACACTTTCTATTAGATGCAAGAGAGCCGTCCGTCTTATGAGCGGTTAATAATTACGTTTGGTGATCTTTTTTATCGGATGATTTTTCCGTGGTGTTCTCTGGTTCATAGTCTGGCGGTTGTTGAATCCATTGGGTCATCACCCACGTCAGCGCCAATATCCAACCCAGAACGGTCCAGCCGAAAACGAGATTCACGTAGGAGATGGACGAGGCATCTTTCACATGCAGCTTCTTGGCAAGGATGGTTGGCACGAAGTAGAGCACAAGCAGCAATATCGCTTCGATAATTGTCATCACGGCAATGGATCTTGAAGAACAGTCTCATCGAGACGGTTCGCGATACTCCACTGCGCGACGAGAAAGGCAGCGAATGGAAATATGATGCATTCCAGGTATTTCTCACTAAGTTTTGTTGTTTTGAGAGCCTTTGGGATCAAGATTGTGCAGTCGAATCTTTCGGGAAAGGGTCCGCAGCCCGATTCCACACCCTTTTGCCATAAGCGCAACGTTCCCGCCGAAATCTTCCAGCTTTTGCTCAAGAAAACGCTTTTCCTGCTTCCTCATCCATTCGTCCAATGAAGCACACCCAATGATTCCGTTTTCCTTCGGCTGCGGTTCGAGCGCAAGGTCCGGCAAGTCTACGGTTTCGATGATGCGCCCCGCGGCCAAGACGATCGCTCGCGCGAGAATGTTTTGCAGCTCCCTAATATTTCCCGGCCATGGATAATCCATCAAAACATTCATCACTTCCTTGGAGATGGCGTTGATGCCCTTTTCCGCCACAATCGGATGATGACGGAGAAAATCATGCGCCAGCAGCTGAATGTCGACTTTGCGCTGACGCAGAGGCACCAGGTGGATGGGAATCACATTGATCCGGTAGTAAAAATCGGACCGCATTCTGCCCTGCGCGACTAAATCCTTTAGCGGAATGTTGC
>Ga0209801_1000252_pt1 | contig 37412 bp, 36 predicted proteins | sample GraSoiAngelo_127_FD_185884 | JGI IMG/M metagenome (GOLD analysis project Ga0209801, IMG submission 185884) | Grasslands soil microbial communities from the Angelo Coastal Reserve, California, USA - 14_0927_09_40cm (SPAdes) (version 2) | ecosystem: Environmental > Terrestrial > Soil > Grasslands ... | reverse complement strand
ACGATCAGGCGCTTCTTCGTCTCTGCGACGAACTCAACGCGACCGAGACCATTTTCCCGGGCACAGACCTACGCCTCATTTACAAACTCGGCTCTTGTTAATTTCCTCGGAGGTCAGGATATCTGAATTGCTTCAGCTACGGCCCGGTTGTTCAATGCAGCTTTGATTTCTGCGTTTGAAGCCATAGCTCCTCTGCAGCCTTGTATGCGAATGATCTATCCGGCAATCTAAACGCTATTGTGACCACAAGCCCAGCCAGTTCGCGGTTGGTCGGCGATCCAGATGTAAGGCAAAGGGGCACCGGGCAACACTACGTCCCGGCGACAAACTCGTTCGTATGATACGGTTGCGCCTATCGGTAAAAGCGGTGCGGGGGCGCGCGATACGCCCCCGCAAGCCAGGAAAAGCAACCACTTCGGTTAGGCCGATCCAAACAACAGCAACCGCACGAAGTTGGCAGCTTTTTGTTCGCCGAGCTCAGGCAACATCGTAGCGATCAAGGTTCATCACCTTGTTCCACGCAGCCGCGAAGTCCTTCACAAACGCCTCCTTCGAGTCGTTACACGCATAGACTTCTGCGATTGCTCGGAGCTGGGAGTTCGAACCGAAGAGGAGATCGACGCGGGTGCCGGTCCACTTGATTTTGTCCGTCGCCCGATCGCGCCCCTCAAACACGCCTTCGGATGTAGAGGAGGCCTGCCACTTCGTATTCATGTCGACGAGGTTGACGAAGAAATCATTCGTCAGCGTCTCGGGCCGGTTGGTGAAGACGCCGTGTTTGGCCTGCCCGAAGTTCGCATTCAGGGCGCGCATGCCGCCGACCAGAACCGTCATCTCGGGGGCAGTCAGTGTCAGCAACTGCGCCCGATCCAACAGCAGCTCCTCGGCCGACAGAGGCTGTCCGCTTCGAAGATAGTTGCGGAACCCGTCAGCGATCGGCTCCATTACGGCGAATGAATGCACGTCGGTCTGCTCCTGCAAAGCATCCGTGCGTCCCGGCGTGAAAGCAATCTTCACCGCGTGCCCGGCCCTTTTCGCAGCTTCCTCGACGGCTGCGCAGCCGCCCAGAACGATCAGGTCAGCAAGCGAGACCTTCTTCCCCCTGCTGCCATTGGTTTGCGAGCTGTTGAAATCCTTTTGGATCGCCTCCAGCGTCCGCAGAACCTTGGCCAGTTCGGCCGGCTGGTTCACTTCCCAATCCTTTTGTGGCGCGAGGCGAATGCGTGCCCCGTTCGCCCCACCGCGCTTGTCGGAGCCGCGGAACGACGCCGCCGATGCCCAGGCAGTCGTGACCAGTTGGGAGATCGATAGTCCGGATTTGAGGATCTTTGCCTTCAGCGCAGCAATGTCCTGCTCTTCGATCAATTTATGGTCGACGGCGGGAACAGGGTCTTGCCACAGCTGAGGCTCCTTTGGAACGAGCGGGCCAAGGTACCGCGAGATCGGCCCCATGTCGCGGTGCGTCAGTTTGAACCACGCCCGCGCAAACGCGTCTGCGAACTGATCCGGATGCTCGTAGAAACGCAGTGAAATCTTTTGGTAAGCAGGGTCGAACCGCAAAGCGAGATCAGTGGTCAGCATGGATGGCGCATGATGCTTCGAGGGGTCGTGCGCATCCGGCACCGTGCCGTTGCCTGCGCCATTCTTCGCTCTCCACTGATGCGCCCCGGCCGGGCTCTTGGTCAGTTCCCATTCGTAACTGAACAGGTTGGTGAAGAAGTTGTTGCTCCACTTCGTCGGCGTCGTGGTCCAAATGACTTCCAGGCCGCTGCCGATCGCGTCATCCCCTTTGCCCGTTCCAAACTTGCTCTTCCAGCCCAGGCCCTGCTCCTCGATACTGGCGGCTTCCGGCTCGGGGCCCACATTGGCCGCATCGCCGGCTCCGTGCGTTTTGCCGAAGGTGTGACCGCCGGCAATGAGCGCAACGGTCTCCTCGTCATTCATCGCCATGCGGGCGAAAGTCTCTCTGATATCCCGTGCCGCGGCAATCGGATCCGGCTTTCCATTCGGTCCTTCCGGATTCACGTAAATCAGACCCATTTGCACGGCCGCGAGCGGATTCTGAAGATCACGGTCGCCGCTGTAGCGTTCGTCCGCCAGCCACTTGCCCTCCGGCCCCCAGAAAATGTCCTCTTCGGGCTCCCATGTGTCCTCGCGCCCGCCGCCAAAACCAAACGTCTTAAAGCCCATGGATTCGAGGGCGACGTTGCCCGCGAGAATCATGAGGTCGGCCCAGGAGATTTTTCGGCCATACTTCTGCTTGATTGGCCACAGCAGTCGGCGCGCCTTGTCAAGATTCACGTTGTCCGGCCAGCTATTGAGCGGCGCGAAGCGCTGTTGACCCGCTCCGGCCCCGCCGCGGCCGTCGCCGATGCGGTACGTGCCCGCGCTGTGCCACGCCATTCGAATGAAGAGTGGCCCGTAGTGGCCAAAGTCGGCCGGCCACCAATCCTGCGAGTCGGTCATCAAGGCATGCAGGTCCTTGATCACGGCGTTCAGGTCGAGGCTCATGAATTCTTCCGCGTAGTTGAACTCCTTGCCCATAGGATCGGACAGTGGGGAATGCTGGTGCAGGACTCTCAGGTTCAGTTGATTCGGCCACCAGTCCGCATTCGTCGCGGCCGTATGTCTGTGAGCGCCGCCCGTTACCGGGCACTTCGTTTCGGTCGACATGATTTGCTCCTTCCTTCCAGAAAATTATGACGAACTACGAACGCGCACCTGGCTTTCCCAGTCGCGCGATCGCTACTCTGATCAAAATTCTTGCTTTCGGAAACGTGGGATAAGATTCCCGTTGGTTACAGAATATTTTGCTTAGGTTTTTGCACGGCAGCGGCGACAGAGGCCAAAGACCTCGATCAACGGCTGCGTCAGATCAAAGCCGACCGGCAGTTGCCGGGATAGCCGATTAAAATCGATGAACTCTCCTTCGATGTCCTGCACCGATTTGCAGCGGGCGCAGACCAGGTGGTGATGAGGTTCGAGATTGCCGTCCACCCTCAACGTGGGCGCGTGAGGAGTGACCTCTCGCAGCAACCCACACTCGATGAAAAGCCGCAGATTGTTGTAGACCGTGGCGAGAGAAATCGACGGAATCAGACGTCGGACCGCGGCGTAGATGTCTTCCGGGGAATAGTGCCCGTGGGAAGCGATCACGGCCTCATAAACCACCTGACGTTGGTGGGTGACCGCCAAACCGTGTTTCGCGGCCAGCTCACGGAACTGTTCATGGGTGAGGCGCATGATTATCGAATAAGAACTATTATCAAACCCCTTAGAGCCGTGTCAACCGAAATCTTTCTTGTGCCCTCGGAGGGCGTTCGACCTTAAGGTGAGACTGTGGTGGCTCAGCGATCACGGGCGGCATTGGGACCCGCTTCTGGATCGATGGTCGGCAAGCCGGGAGTACTCGCGCGATCGGCCGCGGATTGCCTGTCACGCGGGCACATCCCTGAGGATTAGGTACATCCACGACGAGTACAATAAAGAACAATTATGGAACCGCGTCCTGACGTCATAGTCGATTTTCCCTTCGAAGACGGCATGCTGTTCGTCGCCGTTCAGAACATCGGTTCTCAGCCGGCACTGCGAGTCCAAGTTAGCTTCGACCCCCCATTCAAGGGCCTGGGTGGAACTGCCTCCATTCCGGAGTTGCCGCTGTTTCGCAACATCGAATTTCTTGCGCCTGCACGCTCCATTCGCACACTCCTCGATTCCAGCGCCGCGTATTTCGCCCGTCACGAGCCCGAGCAAATCACCGCCACTGCTTCTTACTCCGATCGGTCGGGGCACAAATTCTCGTGCACAATACTCCACGATCTCGCCATCTATCGCGATATCGCGTTTATTCCAAAACTGGAAAGGACTTCTCCAGCCCATGGCCATTCTTCGTGACGTCCCCTATGGGAACCAATACTTTCGTGTCGATCTCGGCGACGGGGGCGAGGGTCCTGCTGCCGGTTTCTCCCAAATCGTTCTGCCCGACATCTCCATCGACCTCATCGAGTACCGCACCGGGAACGACAAGCAGTCAGGAACCCATAAGCTGCCGGGACTGACACACTATGGCAATGCGATTCTCCAGCGCGGAATCATCGGCTCACTTAACCTGTATGACTGGATTAATCAAGTGCGGAATGGGGATGCGAACGCCAGGCGGACGGTGACGATTACTCTTTTGTCGGACGATCTCGCCGCCGTCGTCCTCACCTGGAAACTGCTTCGTGCTTGGCCCGTAAAGTATAGCTTTCGAGACCTGAACGCCAAGGGTACCGACGTAGCCATTGAAGAACTGGTCCTCGCCTATGAGCGGCTGGAAATGGAATGATGCGCTGGCGCTGATCAAGGTTACGCGAGCAGCGTGCCAGGCCAGTCTCGGTCGTCCGTCGGATTAGATAATTACCGAGTATCCAGGCGGCCTTGCGGCCGCCTGGCCCTCTCAGAACTGGGCGTGAAGGTCTCCCTTCACCGAGCTCAAGCCCTTCGAACGCCTCTTTAGAGGAGACGCGGTTTCGAAACGGGAAGACGCTGACGATGAACCCGGTCATGGCACTCGGGATGAAGTAAGACGCGGTTCGTGGCACCTGTCGAACCACCCCGCACACGGGAGACGCAGAATGGAGCGAGGCCAGCCTGTGATCCGGGTGATTCTTGTATGGCACGGCATGCAGAGTCCGCGTTGTTCATGCCAGAGAGAGCGAAGAGTGCGGGTACCCCGAAACGTTGTGCGATGAAGGCCGTCGTAAGCTTGAATGGGATGACGGTATGGGGTAACGCTCTGAAAGTGGAAGAGGCCAAGCCCAGGCTCGAATTCCACGAGGAACCCGGTAACAACCATGCAGATGATGCTGGCGGCTGCCACTCCGAATTGCGGAGCCTCACGGCTGATTCGCCGCGGTTGGGGGGATTTGAACCCGTGTAACTGAGGACAGGCCCGCTGATTCCACAGGACTTAGAAGCAGCCAACCAGTCAATTTAGGACCTAAAAAGGGTAGTTTTGCGGCGAAATGCGGCGAGACATTCCCTAACTACATATCTTCCCCGGTGAGCAGGTCAACGGGCAGGCCAGGAATAAAACGGCCACGTGACTTATGATGAGGACCTGGACTGCCCGTTTTCTTCCAGCTTCCGGCTGGAAGACTGAAGACTAAGGAGAGAACGTTCACACCAGCGACGGTCACGTCGTTCGTGAATTAGGCGTGGGGACGCAAATATCAGACCCCCACGCACAATAGCGTAATGGTAGGGCCGGCAGCCATGGTGCGACTGTTCAAAATTGCTCACCTTTCTCAAATGACCTGCGGCGACCAAACGGACGCGGCGATTTTCGGCGGTCAAAATTGACCAGTCTTTTCCGCACTCTTGTTCTTTAATCAAGATGAACCATCTGTGCTGGCTGTATGGACGCGAGCAGAGCCTTTTAACAAGCAAGAGGAGCAGGTCAGGACGGCCAGGTTGGCGTGCGTTCTGATGCCGCTTCAAAAAGAGATAGAGGAGAGCGCAATGTTTGCTCCCAACGTCGGTTTGAGGGTGAATCCTCTGGGCAAGCTTGTTCAGGTAACCGAAGCGGAATTCGCTGAGGTTACCTCTATGGAAAAGACTATAAGCGAGCAAGTTCGGGAGTTCCGAGACGAGATCACGATGCTACAGAGACTAAACGATGATTACGGGCGCATCAAGAAGTCTCTACTAAGCAAAATGGAACACGAAGGCAGACGATTGAGATTGAATCAGATCAAGACAAAGCTGATGGCACTTAAGGGTGTCACAAGATCCAACTATTCAGAGGGGTGACCGGTCGAATCAATTCGCAACAACGGCAGCGAGGGACCCGCACGTGGAGGTGGCGACATGCTTACGAACGCAGTTGAGATCGTGGTTCTGTTAGTAGTCATCTACATATCGATTCGTTACTGGAGAAAGCGCGCTTAGCCGTCGTGATGCTGATAGTGCCAAATGGCCTCGGTCCTGCGCTCCCATTCCTACGGAGCGCGGTAGAAGCCTTATGACATACAGAAACTGAAGGATTCAGGTGGGAGATCCTGCAGACGCGTTTGCCATCCATAATTGAAGAACTCTCCCGCGGAACACCTAGTGAGGACTTGACGCCGCGTCTGGCATAGTGGTCAATTCTGCTGGCGAGAGCCGGGATCGATCGCAATAGCCATACCCCTTGACGCATGCCGTGTAGTTCCTCTGGTGCTCAACGACCTCCGTGGCGGCCAATTCTGCCGCGGTCAATTTGGAATAGTCGCAAGATTCCGCTCCGCTCTTGCACGCGGAAGCGTTGCGCTGGTGTTCGGCGGCGGCAATTGCCGTGGCTTCCGGTTTGGTCAGTTTCGAGTGTTCACAGGTGCTGAACCCATCCCTGCAAGCGGAGACGTTGCGCTGATGTTCGGCAACGGCCACTGTGCTTGCTTCCCGCTGGGTCAGCTTCGAGTAGTCGCAGGTTCCGAAGCCTCCGCTGCAATTTGAGAAATTGCGCTCGCGTTCGGCAGCGGCCACTGTGCTTGCTTCCCGCTGGGTTAGCTTGGAGTAGTTGCAGGTTCCGAAGCCTTCGCTGCAATTTGAGAAATTGCGCTCGCGTTCGGCAGCGGCCACTGTGCTTGCTTCCCGCTGGGTCAGCTTGGAGTAGTTGCAGGTTCCGAAGCCTCCGCTGCAATTCGAGAAATTGCGCTCATGTTCGGCAACGGCCACTGCTCTTGCTTCCGGCACGGTCAATTTGGAGTAGTCGCATGATCCAACGGCGTTCTTACAGTCCAAGAAGCTCCGCTGGTGCTCAGCAGCACCAACCGCGCTCGCTTCCGCCTGGGTCAGCAAGGCGAAGTCGCAGACGGCCGATCCGCTTGTGCAAGCCGAGAGATTCTGGCGATTGTCGGGTGATTGAGCAAATAGAAGAACGTGGGAGAGGCTAAGGCACATTAGCCAAGCCCACGAGGGTCGTCGCATACAGGCCTCCTAAATGTCCTAGTGATTTCGCGTCGTCAATCCAAACCTCACACGAAACATGCGCTCTAGCGAATGCCTTGGGCCCGATCAGTCCCCCTCGCCTGCACTAGGCGGCGCCAAGCGTCGGTTGTGCTGCGTCGTTCGCACGCAAAACCAAGGCGGCCCGAGTACTTGTCTCTAAAAAGTGACAGAGCCACGATACGCAGTCTTGAACTGTAGGTTCGGGAAGCCCTAGTTTCTTTGCAATCTCAGCGTTGTTAAGACCTTGCGCCACCATCCGGTAAACGGGACCGAGGACGTCCATTCTTTCCCACGAAACACGCATTGCATGCCTGCTTTCCCTATCCCCGAAGGATTACTCGGGGTGGCAACCGCCCGCATCACCTGCTGGGCTTTTACCCGGTTCCTCGCGAGATTCGAGCCTGGGTTTCGCCTCTTCTACTTTCAGAGGGTTGCCCCATACCGTCGTCCCATTCAAGCTTACGACGGCCTCCATCGCAGCAACGTCATTCGTCATCTCGACAAATGCAAAGCCACGTGAATATCCGGTATTGGGGTCCGTTATGATCTCGACTTCTTCGACTGCTCCGTACGTCTGAAACAACGTACGAAGTTCGTCCAGTGCCAGATTGGAGGACAGGTTTCCAACAAATAAGTTCTTCAATGGACTTCCTTTGTCTGCCGACCCATTCGACTGTGGCCTAAGAATCAGGTCATGGCGGTTTCTGCCAGGGAGGAGGGAACGTGATCCAAGGCATCGCTTAGCGCGATCGCCGCTGCCGCAATGTCTTTTTCTGTGGGCGTCTGCACCTGGATCAAGCCGTTGCGACCAAGATTGGGCGGCGGCGAGAATGCATCCTGGTGCTGCATAATCAATTCCAGGTTGTGCGCCAGATCGTTAGATTTATACCCACTCTCGAAATGGATTCCGCCGGTGTGAAACGTGGAAGGCGACATCCGATGGTCACACACCAGGTGCCAATGGCCCCAAGTCGTCGACAACCAAAGTTTAAGGTATTCGATAGAATCTCGTGGACCGAAGCTGTAATCAATGTGGATCAGCCCTGATTCATTAGCTTGTATCAAATCTCGCCAACTCAAAATCACCGCACATTCCAGAATCCGGTCGAGACTATGGCGCTTTTCGGGTCTCATAACGACTCGCTTCCTGGCATACGGTCAGTAATCGAGGCAATCGATAGCCTGGGCTTTGGCTGCAAGTGCTCGAGCGAGAAGAAAAACAGAACCAGCGTGAGAGTACTCACCACCATGAAAATGGATTTCGAGAATCCAATCGGCAGAACGGGATTGAACAGGCCCGCGACGAGCAGAAACAGACTCATCCAGACGTACTGGCGCATGCCCGCAGCCTGCACGAGAACCACCATGGCTGCCGCCGAGACCACGAATTGGAGAAGGATCCCGTAGCCTCCGAGCGGACGCCAGAAAAGACCTCCAATCAACACCGCAATCGCGGCCCACTTCAAAATCTTGGCAAGCATTCATTCCTCCGGTACTAGTTCTGCATAAAAGTAAGCAGCCTACGCGGCATCGTTTTTGTGGCTGTGAGGCGCTCCACTCCATTTTGGTGAAGCTTGTAGGGTCATCAGCCGCGCGCCCATTTAGCATCCTTCTGGTTTGTCCGCCGTTGCTGGATGTCATCCAAGCGACAACTGTGTTGTATGTGCCGGCAGTTTGCGGAAACGCTGGTGTATGGCACGCCTAAGAAGTGTTTGGCAGTTATCCCGGTGACTTCAAGACAATTGAAGTTGTGATCGCTTGTCTCAGCTAAAATCCGCTTCAACGCCTTCCGAATGTTCTTTGCTCCCACAGACCCGAAGAACATCGCTTTCGCTGCTCCCGCCATGAAGAAGAAGTTCCAGCCAGCGGCACGAAGTTTACGGTCGAGGGAGAAGCCATTTCCGGCTCCAACTACGCTCCAGGTCCCGACATACCCCTCACTCTCGATCCCAAGCGCCTGTGCTATCGAGGCCCGGTTGTCGATGAGAACGGTACCGACTTGAATTTCTTGTGACATAAGGCCTCTCCAGTAAAACTGCCTTGGATCGCCATCTGGAACGTCTTAACGTGGTGTTAGGCGGACTACGCGGCTGGAAGCGGTCTTCCACACTCCAGGCAAAATGCCTTTAAGCGGGAGGTGATCAACCCACAAAACGGGCACATCCGTTGTGACCGGAAACCCGCGATTGGTTCTTTCAGCCTTACGCGCACAGACGTGGTGAGATTTCTCAATGAACGAGTAATGAAGGTCCGGAAACCGGTACAGAACGGATGAAGAACGGGTTCCATTGGTAAAATCTCACTCGTGCAGGGGAGCGGTCCCCCACACGTTCCTGCTTCGAGATACATCATCGACCGGTTGGCCGCGAAAAGCTGGTCAAAAGTGACCATGTTGCAAGCTGTCGTCCCATGGTGACCGAGCGTCGACGTGAGGCGGGAGGAAAAGCCGCCGCTTGGCAGGTTCACGTAATTCCTACTCAGATTGTGACTTTTCCCCAAAAGCATGCGATCTTCGTGCCAAGGCGATGCCGGCTAACGGAATTTTTTGTCTTCAGAAATCTGACGAGTCCGAACCGCTACCGGTCGCGAACCGCGAGAGCTTGTACGAGGTCTTGCCTGATTTTCTTCCGTTGGGATATTCGTCGTTCGACGTCTGTTGCGCTTGACGGAACCGTCATAGCCGCTGTCTCCGCTCTGTTGAGAGCTAACAGGTCTTTGATGAGAGCCGTCACTTGTTTGGAAGCATTACTCATAGCATCTAGGCTGCTGCCCACGAAGATAATCGTCATCTTGCACGATCAAGCATTTTCACGAAGGCTGTCGAAATGTGGGCAACATCGACACCGTCTGTGGATGCCCATTCAACAGGCGGAAAGTGGCGTACGATATTCAGTTCACTCAATTTGGAGTGCGTGTTGCCACACGCCAGGCAAGCAGCTCCTACCTGCCTGATCTGGCTTTCCTTCGATATCTCATTCTCGCGTATGGCAAGCGAGCCGGATATAACCGGCCCGCCACAGCGGTCACAGGAATAAGCTGAGATGTGCAGGTACTGTATTCTCATAATGCGTCCTAGCAACGGCGAATCATCCAATTTATCCTACGTTTTCAAACTTCATAGGTCTCTTCAACACTGCTCAGCCACGTGCCACCCATGTGCGCTTTCTTCTCCGTCGCTCCCTCAGCTTTTACCTTGCCGCCGCGTGGAAGGGCGCGAGTCTGAACAAATTGCTCACAATCGACGCGTCCCAGTCTTCGAGGAGTGTTCGTTCCTCAGCGTGATTCGCGCCGTCGTTCGCAGGATCCGTTAGCATCCAACCAATCTAACAGACCAAGAATGCTGCCGCGAGCCAGAGCGATCGAGCAATCTGCAGCCCCATAGTAAAGATTGATGGTGTCGCCATCCGACGCCATGGTGTATCCGCAGGGGAACACAACGTCATGGACATCCCCATGCCGCTCGTACTCGGCCTCCGGCCCAAAAATCCACGAGTCCCCACGAAGCAAACATTTTTCTGGCTTCTCCAAGTCGAAAAGAGCCAAGCCCAACCGATACAAACAGCCCGAAGGCGTGTGCCGCACTCCGTGGTAAAGCACCAGCCATCCTCGCGGTGTCTCAATCGGTGGAGGCGACAGCCCTATCTTGTTCGCGTCCCACCATGCCCCACGGCGAGCCTCCAGCATGAGCTTGTGATTGCCCCAGTGACGCAGATCGGGGGAGTAAGAGATCCACATGTGAGTCCCGAGGGGCGTCATGGGCCGATGAATAAGCGCCCAGAATCCATTAATTCTGCGCGGCAGGAGAGCGGTGTCTTTGTCTTCCGGCGACATGATGACGCCATATCTCTCGAACGTTCGGAAATCCTTGGTCAAAGCCAGCGAGACCCCAGGACCACCCCGGGAAAAACACGTGTACGTAACGACGTACTGGTCGAGTTCTGGTACGAAAGTGATGCGCGGATCCTCAATTCCCCATATTTCCTCGGGATATTCATTGGGACTGGGCATCAAGGTGGGCTGGCTATCAATTTCCCAGCCATCCACGCCATTTCGCGAGCGGGCAGCACATAAGTGTGATAGACCGCGGCGATCTTCTACTCGACAAAGCAACAGGGTCGAACCATCCGCGAGCAGCGTTGCCCCGGCATTGAAGACGCTGTTGATGGTGTAAGGCCAGTCCCTATCCGTCAGGATTGGATTGGCAGGATGGCGAAGGAGCAAAGGCTCAAAACGTGTGGCTATAGCAACGCTCATAAAATTTTACGAATTGTTGAAAGAACATTCAGCGTCAGACACGACACCCACTGATTCGAAAGCGAGCCCCTTCATCGCCGGCGGCTGCGACTCTTGCAGCAGGTGCATTTCCGCAAGGGCCATTAGGAATGACAGCGTCGACTCCGCTCCTTGGTTCTCATTGACTCGTTCCGGATGCAGGCCATCCCGACAGCCGCCGGTACTTGGGTCGTAAAGCGGAACTCGGAGATCGTTCTCTCCCATGAACCAGTTGAAAGCTGACCAGGCTTCCGTGCGCCAACGATCGTTTCCCGTCACACGATAGGCTTCAAGACATGCCGAGACGGCACCGCCTGCCTCTACGGGCTGCTGGTCAAACCGAGCCCTCTCGCCTGCCTTGCGATAAAAACCTTGCGATCCGATCGGGACGAAGTGGCCGTTCTCCTCGCACCGCTGTATGGATGTAAGCCAATCCAACGCTTCGACACCAGCTGAGAGGACAAGGTCGTCCCCAGTCCGAGAGCCTGCCCGCAGAACGGCTTGCGGCAATCTGGCATTTGAGTAAGCCAGGACGTCTTCAAACCAGTTCCACTGTGGCGACTGATTTGAGGCATAGAGTTGGATCAACCGATTTACCAGGACTGATCTCAGCTGCTGAGCATCCCGGTCGCCGGGAAAGCAGTCGAGATATTCCTGGATCCCAAGCAATGCGAAAGACCAGGCACGCGGGCTGGTGAAGGCAACGGCTGCAGCAACGGCGGTCTCGAAGATTCGACCCGCGGCACCCCGGAGTCCTTGCTCTTTAGACCGGCCCAGAACAGTCCCAAGCGCCCACAATGCGCGCCCATGACTATCCTCTGAACCTTCGGCTTCCTTCCATTCGCGTGAATAACTCAGGAAGTTTCGGAATCTGCCGGTCGCCGGATTGAAAGCATGTCCGAGAAAAGCTAAGTACCGCGCAGCGAAATCATCACCTGTGCCCAACTGCTCGAGGAGAACGGCCAAGACGAGTGCGCGAGCGTTGTCGTCGGTTGTGTACCCCTCGGCGTAATTCGGGACGGTAAAGATCGCGTGCTGAAGTATGCCCGTGTCATCCGTCAGTCGATGCAGATGATCCAGGTTTAACAGTGGTAAGCGATTAAAACCTTTTTCCGGCTCTGTATCCGAGAACACAGCGCGTGGCTTCCGCATGCGCTCCGCCCGCGCCCTTTCAAAGCTTCCCCCATAACAATGTGCAACCCTCTCCCACACCATGTTCCGCGCGTAAAGGTAGGCACGTTTTCGCATGGCGTGGCGCGCCGCGTCATTATCCAGAAGTTCTATCGTTTTTTCGGCAATGGCAATCGGGTTTCCGAACGGGACCAACGCGCCTCGCCGATCGTCCAACAATTCGAGGGCGTGCCAATACGGAGTCGAAATTATCGCCTTTCCAGCGCCTAACGCATACGCCAGGGTGCCCGACACCACCTGCTCCTCGTGGCGATAAGGCGTGATGTAAATGTCTGCCGCACTAATAAGTTCGACCATCTCTTCAGCGCTGACGAATTGGTTATGGAAGATGACATGCGACTCAACTCCCAGATCCTTGGCCAGGGCCTGCAAGTAAGTTCGATACTCCTCGCCATCACGGCGGAGAACATGCGGGTGAGTCGCACCTGCGACCATGTAAACCACGTCATCGTGTTGAGACAAAATCCGTGGAAGCGCCTGAATTACGTTCTCGATCCCTTTATTGGGCGAGAGCAAGCCGAAGGTGAGTAGTACTGCCTTTCCTTCTGTCCGAAAGCGATCCTTGTAAAAATTTGGATCGACAAACGGCAGGTCCGGAACCCCGTGGGGAATGAAGTCGATCTTGTCCCCAGGCACTTTGAATATCTCTTGTAAGAACTGGGCAGAGAGTTCGCTCATCACAATGAGACGATCCGACACCGCAGCGATTTCCTCCATCACCAGCCGTTGGTCCAGACTCGGTTCACGAAGAACCGTATGAAGGGTGGTTATGACTGGCATCTTGAGCCGCCGTAGCAGTGCCAAGATGTGACTTCCCGCCGGACCGCCAAAGATCCCATATTCGTGCTGCAGGCATACCAAATCGAAGTTTGTGAAATTCAGAAAATCAGCGGCTTGCTCGTAAGATGACAAATCGTCCTGTGCGAGCGCGAGCCTGACCCGCGCAGGATACAGATAGCCTGATTCCGTGTCATTGACCGGGATGGCAAACAGCCGTGCTGCACCATATTCCGCTGAAATCGCTTCGCACAAATCGGTGGTAAACGTGGCGATCCCACACTGTCGCGGAAGGTAGTTGCCAACCACGGCTATGCGGCTCGGGAGCGCTGCACTTGACTGCAATCGAGCGCGTGTCGCGGGCACTTGAGGGGATGCGATTGGGCGCCTATTCGCAAATTCGAGTGTTCGGGTCGAAGTCATTGTCTCCCTTAGTGACATCAATTTCCTGATCTGCTCGGAGGAGGTGTAGGAAACAGTTAGCTTGCAGCTGAGTCGTACTGCCTCATCGGCGTTGAACTAAGAATGCGCAATGATGCCTTATTTCGCTCGGTCTCACGTGCATTGTGTCGCGGACAGCAATCTCCCCATGCTTAGTATCAGCTTGTTAGACGATGAAGACTGGTCAAAATTGACCAGATTGTATTTCGAAAATGCTCTACCGTGAGGTGTTGTTCTCAGCCACGCTGTATCTGGCACGAGGGCCGCTTCACTGGCTCGTTTCTTGCTAGCCCCTTCGATGGCGGCTCTTTACTTTTTGACAGTTTCCCGTTTCTAGGAGGGTTCCCATGATGGCACCTGAAAAAGGTCCCAATCGCTTGAACATGAAATTCACAGATTTCGGCAGAAAAGTTGTCATTCATCTTGTGCGTGGCCTTCCCCCAAAGGTAAGCAGCGACAAGAAAACAATCACCATTACGTTTCCAGAGCAGCGAGCGCGTCGCAGCACGCTACCTAAAGGGTAGGCATTGCGCCCGGGCGAACCGTCCTGTCTCGGGTAAGGAAGACATACCAGGAACAGAAACCCTGGTTTCTGCGTGGTAATTTTATGACGACTGCGTATCGTGCCGATCTAGTCCGTACTGTCTACGAGAGTGAGATTGCCAAATTAGCGGCCGGCCCGTCTATCAGGACGGAGGCAATTGTCGTTTCGTGCCCGACGACGACCTGTGGAGTGCAATACAGCTTGCTCGGGCCGCGGGACATAACTGAAGAGGAGATCGCAAAGCACACAGCTGCAGTCGAGAAGGCGATGCGGCACGAGTATTGTCCGCACCATCCTCCCAAGATTGAGTTGGACTGATCTGCTTTGTCTCTAGAGGCAAATGCGGGGTAGCGGGTCAGTTTCAATTTCCACAGGCTCGCTTTAGCATCTGCGGTGTGGCATCATAACGCCATGGGGAAGCACGCCCAGCTTACAGACAAGAAATTGGCTTCCGAGCTACGGCGCGCGAAACAGCGGGTCAATGAAGATCTCCGTGAAGCCGAACAGTCGCATCGGTATGCCGATGAAATCGCCGCAAAAAGCCGCAAGCAAGCTAAATCCAGCTTGGGGAAGCCATGACCATCGGCAAAGGCAAGCGTCCCCGCGATCCGAACCAACTGGCAAAATGGGAATGCGGTTGACAATCCTACTGCAGGAGCATACGGTGTTAACGAGCGAGCACCCCTTGCCGCTCTTTCAGGTCCTCTGAACTAAGTCAGTCCATCTGAAGTAGTCCCGCCCTTAGTCACGTAACAATCTGAAAGGTTCACATCACATGAAGAGAACTATGCTTGTGCTTTTTGCTGCAACAATAATGTTGGTAGTCCTGAGCTCGATTGTCCTCGCTAAGAATCCACCCTCGAATGACGATGCGGTGGCGGCGATTACAAAGTTCGAGAATGATGCCGTAAAAGCCGATCTGGCTGGAGATTCAGCTTTCTACGAGAAGAACCTTGCGGACAATTGGACCGGCGGCTACAGCGGTGGAACGTGGTATACGAAGGAATCCATGCTAGCAGAGATGAAAGATACGGCTAAGAATAAGACGAACAGCGAAGAGATTACCGATCTCAAAGTTCGCGTCTACGACAATACTGCGATCGCGACTTACAGGAGCACCTACGATTCAATGGTCGGCAGCGAACACCGCGCTAAGACTGTCCTCAGTACCGACACCTTCGTCAGACAGAACGGTATCTGGCGACAGGTTGCAGGCCACAGCTCCGAAGCAGCAAAGTAAGATTCCATTCTGTCCAAGCCCGCCCTTTGGGGCGGGCACTGGTTACAAACGTACCGGCACTAATTCCGGGCTGCACCGGGAATTTTGGATGGATTTGACAGCGTCTTCGGCCGTGAATCTCCCCATAACCAGTGCCAGGTTACGGTGGGTTGTCATCTCGAGGGGAGTCCGATCAATCCGCTTCACGTATTCAGCGGCGTGAGTACCGACACGGCTCACTTTCACAACAAACTTGATATTTTTCACGGTTGTTCCTATTTCCATTTTTGCACTACGGCAATTACCAATTCTCTGTTCCGTGACGGGCTGTGCAGGCCGGTGAGTAACGCTTCCCGATGGCCGATTGGCCGCGCTCACTGCGCGTCATTTTTCCTGCTCTCGCTTGCAGTTGGCATCTTCACTTCTGTGATGTAAATAGAATCCTTGTCCGCGTAGACGTGAGCGGTTACTCGCACGTAATGTCCTTCGTGACCCTTAAGGGTCTCCGGGTTGTCCACATTCCAGGCTCTTTGGTCGGTCACAAACCTTAATTTCTCGCCGTGTTCACTGACAGTGCCGGTCATGGATGTGGGCTGGATCCCTGGGGCTTGATGCTTCTGTGGCGCCGGAATAAGGGGGTCCTGGGCAGCAGCCACGATGCCCGCGGAAAAGCACAGAAGAAGCGCCAGTAAAAAGGTTTTCATGGAAAGAACCTCCTTCTAACGTTCCGAATGACAAATGCGAGGTACAGGTAAGAAAAGGGAGGCGACATGAACTGCCTCCCCTTTCTCCTGTTTTTCTTGCGCTATCTGCAACCCCGAACCGGGCGTTGCTTTTATGCGGCCTTGCCGTGAACCTTGGCTTCGAGGGTCTTCTCGCTGCCAACACTAACCTTGATCTGCTTGGGCTTGGCTTCGGCTTTCTTTGCGAGGTTGATCTTCAGCACGCCCTTATCGTAGTGGGCGCTTACTTGCCCCGGGTCCACCGAGTTCGGCAGCGTGAACGAGCGGGTGAAGCTTCCGTACTGCCGCTCGACGCGACGGAAGTTCTCCTCTTTCTCTTCCTTCTCGAACTTGCGCTCGCCGTGGACGGTAAGGGTGTTGTTCTCGATGCGGACGTCAATGTCTTTCTCGTCGATGCCCGGGACTTCAATTTTCAGGGTGATGTTGTGCTCGTCCTCGTAGACATCGACCGGAGGTGCGAAACCGGTGGTCGTCAACGCCTCCTCCGGGCCTTCGGGGCTATAGAGCTCACGGACAAAACGGTTCAGGCGATTTTGCATTGTGGCCGCCTCACGGAGAGGATCCCAACGGGTCAATACTGTCATAATTTCCTCCTTCGGAAATCTTGAAAACCGGTTTAGAAGCATTCGTCGACGTGAACGGCGCGCCTTAGGCCGTTGCGCGAGCGGCGATCTTGTGGAAGGTCGAATAGGCAACCTCAAGAGTTCTCACCTCAGGAGTGGGCTCAATCACTTTTCCGAGGGTCTTCAGCACTTCTGGGTAAGTTGTGCGGTTGTAAGTCTCCGCGCTCTGCTTCGAGTCCCACAGGCTGATTGCCACCACTTCCGGTCCACCTGGATCCACAAACAACATTTCATCCTTAAACCCCTGCTGTTTACGAAGGGTCGGAATGATTTGGTTTTCAAACGCTTGAGTAAATTCTTGACGTGCATTCGGCTTTAACTGCATAGCGACAATGCGAGCAAACATAGTCAACCTCCAAGGATTGATGGGAAATCTAAGAAGGAAAATTTCAGATAGGCTGACTTAGCTCAGGGAACCTGAACGAGGGACAAGCAACATTCGCTCTACTTTCGACCCTAGTCTCATTCACTGCGATTGTCAATCACGATTCGGCATCGGGGCGCTGGGCGGGATGGAAGCGCTTTTACCGTAGCGCGCCAGCCTATTCCATGTATTGCGTCCTCGCCAGAAGCGCAGGTCTATTTCGTGTTTGATGATCGGTCAAAAGGAGTACGATTGCCTTGGCATTAAGACTAGGGAGTGGTGCTTGTGCCCAATGACCCACGAATGACATGGCGATTCGCCGTCGCGGCCTCCCGGGAACACGACACTCGAGAAAACTCACCTACCTTCTCCAACAGTTCACAGGCCCTCGACAAAGCTGACCCTGCGGGTGACGAGGTCAGGACTTTTACAAGTTCTCGTCGCTAGCATTCTCGTGGGAGATTACCAACTCAAGCCATGATGATGCCACGTGTGAGCATGGCAAGACCTGGAGACTGGCTAAAATGACAATTTTCGTCCTACGGATGAGAAACGGAAATTGCGTCGTCGCGGCGGCAGAAAACGAAACAGCCGCCAGGGAGCGCGCAAGAGATATCGGGAAGAATATTGAGATCGCTAGCGTTCGCGAAATGGGCTCCTTCGTTGCGCAGTTCACGCTGACTGACGAAGGCGAACTCGTTAGCACTTTGCTCGACCGGCAGACCCTTTCTGACTTGCACCGCCACGAATATCCGATGCTGTATGCTGCGCGTTCCCATTCATACAACGACTTTGGGCCATCTCCGACTAATGCTGCCTCGGAGCCGCTTCTCTACGACGCGGGCGTGCGAACGAACAGGGGCGAGTGGGACATGCGCGACAGGAACATGATCTCGTACGCGGTGCAACAGGAAAGAGAGCGATTAGCGAATTGATTTGGTGCGGTTTTTATTCAGAACTCCTGCGGGAAGGTAGGGGAACTGGTGCCTGAGGCGGAACGCCGCGCGGAGCCTGACTTGGCCGCGTAATCGGGGAAGTATGGCAAACAAAGAATGGACCGTGAAAGACTTGACCGAGGCCTTGAAGCAGTTTCCGTTAGACGCAAAGGTTTATTACGAGATGGGGCCAAACGGCCCAGGTACCATTGGAAAAGCGCAATACGTCAAGGTCTGGGGCGAGGACGACGAGGCCGGAGTGCTACTGGACCGATAGGTTCGTCTAACCTGGCATGCCAGGCTTCGTTGCGGGATCCTGGTTAGGCAAACAAAGAACTCCACACTCGTTGCAATAGCTGCAGGATTGGCTCGATAAACAGCTCAGACAGCAGGGTTCTCAGTGGGTGATCCATGAAGATAGCCTACTTACCGGAAGTAGCTTCCCCTTGTTCCGATTATCCCGTCGCGTGGGGTGTGGTGAAGATGCCTTTGTTAGGACAGCCTTCGTCATACATTCGGGATGAGGCTTCTTCGTCGGCCCTCAGAGGACCTGAAAGACGGAGAAGAATCGCTCATCTCTACCATCATGATGGCCCAGTCAGGAAAGAATAGCTGGGTCTAAAGTGCTCACTTCCGTCTGCTGATAGTTACACCGCAGGCCCAGGTAAGGCAGATCGCAAAAGGATGCACCCGTTTTGCGGCTTAATCACGTCACGCTACAAGACATGTTACCTCAGGGTTTGAAAGTCTCTCAAGCCAGCTAAAGTTCAACACAGCGCAGAAATTTCATCACGCATACAGTTCGCGTGTGCGTTCAGTGGCTGGTTCAATGATGTATCGATTCTTGCTCGGACAGAAGCGACATGGCGCTTCAAGCACTTTCCCGGCGGTTTCTTCTACTACCGGCAACTGAAACCCCCGCAAACATTCCTCGCATGTCACTACCACATACGGCATGCCTTGTGAGTCATTCCCATTGCGAGGAATCCAAGCTGGAGCACCCTCCTTCAGATGGGCACTCACCCAGGTCTCGGATGTCCGAATTAGGTCCGCAACGGTTGCCAAGAGACTCTTCGGACTCTGCCCTTTGGCAAAAAAGCTGTCGGCAATCACTTCAGACGGTACGGCATCGCCTTGATAGTCGCCGCTCATCGCCACAGTCATTATTTGTGGGAAACGCCGGCGGACGACGGAGAGTAGCTCATAACCTGACATCTGCGGCATGTTGAGGTCGGAAACGATTACGTCAGGCAGCATCTTTCTTAGCTGCAAAAGCGCCCCGAAGCCATCCTCCGCAGCGGTCACATCATATCCGGCTGACATCAATAGCACGGCAACACTCTCGCGGACACTCGGCTCGTCATCGACCACAAGCACTTCACGCTTCGAAGGGGTCGCCATCGGCACTCCACTCTGCGGTTTGCAGGCACAGCATCACGTGCGAGCAGTTTGGCATCCAGACCTCCTGTGCGTCTGGTCAAAATTGGACACTCCCATTCCAGATGATTTCTCCACAGGCTTGGCGAATAAGGTGCATTTTTCTCGCCCGTTGCAATTGAGTAGTGCTGGCCTGCCGCGTCTCGTTCCTCGGCGTAACCTTTCGGGACAACGCTGATGTGCCGGCGTTCGAGCCCCCTCAGCTTTGCTGACTCTTCGAGACCGTGCAGGCTTTGCTAGCGGGCTGGTCACTAGTGAACAACAGATGTCTCGATCGTCGATGGCTAGGATGTGTAGGCTGCGTCACCGAAGCCTGCCTGAATTGTTTTTCGAACCGAGCAATTTTGAACATCGCCCGATCCTCCGCAAGGCGCACCATCTTTGTAGATAGGGAAAGGGTCATGACTGGAAGTTGTGGCGGCTAAACTAGGCATCGGATGATCGCCGCCCTTCCCCCGGACCCACTCCCAGGAGCCATATCATGGTCAACCACTCGCCTACCAATGCAAACAAATCTCTCGAACCGCCGCTGCCCTATCCAGGAGCGACACCTGACGCGGAGCGCGCCCAGAACCCACCGCTGCCTGAGCCTCCATATAAGCCTTACGCCAAGAAGCCAGCGCCATCTGAGCCTCCGTATAAGCCTTATGCCAAGAAGCCACCGCTATCTGAGCCTCCGTATGAGCCTTACAAGGGCACGTAGTTGCTGGGCGACGGTCAGTCGAGGAGTGCGCGCGGCTCCGAATACCCCAAAAGGACTCCTGGTTTTCTTCCGTCCCGAGTTTTGTCATGTTTGATCGACCAATTTCGAGTTCGCCCGTTTATCTGCGCGAAGTTGCTCTGCACTAAAAGCCTGTCCACAGGTGCCGCATCTCCACTTTGCGTTTGGTCTCACCATGTTTCCCGAGCCAGGGCTGAGCCGGCCATTTTCGCTGGGACGAAACGCCATCACTAGTTCACCACCGCATTCCAGGCACTGTCGCTTACGCATAGTCATGTTGTTACCACAAGCCTGGCTGCCTTGGTCTGGTCACAATTGAACACTGTCACAGGCGAGGAAATGTTCTGGCACCTCATGGACTTTAACGCCCGCTCAATCGCGGGCAGAAGTGGTCTGCTCCAGACCGGCGGTTGCGCTCCACATCCCGGGAATTTCAAGGTGCGGCATTGGGGAACCTGCAAACAACCGTTGACAAGGCTTTGCCAACCAGCGGGCCCACCGCGCAGATCGAGAGACTCGGGCACTGTCGGTGGCGATTCCTGTATCTGCATACATCTGCCTGTAGATCTTGGAGATCAAGACAAAGGCGAGGCGGGCGCGCAGAGATTTTATGAACCGGGACCGCATCCAGATGGACTTCAGTCCATAAAACGTATCCCCGACGGATTGCGTGCGGTGCGGGTTGAGGCTGTGCCTGCGAAAAACCCTTCCTTCTGGACGAAAGAAACTAGGATCGACCGCGCCTATGCCAAGGTAGGGAATTTCTGGCTTCCCACTTCCAATCGAAGCAGCAGCGCTATTCGACTGGGAAGCCGTGCCTATTTCACCATTGACTACCAGGACTACCAGATTGCGGCTGCCATTCCGCTGGGTACGACCAGCAACGTCGCAGGCTACCGATAGCGGTATTCTTGATTGCGAAGAGAAGATCGGTGTGGAGCCGCTCAATCGTGCAGAACTACATTCAGCAGTGAACTGTGAACCTGTAACCCGCCTTCTACCCCTCCCGCATAGTGAATGAAGCCCAATGTCCTGAACCGGTTCATGAAAAAGCTCACTCGGGAACGAGTGGTGCCGACCATTTCTGCCAGGGTCTCCTGACTAATCTTCGGCACCACGGTCTCGGGTACTCCGTCCTTACCAAAATGAGCGAGCATCAGAAGGACACGGGCCAGTCTCTTTTCGCTGGAATTGAACAGTTGGTCGACCAGGTCCTCTTCATATCGGATATTGCGGGCCAGCAAGTAGGCCACAAACATATCGGAAAAAGCGTGTTCCCGATGAAGCGCGTCCATCATCGCCTTCTTCTCGATCCGCAGAAGATCGCAGTCTGTCATGGCAGCTGCGGATCCCATACGGAGAGCCTGACCGGCCAGCGAGCCTTCGCCAAAAAAATTCCCCTCGCTCAATATGCCGATCGTGGCTTCCTTGCCGGTCTTGGATACGACAGTGAGTCGCACTTTGCCTTTTTGGATATAGAAGACAGCGTCCGCCGCATCCCCTTGGGTGAAGATCCTTTCCTTCTTGACAACGGTCAGGCTCTTCCTGCCCTGGCCAATTGTCGCGAGGAAGGTGCTAGGGTTAAACTTGCGGTTCTTTTTGGATGCCGCAACAGAACTCATCATCCTCAATTGTAATCCCAAAGTACGGTACTGGATCGATAGTGCAGACAAACGATGCGCGAAGCATCACAGCGAGGTTTAGTCTGCACGCACTGAACTGAGCTGATTCCGTGGTTGCGCGGAGAGTTACTTGTCTGAAGCCGCCAGGCGCCGATCTCGATGGGAGTCAGTGCGCGGCTGCCCGGTACTGAGCTCGCATTTCTCTCCCGGCTTAGCGCCACAAGTGGGGCACCGCACCGCCAGTGCTTGTTTCTCGGTGACTTTCATGGCTACATAATGCGTGTTTACTCAGCAGCAAGATGGTCAATTTTGACCAGTACACTTCAAAACGAGAACCCGAGTTTGCGCGCGTTGCGAAAAACCGAATACGAGTACCGCAGTTGCTGCGTGGAGTAGTATTCCTTTCCGAATTTCTTGCGGAGTGCTGCCGACTTTTTTGCAAAGGGGCGGGGATTTTCGCGTTCATGGCGTATCTGGGCTTGCGCACTGGCGAAGCGGTTGGCGTCGCCTGGGAGCACCTCGACCTAGATGCTGATGTGCTCCGGGTGCGGCAAAGTAACTGGCAGGGAAAGTTGCTCACGGCGAAGTCGAAGGCGAGTATCCGTGACCTGCCACTGCCGCCGGTGCTGGTGGAGATGCTGGAACACTATCAACCGCGATGGCGGTCCAATCCGTTGGGCTTGTTGTTCGCCAACGCGAAAGGCCGGCCGATCACCAGTTGTTACGTGCGTCGGGACATTCTGCACCCGATCCGCGAACGGCTGGGAATTGCGCGAGGCGGGTTCCATGCTTTCCGGCACGGCCTGGGTACGGCGTTGATGCGGGCAGGTACGAATCCGCGCGTAGTGCAGGAGCAACTAGGTCATGCCGATCTCAGCATGCTTCAGCGTTACGCGCACGTGGTCCCCGAGGACCAAAGACGCGCTGTAGAACGCACGACTGAAGTCTTTTTGCGGCGTTCTGCGGCGAACGCAAACGGTAAGTCGTTCACAATTAACTGAGGGCTTGGCGTCCCCGACGGGATTTGAACCCGTCGGCAAACCTTACCTTGACATTACTTCCCGCTTGCCCGTCACCCACCCAGAATCTCTCATGGACCATCCAGAAGCATTGGGAAACCCTTCGAGACCTATAAGTTCGGGTTGTGCTTATCGCCCGCCACTGCTCGTTGATGAAGCAACCTGGGCACGCGACAGCTCGACGACTGTGCCCACCCCTGCGTACACGTAGTGATCGCCGAAAGTCTTCTTCAGGGCAGCAAATTCCGGCTCGCCCGTGCAGTGTCCGGGCGCGACGAGATCGATCTTGTACTGATCGTGCAGCACCGTAGCAATGCGCTCGACCTCGGGATCGGGCTTCTGAATCTGGTGCAGCCCTCCAAACAAGATGTGCACGTGCGGATCAATCGCGCTGGTCTCCTGCAGGATGTGCTCCACTCCGGGATGCGAGCAGCCCACGATCAGGATCACCCCTTGCGGACTCTTGATGGCTAGTGACAACTCCTTCAGCTCTAGCGTGCCCGGAGTGGTGGAAGCGCCGGGGAGGATGAACAGCCCAGGAGCCACCTCGGACTTCTGGCTGACCGGGACGAAGTTGGCGCCAGGCCACGGTGTGCCCGCTTCCAGGACCTCCGGGGGGTGGCCGCCGTAATACCGCATGTCCGCTGGCAGCGAGGGGTCCTTGCGGTAAAAATCGTTCTTCACGCCGCGCGCGAACAGTCCCCAAGGCTCGTCGGGAACGTAGATCGTGACGTTGGGATTGACTGACAATAAGTAGGTGATGCCGCTGGTGTGGTCGGCGTGGCGGTGCGAGATGACCACGAAGTCGATCTTCTGCAGATCGACGCCCAGTGCCTTCACGTTGTGTTCGAAGATCTTGGCGTTGTTGCCGGTGTCGAACAGGATGCGTTTGCCACCATATTCGACCAGGGCCGCGAAACCCCAATCCAGGGTCAGGGCGGGAGCCTTACCGAACGAATCGTACAGAATGGTGACGCGGTTGGGGGTTTCTGCGGAACTGATACCTGCGAACAGCAGAACCACGGTCACTGCCCGTAGCGAAATGCGTCGGTACATGTTTCCTCCTCAAAATTTGGCCCGAAAGCAGAACGGCCTACCGTCGAAGTCCCCGTCTGGCGGCGCCGTTTCGAAATCGGGTAATGCTGGATCTCTAGCAGGGATTTCCATTTTGAGTTCCCTAGCGGTCGGCATTGTATACCCAGCTGCCTCGTTTCGCGTCAATCTGGCACGCTCGGCGTTTCGATTCGAGCCGCCTCGCGATAACTCCCGCGTGGTCGGCAATTGGGAAACTGAAAGCACGTTCCAATGGCTTCCGCCCGTGATCCGACTTGAAATCGAGCATTCCCTGTTCCGCGATAGAGAGAGGGTCGTCGCTCAGTTTTCTTGCTGGCGACCGACCTACATGCAGGCAATGTGCTTCGCTCCGAACGCGAACCCAGGCTGGTAATCGATCCCAAGCCCGTTCGTGGGAGATCCCGCCTACAACGCGACCCAACATCTGTTCAATTGCGGTGCGAGACTGCAATCGCGTCCAGATGTAACGATCAGAAGGCTTGCCGACTTGCTTTGTGTTGACTATGAACGCCTTCGACTATGGACGTTCGCCCGGGCAGCCGCTGAGCCGCGCGAGGATTGGAGCAACCGCGAATGGATGGACCTCGTGCGGGAAATAGCTCCCTCTAGCAGCCCGTGGTGAAAGTTCATCACGGTGAGGACCGGGATCGCGGAATGCAGGTGCATGAGCGGGCGTGTTCGGGCGCCATCACTGATCGCCACATCTCACGGCGCTGGTCCTTCGCGCCCAGCATGATCAGCGCAACGCCTCGATCGCTACTTGATGCCTTGGATGGCCAACGGGAAGACTGGCTCCATCGCGGAAGCGCCGCCATCAACGTACAGCAGCTGGCCGGTGATGAAGCTCGCCTGGTCAGTGCAGAGGAGAACCACGGCGTTGCCGACGTCGGCTGGCAGGCCGAGGCGCCTCATGGGCGTCCAGCCGCTCTCGTGCCAATCCTTGATCATCTGGAACACCTGGGGCGGTAGCCCGCTGAGGACGCTGTCGTCGCAGGCGCCCGGACTGATGATGTTCACCGTGATGCCCTTCTGGGCGAGAGCGACCGCGAAATAACGAGCCAGCGCCTCCTTCGCGGCTTTCGCTGAGCCCATGGCGACCCAAGGCTGCCAGCTGCCGGTTTGCCCGCCGGGCGCATAGGTGATGGCGATGATCCGGCCGTTCTTGCCCATCATCGGCACCGCTGCGCGGACCGCAACCAGGAACTCCGTCGCCTGGCTGTCAAACGTCGCCTGCCATGCCTCCAGCGGGATCTCCATTGGTTCCGCGTAGAAGCCTGTGGCGAGGGTAGCCCTGGCGTTAGAAACGAAGATGTCCAGGCCGCCGAATTGGGACTTGATGGTCTCGAACATGCGCTGGATGTCCGCAACCTTGCCGATATCCGCCTTGATCACCAGAGGCGCCGCACCGCGCTCTTTAAGGAGGCGAGCGGCGTCTTCGGCGGCCGCGTCGTTCTCCTTGTAGTTGATTGCAATTCTTTTCACCCCCTGCTCAGCGAGCTTCAGCGCAATTCCGCGGCCAATACCGCGTGATGCCCCTGTGATCAGAGCGGTCTGCTGCGTGAGCGTGATTGGCATGACACCCTCCCGTTCGCGTGGACGGATCGACAGGATTGATCTCGATCTCGTGTACTACACTTTGCACATGTCCATGGGAAAACGCGTCCGCGAGCGGCAGCCGGAAATGTGGGTGGCGACGAATTTTCCGACGGCCGCCAGTCAGCCATTCTACAACCGATTGAATCAGCGGCTGGCCGAGCACTAATTCGATGATTTCGTCGAAGGTCAGTGTCAACCATTCTATGTGGAATCATGGGACGGTCGGGCCTGCCGGTAGGCATCTACTTCCGGCTGTTGTTGCGATAATGGCCACGATTTTCATATTCCCTGATTGGATGAGATTGTACTGAATTACTTCTGAACTGGTGACCCAGTTCGTGGATTGTCGGCAAACCTTACCTTGAGATTACTTCAGGCTTGCCCGTCACTCGGGAGCAAAAGGATTACTTTCCACAAGCCGACTTAAGGGTAGCAATCCTGTTCAGTGAGTGCATTGGCGATCTATCGCGCGCCGGTGTAAGGGTTCAGAGACCAGGGAATGGAAATCTGGGTCGCGAGAATATCAATTGACATTCAAGAGAAATCCACTACCATATGGTTGTGGATAGGCTAGGTACAACATTTGCGGCTTTGTCTGATCCAACCCGGCGGGCGATTATCGAGCGGCTCTCCCATGGGCCTGCCTCTGTGCACGGCTTGACGGAACCGTTTGCACTCTCGCAGCAGATGATTTCAAAACATATTGCCTACCTGGTGCGGGCGCGGATTGTGATCAAGACCAAGCGTGGACGAGAGAGTGTGTGCACGCTTAGACCAGAGGCGATTAAGACAGTCAGCGACTGGGCGATCAGCTATCGCCAGTTCTGGGAAGAGAGTTTCGACAAACTGGATGCAGTTGTAAAGCAAATGAAGAAAGAGGAGGTCGGAGATGACAGAAAACACGGTTAGCGAAATTGAGCGGATGGTCGTTACAAGAGTTTTTGATGCCCCACGCGAGTTAGTTTGGAAGGCGTGGACAGACCCGAAGTACGTGATGCAGTGGTGGGGGCCGAAGGGCTTTACTGCGCCCGTTTGCCAGATGGATTTTCGCGTTGGGGGGAAATTTCTCTGCTGCATGAAGGCACCGGATGGGCAGGAGTTCTGGAATGCGGTTGAATACCACGAGATTGTTCCGCACGAGAAGATCGTTTCCTTGATGTACTTTTCGGACTCGAAGGGAAACAAGATTGATCCTGCGCAGCTAGGAATAGAACATGAGGCCATAGAGGGTGCGTACGACGTGACCATCTTTGAGGATCTAGGAAACGGCCAGACGAAACTCACCTTCATTGGAAATGAACCCATGGAGAGCGCGAAAAATAGCGGTCAATTAGAGGGCTGGAACCAGATACTCGATAAACTTGCTGCGGTTGTTGCGGGGCTGACGCAGGCGAAATAAGAAGCTGAAGCTTTGATTCGCGAAACTCAATCGTGGAGAAAGAAATGAAAAGAATACCGTTTCTCGCTATCGTCCTGCTGGCATTCGCATTTCCCGCCCATGCCCAGGACGCGATGAAGAAAGATGCAGCCGTCAAACCTGCCGATCCGGAATTGAAAGTCGTGCTCGATTCCTGGAATGAGATTGGCCGCAAGCTGACGGCGATGGCCGAAGATTTTCCCGAGGACAAATATGACTTCAAGCCGACACCCGCGCAGCGGAGCTTCGCCGAGCAGTTGCTGCACGCGGCAGGTGCAAGCTACTACTTCACTAATCCTGTGATGGGGCAGAAGCCTCCCGCGGGAGAGGATCCGAAGCGCGACCAGTACAAAACAAAGGCCGATATCGTCGCATTCGTAAAGAAATCCGTTGCCGACGGAGCCGCCGCCATCCAGTCGAAAGGCGAAAAAGGCCTGACGACGGAGGTTGTTTATTTCGCTCACCAGAAAGCGCGCGTTCTCGACATGGCATACGGCCTCATCGAACATAGCGGTGAACACTACGGCCAGCTCGTTGTGTACTACCGCCTCGCAGGTCTTGTGCCGCCGGAGTCGCGGCCCAAGAAGTAAAGCTCAAGAGACCAGGTACCCCGTCCTTATCGCGCGCCGTTTGCGCGAATGGGCGGGGATTTTGGTTTTTGGGACCTTCAGTATTCAATGCGCCGCGCGGCATATGGATATCTCTGCTTTCGTTCCGCTGCAAGATTTGGGCTTCGGTCGCCGCGCCGCCCGTCTCGCCGTCCAGTGCGTATTCCGCAATGAGGAAGAAACTCGCTCTGAGTTTCTGTCGTTGATTCGCCAGCGCCCCAACGGTGTCTAGGATCGACGAAAATCCCTCTAATGTATTCCTCTTAGCCCTGTGTTCTCGGGGGAAGATTTTGGTCCTCTGCGCGGAGAACGCCCATGCTTTCCTTCGCGAACTCTGTCGAATAAAATGTCCCCCGCTCAACGTGATCATCATGTGCGAGCAACTGAACGTAAAGCAAAGGCAGGCTATCTCGGAGACCCCGGCTAAGGGCGGCGGAGGCTTAGTTGAAACCTGCTTCTCGTCACTTGGCCGGATGGTCGCCTTTCCGGGCAAGCGACCTTGGCTCGGCTGTTGCCTTCAGGGCTCAGTACTCATCGAGTGCTATTTGAAGCGTGATTCGGCGGATTAGTACCGATAGACGCGCTTGTCGCCATCAACTCCCGAATTGTCGCTAGCCTTGATCGGAAACGTCTCAAGCATCCCCCGCCCAACCAGCCAAACTCGGGTCATCGGACGCTCTTGTCGGGCGGGTAGCCAAAATACCAGATCGCAATCGAATAGCCGCTCCATAGCTCTAACTAACACTGCAAACGGCATATACCAGAGGAAGCCGACATAAGCTAACGCCAGCAGAGGGACGACGAAGATAAAGATCTTCTGGAACTCGCGAATCGCGCCCGAGTATGGGACAGCAACCGCTTCTACCAGCTTAGGGAACACATCAGCAGTAGCTGAGACGGTGCTGGTCGACCGATCTACTCTGGCTACTTTTGGGTTCAATTTTCCACTTGGTTCTTATCAACTAAACGATCGAAAGAAAGGCCACTCGAAGCTTCCCCGCGACCGGTTTGCTTCTGTACGCGCAACCACGTGTAGACTTGGCCTTGCGTCCAGCGCGCCCGCGAGTAGTACTCTGTCACGCGGGAGCCTGCGCGAGGGACCTCCTCCTCGTGCAGAAAATAAGTCTGCGCGGGTGTGACATCCAGCCCTTGGCGCAAAAGTGAGGTCAAGGGCTGCACCTTCTGAGCGGGATTCGGATCTCCAACGAGAATGCGTGGCATGGCTGCGCGTTGCAACTGGATCTCACGATTGTTGTTCGGCACGTGGACAGGAATAAAAGGAATCCAGTTTTCGGGTACGGAGTTCATCGCCTGGTAGCGGACGGCAGCAGCAAGCTCTGGGGGCGTGCCGCCGGTCGGAACGAGCGCCTGGAGGTAGTTGAAAGTTTGTTTCGCAACTTCACTACCGGGCCGGCTGATGCCGCTTGCCAGCGCTACGGTTCGTTCGACGCCCCACGCCATATCGTCTACCTCGTCGCGCACGAGAAAAACTTCTTCTTGAAGCGGACCCGACTGTGTCGCCGCGAGAATCGGCAGCAAGAGCAACGTCGGATCGGCCGAGCTGCTGCCCGCCGGAGCGTTACGAACATTGATAGTGAACATGCTCCAGCGGCCCCAGGCATTGTCTGTGCCTTGATCGGCCGCTTCAATCCAAAGGCGCTCGCCAAATACGTTCTTCACAGCAAGACCTTTGACTTGAACCAGTGCACCTGAAGGAAGCGTGCACGGAATGACGAACCAGTCGTTCGAGTACACCAGCGCAAATTCCATGAATAGCAGTTTCGCAAGATCCGTTGTGCTGGCATCGATGTCACCGAAATTGGTGGAGTGATCTTCGAATGCCCACCAGCGCGTGTTGGGCATGCCTGAAAACGAGACGGGAATCGGAATAGTGGTGAACGGCTGGTCAGCAGCGAGGCCAGTCACCTCGGAGCCGGGGACGCTGTCCAGCGCCTCGATACCTTTGTCCACATCGAGGCTGTACCAGTCCAGCCGCCCGGAGGCGTAGTCCTGCGCGACGTATACCTTTTCGGTGCCGTCGGGCATGGGCGCCGATGCCGAGAATTGGTAGTCAAGGTGGTCAGCCACCCAGGCATCATCCTTCGATGAGGATGGCTGCGTCAGAAATCTTGCGGCCCATGCCACAAATCGCTGGGCACGGTCGTCGAGAGCAGCGTGATCACCGCCGGCAATGCCGGCTACGCCGTCATAGGCGTGATGGACAGGATCGGCAAGCAGATACTCGAGCAGAGCGCCTCCATCCATGGCACGGCCAGCCAGCGCCTGAAAAGTCTCCCAAACCTCGGGATGGGAGCACAAATCTACATCGTTGCTTTTGGTGGGATCGGGTTTCGTGATCGGATAAGCTGTAGTGAAATTATCGCGGTAGTCTGCTACATCCTCAATCAATGCCAACCACTGACGCGCCATCACCAGGCGCAGGTCAAGCGCAAGCATGCGTTTCTGGCGGTGGAGCGGCACGGGGCGACGCTCGACTTTAGTTTCGAGAGGAATGGACGAGTCAAGCAATTGGGCGGAGCCGCCCGCGGGACGGTATTTAGTCAGCCGCGTGGTAGCTAATAGCACCTTGGCGAAAACAGGCGAACCTGCATCACTGCCGCGGAACTCGCCCATCTGCCACTGCTTAGTAAGCATCCATAGGGCATCCCGAACCTCGGCGCGTAGAGCCCGCTCAAAGTTCTGCGAGCGCGGGCGCGCCTCCAGGCGGTTCCAGGTCGTGATCGCCGGAAACCGGCGTTCGTTCAGCGCGACCTTAATGTCGCCAATCGCAAGCTGGCTAGGCATGGGGCCCTCCTTGCAGTCGCTCGATCACTCCATTCGCGACAGTGAGCGCGGTGGCAATGGTGATGCCATACGAGGTACTAGCTGTGACGGTCGCGGGCAGGAACCGGGAGTAGACGGTGGGATCGAGAAATGCCGGCTCTACGGCGCGTTTCTTTGCGAGATCGAGTGTCTCGTTCAGCGCGCCAACCAAATCCGCCCACTGCCATGAGCCGCCGTTCGAGGCGGAGACCACTAACAAAATTGTTTGCGGTGGCTCGTTGTCGGGACGATCGTAGTTAAAGGTGATTGCGGTGTCACGCTTGGTTGCAGGAATCACCTCCGTCCACTCGTCCAGTAAAACTCCACATTGGCGCGCGGCCGGATTGAATTTTTGTGAATACACGCACGTATAAAGCAGGCGATCACTCGTGATCGCGGGTTTTGCAGGAAACTCAAGCGCTCGCCACGGCTCGCCGGCCGCGAAGGGCAATTGGATAGCAGTTAGCGGCGGCGGCGCCAGGCCAAATGCCGAGGCGAGCATCAGAGCTGATTCCCAATAACGAAGAGGCTGACGAACCCGTGCGGCCCCATAGAACCACTCATCCACCGGGAAGTCGATTTTGAGTGCATTGCCCCACTCCGTCCCTTGTGCCGCCGACACCGTGAACTCCGGAATAATCTGGAAATCATCACCCAAGAGAGCTTTGGCTGCGGCAGACAGCGCAGCCACTTTGTCACTGGACGAGGCGGCCGAGTTCGCGTCTCCGAGATGTCCGTTCACCGCAGCGATGCGAGCCTTGGCAACCGCGAGCTGACTGCTGAGAGCCCGCGAGATGTCTTGCGTAATGGTGATCGCCTGATCTCCCATCAGGGAGATATCGAATGGCTGGGTATCGAACTCCGCAGTAGAGAGCGCCGTGGTCGAGGATAGAACAGTCGCGAAGGAAGTACCGCCGTTCTTCTGAATAGCCTGAAATTGTGTAAGACGGTTTTGTAAAGCATTTGCCTTGGCGGGCAAGGCGGCACGCATGAGAACGGGCGTTGCTAGTAACGGATCGAGTTTGCTGCTGACAACAAGTTCGGCTGCCTGCAACGCCAGGAAGCGGTCAGCAGTGCTCGTCGTATTCGGAAGGAGATCGTAGGCGTTTAACGCGTTGCCGAAGTCCGTCAGCTTCTTCGTCCAGCGTGTTACCAGATCGCCAATTTGTTTGAGAAGGTCGGTAAATGCCTGGTGCGACCATGCATAAATGAAACCCCATCCCGAAGAAGGCAGGGCGAGACGCGCTGCGCGTTCCAGCAAAGCCACGGCATCGGAAAGGAACGTATCCACCTTCGCGATGATCTGGGCACGATTCGCAGCCGTATCGAGCAACAGTGGCGCGAGCGTCGTATTCACAAAAGTGTCGATGTCACCCGCTAACGTGGTGAGACTTGCAAGTGGGGCTGACAGGCGAGTCTGGTCTACAAAGACTGTGGAATTGTCCTTCCGACTGGCGTCATTCGCACGCAGAATGTCAGTGGGACGCAAGGGGCGCGATTGAGCCAGAAGCGAGCGCAGGTTGCGTAATAACGCTCCGCTCTCAAAGACGCTGAACTTTCCAGCTGGAGCAACCATGTACTGGATCGTGATTTTGGCATCGGGTCTAGGCTTCCAGGTCGGCGCGACGTGACGCTGAATGCGATCATCCAGCTCAGCCATGGTCTGCACGTTATCAGGCTTGAGCAAGTAAAGGACATCAATTGGCCTTAGTCCCAGATCCGCGAGCGTTATTGTCTGCTGCTGAGGCGTGGTGGTGATCGGATCGGCCCATATGACGGTATAAGCGATCTGATCGAGCGGCGGCAACATTCCACTAAGCCAGTCATCGACTGCAGGCTCAGCTTGCGCTCGAGGTGTAGCGCCGGCTGGAGCGGCGAGTCCCGGACGGAACTGAATGGCGAAGCGATGAGTGAGCCCAACCCCGGGTGGCGCCGTGTCGACGATCCCCGGTTCGGGTGGGAAGTTACCCGTGGTATAAGCAGCAATTGTGCTGGCGACACGATCATAATTGCCTTGCGCGGCTTGATAGACGCCCTCGGCAAGCGCCAGATCGGCAATGGCATCGTACGCGTTGCGTAGTGCGTCCGCCTCGGCGTTCAGCGCATCCTGCTCCGCCGCTGTTGCGGGCGGCAGACCCGTTACCCCCCACGGGTAAAGAGTGTTATTGCTCTTCGTAATCTGATCGATGAGCTTTTTTCCGTCCAGCACATTGCGTGCTTCAATTGCCTCAATGGGCACGTTTGGGTCGGTTGCGGTGGAAGCCATCGCGTCGGCAACCAGCGGGAACTGCTTGCGTAGCGGGTAGATGAATTTATCGACTTCCGCGAGATCATGGTCGTCGTGCAACCCGAGTTCAAACTGATATCCCAGCAGCGCACCGAGGCTCTGGCCATTGCGTATGCCTTCAATGAGCGCGAGGGCAACACGCACCCGATCGGAAGAAAGATTGATCGAGAGCTCTCCTGAGGTAGCACCGTTCGCTTCAGCGGCGAGAAACCCTGCGCGAAGCACTGCCGCCGCGTCGGCATGTTGAATGGATGGAGCGTGGATGAACCCGCCGTTTTGAGCATCGGTCATCAATGGCGATGTATCTGGAAATTGCTTAGCAATATCTGGAGGCACTTGCGCCAACGCAACCTCATCAGTTGAGGGATGAAGATCTTCGACCCAGGCATAGGCGCCGAGATACAAGCCACTCTCTTGCCGATTTGCCCCGCCGACGGCAAGTTGACTCTGGATGTGCTCGTTAACCAGTCCTAAAAGCCATGCGTCATAACGATACGAGCAGGTGTCAACATGTTCGGCAAACGCGCGCTCCAATTGCGCCGTTGAGGCGTTCACCAGCACCTGCAAGGCTTTGATCTGTGCCGCTAGATTCTCCGCTTCCGGTACGAGAAAGATTTTCTGACTGATGTAATCACTCACCAGCAGCGTCGGACTTCCGGTGATGCGGCTCTCGGTTTTATAGAGCGCTCCAAAGCGGCTTTCGGTCGAGCCCGGCGAGTCAGCGATGTGTACGAACGTCGGCTCGGTCCGCATGGCCAACAGATCGGGAGCGGAAAGAAATCCTGCGCTGCGATGGAGGTCGTACGACGTGTTGTAGTAACCAAGCATGAGAGCGTGGCGCAAGAAAAGGTACAGCAACGCTTGCGGACTCTGGTCATTAGTAAAGCCGGCTTCCTCACGCACGCTGTCGAGCGACTCGCTGGCTGCATCAATGAGCCACTGGATGTAGTTGCGATTATCGGGCGTGCAAGCGCGAAGGGGATTGGTCTCTGAAAGCGCACGGTCATCGATGATGGTTGTGATCTGCGGATTGTCCGCGAGAAAGAAGTGATTGAGCAGATCCGGCAATGCCGCGCCACTGTAACCCAGGCGCTGCAGCAACGCTATCGCCAGTGTTTGAAGATTCAAGCTGGTCAGGGCGCTGATCCAAGCGGGGCCGAGCGCATATCGATTAAACATGTTATAGAGCTGGGTAAGGCTTTCCGCATTTCGCGAGTAGTACTCGATGGAAGAAGCGTTAAGCCCCACGATGTCCAGCAGATTCTGATGAGGATCACCGCTTTTGCCGACCCAAGCGGCGCTCTGACTCATGTTGCTCCAATCGGTATCCAACTCGCGTAACAGGCTGTACAGAGCCGCCAGGTAAGACGGTCGAAGTGAACTGCGAATTCTGTCGTCCTGGCGAAACCACTGGATGCGAGAGAACGCAGTGACCGGGAGAATTCCATAGGGTTGTCCTGCGATGCGAATCGCGGGAACAGCACCGCGGCCCGAAACATAGGAAGTGAAGAAAGAGCGTGTCTCTGCAATGACATCATCCGAAAAAATGGAGGTTGTCCCTGGATTTGGGGTGAACAGCGTGTCCATCCAGTAACCCAGGGTGGCCGGCCAAAGCGCAGTCTGCATTGCTCGCGCCTGCATCTGGTCGACTCCATCGCTGCTGTGTACGGTGGCGATGAAACCGGGATCCAGGCGAAGAAATTCGGCGAGCCATTGGCCATCGCGCTTTTCAGTGGGATCGCTCGACAGCATGAAGAGCGGCCGGTTCTTGCGATCATTGAAGGTGGAGTCGGCGTCTCCCTCGGGAGCCGCGCCGGCCTTTGCGCCCGCTGTGTTATGAGTGGAAGTACCCTGCGCCAAGAGAGAGAACCCGCTGCGGCTCGATTGATGATGCGCCAGAAGCTGTTGGAGCGCAGCGGGCCCATCTTTCGCCGCGGTACTAAGTTGCAATCCCAACACCAGAAGACGGGTGAATCCCGCGGAGTACTGTTGGGCTGTAAGCGGGATCTTTAGCGCCATACCGGCGGCCACGGCCCGATCAAAGTCCACCATCCATTGCAGTTGATCTGGCACAAACAGATCAGCGCCATCTGGGTGAATCGCGGAGGTGGGATCAACGTTTGGGTCAGCCGAGGGATCGGGGCCGGTGTACAGCGGCAGGGTGATTGGGGCGCCTACAGCCTCGAGCGTCTGCGAGCTTCCATTGAATCCCAGTACGACAAAGCAATCAGGAAATTGCCGGACCTGTGGTGCTTGTGTCCAGGAATGCTGCGTGGTAACAGGATCGGCAGGGAAAACAACAAAGGCAACCGACAGTGCCACGGCTGGCTTGGTCAAAGGCGCAGGAGGAGTATCCCTGAGATTGAACGGAACATAGGCGGTGATGAGTTGCGTAGCACGGGCTGCACCGACAGCCGCGCTCAGAGCAGCATTCGCAGCGTCGACCTTGCCGGAATCGCCATCCGCGAGCCAGACACTTTTCCAGTAATCGGAAATGGCACTGCCTTCTGGCGTGGGCAACGGTGTGTCAGTCGGAATAACCAGAATTTCGTCGGTCGATTTTGTCTTGTTTGGTTGGGCAGCGATATTGAGTGGCTGGAAGTTGTCAGCCAACCAGCCGGCGCGACCCGATCCGTGCGCGCCAACCAGCCTCGCCCAGGCTCCACGCTGGTCATTTTCGATGCCTCCAGCCCGCCATATGTTCATCCAGTACGCTTTGACATTGATGAGCTCTGGCTGTGAAAGCAGGGGCTCGAAGGTGTCGATCGAGCAGTCGTCTGGATAGATTCGAACCAGAAGTTCGTGCGGCGGTGACGCGGCGGCAATTTCGGGTTGACGTTGCGGGGTGCTCTTACGGAAACGGGTCTCAATGCGCACTGGAAAGAGCACGAATGGCGATCGGTCGCTCAATTGGCTGACATTGTGTTGCGGGATCCTGAACTCAGCGAAATCCGTGACCGCCTGATTTACTCTCTCGCGCGCATCTTTGAGCGCCTGGTTAGCGGCGGCCTGATCAGCCGAGGCCTGTTTTGCAGCCGCCGCCAGTTGCGACAACTTTTCGTTCTGCCCACGCGCAGAGCTGGTTTGCCGTGTGGCGAGGTCCAGGGCCGATTGCGCCTGACGAGAGCGCGCTGCCGCCTCAAGGGCAGCGAGCTGCGCAGCGTCCTGATTAGTGCGCGCGGCAGCGAGTTGGGCTTGGGTGGATGTGAAATCTGGCATGTTCACGGCCTGTTCTCAGCGAGCATCTCATCCGCGTGGACTGCGACCATTACCGGCTGGCGAAGGAGCATATAAGCCCATCGTGCGGAGCTAACACTTGCTGTGTCGACTCTCCGATCATCGTTCCACTGATCATGCTTGGGTGGATCGGTGACGCTCGAGGGTTCCGTGAATGCTACGCTACTTAATGCGCCGGCCGAGAGGAATTGGCCGGGTTTAATGCCAGGCACAGCGTCGTTCCAGCAGACGTCATCGAAAGCCTCGATCGGCGTTGTGCGCGAGTCCTCTAAGCCAAAGCGTGCCTCGCCAGGGCGCTCTTGGAGCACAAAGTACCAGCCAGGATCCCCGCCCGTTCCTTTTACTTCATCGATGGTCAGATCGAAGCCGAAGAAGAAGAGATCATCGACAGGACGAGCTTGATAGAGCGGCGTACGGGTCTTCGATCGTGGCGGGTTCTTCTCCTCTTCCGCTGTGAGCCAGTCAGGTTCGCGCAGGTCACCGGACATCTTCGCATGCTGCGCAAAGATTATGGTGTTGGGGTATTTCTTGAGCAACTCGCCACGAATGATGAGTACTGCCTGCGGTTTGGCAGCTTCGCCTGGAGCCACACGGTTCTTGTGGTCGCCTAAAGCTGAAGTGGGAGCCCAGCGATGGATTTCGGGAATGTCGTAGAGTGTTTCTCTTAGAGCATCGTCGCTCAACCCTTCCCTGTTGATGGTGTCACCCACAGACCAGAACTGTCGGAAGTAGCTGCCGCGCTGGTCGGTCGGATATTCGCGCCACAACAGCTTGCGGGCGAATTCGTGATTAAGCCCAACCATGTATGCTTCGATGAAGCGCTGATTGGTTTCCATCAGCGTGATGCTGTTGTGAGCAATCTTATTAATGTTCGGTAACAGCCGTTCCACTGAGTGGTCGGAGAGTGGTTGATACATCGGCAGATCAATTTTGGGATAGGCCATGACTTCATTGAAGTCGTCGCCGATTTCGGCCACGATCCAGGCGGGCAGGCGGATCATGCTGAGTCCACGGCGCAGGATCGTTGCCTTGGGATCGATGGCCGTCAGCACAGTTGTGGAAACCGCCTTGAGATCGATAGCAACAGGAGCGGGACGCTGAGCTGCGACATTGCCTGCGGCGATTAGCTGGAAAGACTGCTGGAGCGCCGTGTTGAAGCGCTGCCCCGTGGGGCTATCGGATCCTCCGAGTTTTGGTACAAAGGATGCTCCGGGATTGCCCAGTACGAAATTGCTGCTGGTTGGATAACTAGCGACACTTGCGGGAGTCTGGCCGCCTTGCGACACGACCTCGGACGCTTGTTGCGCAGTTGCCCAGCCGCGAAGCAGGCGGAAAACATAAATGCCGGCCCCCACGATTGCCAGCGCTGCAATTCCGGCGACCGGGCCCAGCAGAAAAAAGACAAGAATCGCGAGCACGATCGCGACGGCCAAAACCGCCCAGGGCAGCCAAGGAAATTTCTTCAGCCAGCTGAGCACGGTCGGAGGAGCATT
>Ga0209801_1000251_pt1 | contig 37733 bp, 41 predicted proteins | sample GraSoiAngelo_127_FD_185884 | JGI IMG/M metagenome (GOLD analysis project Ga0209801, IMG submission 185884) | Grasslands soil microbial communities from the Angelo Coastal Reserve, California, USA - 14_0927_09_40cm (SPAdes) (version 2) | ecosystem: Environmental > Terrestrial > Soil > Grasslands ... | reverse complement strand
GACCTCGTGACCATGCGCGAACTCAGTATGTCCGAGCTTCGTCACGATCTTGAGCGCGGCGCCGTTGTCGGCGCGGAGCTCGAACGTGGCCAGGCGCAGGTCGAGGTAGTCGAAGACATACCGGTGTAGGGCCAGCGCGGCGTCAAAGCCGTAGCCCTTGCGCCATTCGTCCGGATCGATGACCAGCTGGTTGACGTCGAAGCCGTTCCCCATCGTCCAGAGATGGCCGAGCGCGAAGCCGACGAGGCTGCCGCCTGCGTCGATTGACCAGAGCACGTTTTGCTTGTCCTTCGCGATCTCCTTGAACCGCTCCTTCCACGTCGCCGGCATCGCCGGTTCGTGCCAGACGCGGTGAGCTCGCCGCACGCGCATGTCGGCGATCCAGCGGTTGTACATCTCGAGGTCCGCCTCGATGGGCAGACGGAGCGTCGTTTTCTTCCCGCGGATCGTCCCGCCAAGAGCCACGACGCGAGTCTACGGAACGAATTCGCCACCTAAGTTGACCTAGAGACTGTTCTGGTGTATATATACACCAATGGCCGAACTAAAGCGCACCCAGGTCTATCTCACTGGCGAAGAGCTTTCGGCGCTCGATCGACGACAGCGCGGAACAGGAACGGATCGCTCGCAATTGATTCGCCGAGCGATCGACCGTGAGTACTTGGGTCGGGCACGGCTCTCGAAGGCGGATCGCCTCAGCGTCGTCCGTCGCGCGGCGGGAGCGTGGAAGGGGCGAACTGAGAGCGGCGCCCAGTACGTCGAGCGTTTGCGCTCGGGCCGCCTCGGCCGTCTGCACGCGCGCGGGCGATGAAATACGCCGTAGATACCTCGGTTCTGATCGACCTCTTACGCGAGCATCCGCCCGCCGTCGAGCTTTTCGAGCGTTTGGTGGAAGAAGAAGCAACGTTGGTCAGCAGCTATGTGATCCGAACCGAAGTACTCAGCGGAATGCGGCGCGGCGAGGAGCGCGACACGCGTGCCATGCTCGATACGATCGAGTGGCTTCCCGTTGGCGAATCAGAATCGGAGGCCGCTGGCGCGCTCGGCCGAAGATATCTGCCCGCGAACCCTGGGATCGACACGCCAGACTTACTGCTTGCCGAGGTGGCCGAGCGCCAGGGAGCGGAACTCTTGACGACGAATATCAAGCACTTCCGGGAGCTTCTCCCAGGCATTCGCGCGCCTTACCGCTCCTAGAGCCCTAAGTCTTCTTCGCGACGGGAAGGCGAACCGCGAACTCCGCGCCGCCGCCCTCGACGTTCGAGGCGTGGATCGAACCGCCGTGCCCTTGCGCGATCGCCTGCGCGATCGCGAGGCCCAGGCCGGCGCCATCCCGCTGCGCGTTCTCCCCGCGATAGAACCGCTGAAAGAGCCGTGTCTGTGCGCCCTGCGGCAGACCTGAACCTGAGTCACGCACGCGGACGATGACGACGCCGTCGTCGCGGCTACCGCGGACTTGGACGGTCGTGCCTCGGGGCGAGTGCTTCACCGCGTTGTCGAGGACATTGAGAAAGAGCTGCGCGAGCTTGTCGGGATCGCCTCGCAGAGAAGGGAGCGCCTCGGCACCCGCGACGTCGAATGACACGCCGGCATCCTTCGCCTGCACCTCGAGCGCGGCGACCGCGCTCTCGAGCGAGCGCGCGGGCACGACGTCCTCGCGCGCCATCGATTGCGCGCCCGACTCGAGGCGCGCGACTTGAAGCAGTCCCTCGACCATGCGCACAAGCCGGCGGGCCTCGCGGTGGATGATCTCAGCGACGTGCGAGACCGCGTCGCCGCGCGCCTCGCCCTCCACGATCGCCTGCGCGAATCCCTGGATCGACGTGAGCGGTGTCCGAAGCTCGTGCGAGATGTCGGCGAGGAAGGCCTGCTCACTCCCGCGTGAGCGTTGGATCTCGCTCGCCATCTCGTTGAACGCGGTCCCCATCTCGGCGACCTCGCTCGGTCCAGCGAGCGGGACGCGCGTGCCGTAGTCGCCGCCCGCGAATCTCCTCACGCCGCCGACGAGATCGCGCAGCGGTCTCGTGATCGTCCGCGCGAGCAGCGCGGCGACGAGGACAGCGAATGCGAGCGCAACCAGACCGCTGAGGGCGAGTGACGGGAGGAGCGCGCGGAGCGTGTCGGTGAACACCGCGCGCGGTCGGGCCACGACGATGAAGCCGAGGCCAACCCCGCCCGCGGCGGCCTGCCGCAGCTGCTGGCGGACGAAGATCCACTGGTCGGCGCCCTCGGTGAACTCGCCGATGCTCGATGCGGAGGGCTGAGGGAGCAGCGAACCGACGAGCCTTCCGTCGCTGTCGATCGCCACGCGCCGCGCCGCCGTCGTGATGAGAAGGCGCGCGTTCGCGGCATGCGCCTGCTCGGTCAGCGCATCGACGATCTCGCGCGGCTGCTGTCCGGCGCGGACGCCCGTCTGGATCGCGGTGAGGAACGGCGCCGAAAGCTCTTCGAGGTGGACGCGCGTCTGGTCATCCTCGTAGCGGAGCAGAAGCCCCGAGATCGTGATCGCCGCGACCGCGAGGCCGACGACGACGACCGCAAGATATGACAGGAAGAGCCGGGTGGCGATGCTGCGCGGCACGGCTAGGTCGGCGCCACGAGCTTGTATCCGACTCCCCACACGGTCTCGATCTTCGCGTCGGCGTCGGCCAGCTTGTCGCGCAGCTGCTTCACGTGGACATCCACGGTGCGCGTCTCACCTGGATACGCGAACCCCCAAACGTCCTCGAGGAGACGGTCGCGGGTGAGGACGATCCCCGGCTGCCGGCAGAACGCTTCGAGGAGCTCGAACTCCTTCGCGCGCAGAGAGACCGCGCGGTCACTGACGTGCACCTCGTGACGCGCCGGATCGATGCTGACGTTCCCGACTACGAGCATGCGGCCGGTGCCCGGCATCCCCGAGGTTCGCCGGAGGATCGCGCGAACGCGAGCGACGAGCTCCTTAGGGTTGAACGGCTTGGTCATGTAGTCGTCCATACCCGACTCGAGGGCTTCGATCTTCTGCACGTCCTCAGCACGCGCGGTCAGGGCCAGCACCGGCGTGTCCGCGTGCTTCCGGATCTCACGCAGCAGCTCGAGCCCGTTCGCGTCCGGGAGGCCGAGATCGAGGATGACAAGCGCGGGCTTCTCCTCGTCGAACTTTACCCGCGCCTCCGCCGCCGTCCGAGCGTGAGCCACGATGAACTCGGCATTCCGCAGGTAGAGCGTGACCAGCTCGGCCACCGAGGGATCGTCCTCGACCACAACGATGCGTGCGGTCACAGGGCAAATGCTACGGGCGTGGTTTCACCGGCATTTGTGAAAGTTCGGTTCGTTTTTCTGGAACGGAGGGCTCGAGCTAGACCGCGACACGGACTGGATCGCTCGGCCCGCGCACGAGCCGGTCGACGATCGCGGGCAGGCCTTCAATAGCCGTGACCGACGATCGCGAGACATCCGCGATGTGCGCGGTCACAAAGACGACGACCGGTTCGACCGGCGTGTGCGCGGGGTCGACCGAGATGTCGCCGCGCACCCGGGCCGCGTTCCATCGGGCGCGGTGGGAAGGTGACGGACCGTGGAACCGCCGTCCGACACCGTACTTCTGCTTGCGGTACCAGTTGTCGTCGTAGCACAGGACCTCGCCGGCCTCGTCGCGCGGCTCGATGACGAGCACGCCGGGCGGGCCGATGACGACCATCGGTACTTCGTCGTCCACCCCGTCGCGCGGCGCGTAGTGCGGGACCACGACGTAGCCCTCGGGAAGGTGCTCCGCGAGATACGAGGCGGTGCGGTCGGCGAGCGCCGACGCGGCGCGGAGCCGCAGCGCGAGCGCAAGCCCGTGCACCCCGAGGGCGAGCGGCGGGATCGGGATGAGTGCGAAGAAGAGCTCGGCGAACTTGCGGTCGAAACCGAGCGAGCGGGCGGCCATGTCGAGGCTGAGCGCATACGAGATCGTCGCGGCACCCAGTCCGAGGGCCGTCCAGAAGAGGCCGGCGCGCAGCGTGCGACGCCAACGTCGCCTGGCCGGTGGGACGGTGCCCAGGACCCTCACCCTTCCGAAGAGGAGGCTCGCTCTCCGGGTCATCCGAGGCGAGGGGGCCGATGGTCCTGCTCGGTAGTACCGGTCGGGCATCATCCGCAGGCATGTCACTCCGCGACGAGATCGCCGATCAGCCGCGGGTGGTCCGCAGGCTCCTGGACGAAGGCTGGCCCGAGGCGCGCACGCTCGGGCGGGCGCTCGCGGGAGTTGAGCACATCACCCTCGTCGCGCGCGGCTCGTCCGACAACGCCGCGACCTACGGGAAGTACCTGTTCGAGAGCATCGCCGGGGTCGTCACGGCGCTCGCAGCCCCGTCTCTCGTCACGCGCTACGGAGCGCCGCCCTCATACGCGCGCGGCGCGGTCATCGGCATCTCCCAGTCCGGCGCGTCGCCGGACGTCGCGGGTGTCGTCGCTGAGGGTCGGCGAGCAGGCGCCGTCACGATCGCCTTCACCAATCGACCGCAATCCAAGCTCGGTCGCACGGCCGAGCACGTCTTCGCGCTGCGCGCCGGTGCCGAGCGCGAGGTCGCCGCGACGAAGACGTACACCGCCACGTGCGTCGGGCTCGCGCTCCTGGCGGCGACGACCGCGGAAGCGCGGGGCCGCAGCGCCATGTCGCTCGCCGGCCTCGAGGAAGCCGTACAGGAGGCCGTCGAAGCGGAGCGCGACGCGGCGCGCCTGGCCCGGGCGATCGGGCGCGCCCCGACCGTGATCGTGCTCGGACGCGGCTATCTGTACCCGGCGGCGCTCGAGACCGCGCTCAAGATCAAGGAGCTCGCGCGCGTCTGGGCCGAGCCCTACTCCAGTGCCGATTTCGCGCACGGTCCGCGCACGCTTCTCCGCCGTCGGACCCCGGTGCTCCTCCTGACCTCACGCGGCGCGACGGAGGGAGAAGCGCGCTCGCTCGCGACGTCGTTCGCCGGACGCGGCGCGCGCGTCTACGCGATCACGAACGACGAGCGGGTGGCGGAAAAGGCACGCGACGCCGTGCTTTTGCGTGCGCCCCTCTCGGAGACGCTCGTCCCGATCAGCTTCGTCGTCGTGGGGCAGCAGCTCGCCGTCGCCCTCGCGCGCCGCCACGGGAACGACCCGGAGCGGCCCGCCGGCCTCGCGAAGGTGACGCGGACCTTGTGACCGGCGCCCGCTTCGGCGGCTTTGCGGGCGCTTTCTTGGGCGCGTCCTCACGTTCGAACTCGACCGACAACCGGTACCCGTAGGCGGCGGCAACCCGCGCGAGCGAACGGAGCGACGGCAGATAGCGCGGGTCCTCCATGCGGCGCAGCTGCGTCTGCGACGTGCCGAGCCGGCGTGCCGCGGCGCGCTCGGAGAGCCCCGCGGTGCGCCGCAGCTTGCCGACAGCCTCGGCCACGGCCGAGGCGAGCGGGTCCGCGCGCTGGGGTTCTTCGGGGACCGGTGCAACCGGGGTTGGTGTCGGCTGTTCGGGCATGGAGCGCACATCCTAGAGCGGCATTTCGGTGTGAGCGAAACGCCTCAAAATTACGGGTCAGGCCGCCGCGAAGATATCTAGCAGATCGCGTTGCGTCGTGTCGTATGCGAACAGGATCGCCCCTTCGCATCCCGCATCTTTGACGGCACGCACTTGCTCTCCAAGTAAGGCGCGCTCACCCGCGTATGCCATGAGCCCTCCCCACATCCGCGTCTGTGGTGCCGCCGCGCGCGCTTTGCTCAGAAGACGCGAGACCTCCACGGTCTCGCGGCGGTACGCCATGGGACAGAGCAGATCGACGAGACCGGCCCGCGCCCACTCCGGCCAACGCTGCAGGACACGATCGCGCGCGACCTCAGGGTCGGGAAACACCGCAGCGGAGATGACCAGACCTGGCCGCGCGGCGCGAAGACGCTTCGCGCCTTCCGCAACGAACGCGGTCACGGCGGCGTGGTCGTCTGGCGATCCCGCGTAGGTGACCTGCGGGTATCGCACGTAGTCGTAATGAAAACCCTCGACGCGGTAGCGCGACACGATGTCCGTGAACACCGCGAGCGTGTGCTCGCGGGCGTCTTCGTTCTTCGGATCGATGTAGATCCCTTCCCAATCGCTGCCGCCCACGGGGTCGAGATATTTCACGCCCGCCGGCCTCAAAAGCCACTCCGGATGCCGCCGCACAAGGTGCTCCGGCGCCTTGGGGAGGGCGCCCTCGGGGCTCGACCACACGAAGAAGACGTTGCCCCAGGCATGCACGCGCACGCCCACCGCTGCTCCGGCACGAACCAGATGCGCGAGCGGGTCGAACTCACCGGTTAACGACTCGGCGCGCGGCTCGAGCCTGGAGGCGTAGTACGCGTCGCCTCGACCGCGGACCTGGACCACGACGTCGTGAATCCCTCTTGTCGTGGCGTCCGCCATGAGGTCGTCGATCGCGCCCTTTGTCGTGATCTTGTCGCGGACGACCCAGAGGGCCTTATCCACTCAATGCGCCTCTTGCCGCGTCGATGTTCTCCGGCCGCGAATCGATCGGGATCGTGCAGCCGCCGGCGGCGAGCCAGCGTCGCGCCCCGGTCTGCGCGAGGTCGTCGCGCGCCTCTCGTTTCGCGAGCGCCGGCGTGCTGGCCAAAAAGGCCTCGTCCGAGAATCCGCCGATCGCGCCACGCGACGGCACCGCGGCGAGGAACGCGGCGAGATCCGGGTTCTCGGCGAGACGCGGGTTCCACGACACCGCAGCCACTGGGTAGTGCGCGAGCTCGACCACGCGCGCACGCGGTCCGCAGACGTGCAGGATGTTGAGCGCCGCGCCGCGCGCGCCAGCGAGGACGCGCAAGTCGTACTCCGTTCCAAATCGCCGGTACTCGCCCTCGTCGAGCGTGTCGCGACGAGCCCAGACGGTGGTCGCGAGAAAGATTCCGTCGGCGTATTCGATACAGGCAGCGGCTAGCTCGGCGAACGTCTCAGCGACCGCGTCGAGAGCCGCGACGACGGCGTCGGTGTGCCCGCGCAGATCCGCAAGGACACGCTCGGCTCCGGCAAGGCGCTCGAGAACGCCGAGCGGGGTGAAGATCGTCGCGACGAGCGGGGTGTCGGGGAGAATCTCGCGCACGAGGCGCATACCGCTGAGGAGCTCCTGGAACGCGGGCTCGCGCACCGATTTGCGTCCAATGCGCGCCCAATCCTCGGGCTTGCGCACCGCGTAGCGCTCGAGCACGGGGTGCCCGTCTTTTCCGTAGCGGTACCGCGTGCCCCATGGTTCGGCGTGGTAGTGCGCGCGCGGGTTGTACTTGATCAGGTCGAGCTGATGCCGCTTGGTGAACGCGATCGTCGTCTCCGCCAGCTTCGCCGCGCCTTCGTTCTCGTCCGGATAGAAGTGGCGCCAGACCGCGAACGGCACGCGGTCGACTTTCTGCCCACCGAGTGCTCCAGTCACGCGTTCGCGCGAGTTCACAGCTCGGCGAAGGTCGTGAGCGTGATCCGCTCGCGTTCGAGGGCATTGCGGACGCGAGGATCGGTGAGCACCGCGAGCTCGAGCGGCCGCTCGCGCGCGTAGGAGGAGGTCGCGAGAAGCTCGGCGTCGGGCTCGCCGGGGTGGCACATGAGCTCGGTGACCCCGTCGTCCAGCCGCGCGAGGAGCGCCAGTAGGTCGCCCAACCCAATGTGCCCTGGATGCTGGAATTCGCGGGTGAAGTGGTCTGGCGTCCGCACTCCCTTCGCACGGTACTCGTCGCGCTGCGCCGGCGTGTGCGTGCGCGCCGCCGCGCCGGTCTCGCGCGCCAGCTCGGCGACCGCCCACGAAAGCGCGGGGTGGTCGTGGATCCAATGATGTGTGTCCACATGCGTGGGTTCACGGCCCGCGAGCTCGCGGGCGCGGGCGTACTGCGCGCGGTATTCGGTGAGCGCGTCCGTCCGATCGATCGGGCGGGCGAGCAGCTCGGACGGGCGCCAGAACGACCCGTCCTCGCGCACGAGGGAGCGGATCTGCGCGGGATTCGAAAGCGGCCGTGCATAGGTGAGGACGAGGTGCACCCCGAGATCGAGAGTCGGCGTCCCGCGCGCGAGAGACGCCGCGTGCGGGGTGCTCGGCGCATTTGTCATGAAGGTCGTGCTCGTGACGATGCCCTCGCGATGCGCGCGCATGATGCCGTTGTCGATCCCCTCCGACCGACCGAAGTCGTCCGCGTTGACGATCAGGAGACGGGCCAACGGTCCTCGATCGCCGCGCGCACGTGCCATCCCCACGTCTCGAGCCGGCGCTTGGCTTCCTCGGCGGGGACGTGTGCCTCCTGTTCGACGAGCCGGATGGCGCGCTGGCGCAGCTTCTCGTTCGTGGGACGTAGGTCGACCATCAGGTCGTCGCGCGTTCGCCCGAGCTTCACCATCGACGTCGTCGAGAGCATGTTGAGGACGAGCTTTGTTGCGGTGCCGGCCTTCATTCGGCTCGATCCGGCGATGACTTCCGGGCCGACCTCGACCACGATGGCGACGTCGGCGGCGCGGGCGAGCGCGGAATCCGGAGTGCAGGTGATCGCGATGGTCGCGGCCGCGTGGAGATCTCTCTTTGCGCCTTCAATCGCGTCGACGACGTACGGCGCTCGCCCGCTCGCGGAAATCCCTACGACGACGTCGCCCGCGGTCGCGCGCGCGGCAAGATCCCGTAGACCGAGGGGCGCGTCCTCGGCACCCTCGATCGACATGCGGAGCGCGTGGTCCCCGCCCGCGATGATCCCGGTGACGAGCTCCGGTTCCACGCCAAACGTTGGCGGCATCTCGCTCGCGTCGAGAACGCCGAGCCGGCCGCTCGTCCCAGCGCCGACGTAGAACAGCCGATGTCCGCTCGTGAGCGCCGGGACGATGAGATCGACGGCCCGCTCGATCTGCGGGATCGCGGCGCGGACCGCCGCCGCGACAGTCGCATCTTCGTCGTTTAGGAGCTCAAGTATTTGCCGCGTCGACATCTTGCCCAGGCCTCGCGCGCGCGGGTTGCGTGACTCGGTCTGCCGTTCCATCACGCGCCCCACGCGAGACGCATGGCGAGCCGCGCGGCGCCCATCGCGGGCTCCTCGCGCACGGGCTCGACCGCGGCACCGGGGAGCATCCGGAGCAACTCGCCCCGAACCGCTCGCTCAAGCGAAGGGACGGATTCGAACGCGCCGCCGGCGAGGTAGACCGGGCCCTCGGTCATACGCAGTCCCGTCGCGACCGTCGACGCGGCGCGCGCGAGCGCGTGAGCACCGCGCTGGACGATGGACACGGCGATCGCGTCCGCTTCAGCGGCGGCGCGTCCGACCGCCCAGACCGCGGCGACGATGGCGGGCGCCGGGTGGGGCTTGCCGTAGAGCTGCGGGATCACATCCATGAACGTCGCGACGCCGAGGTCGCGCAGCAGATGCGCCGTGATCGCCGTTGCGGCGCCGCGCCCGTCGGCGTGATGCGCCGCCGCGCGCAGGCCTTCGAGCCCGAGCCAGACACCGGACCCCTCGTCTCCGATGAGATAGCCCCAGCCGCCTGCGCGCTGCTCCTCGCCCTCGTCGTTGCGGCCGAAGGCGATCGACCCGGTCCCCGCGATCAGCACAACGCCGCAGCCCATCGGGTTGCCCGCGTAGAGGGCGGCGATCGCGTCGTGGGTCACATCGATGCGTACCGCCGGGCCAACGAGCTGCGTGAGGATCGCACGACCGCGCTCTCGGTCGGCGGGGCGATCGCCGCCCGAGCACGAGAGGACGACCGCGACAGGAATCGCGCCTGCGAGCGATTCCGCAAGCGCCGCGCCGATCGACCCAGCCGGATCGGGCGACGAGAGCAGATTCGCGCCGCCGCCCGCGCCGCGCCCGATGACACCACCTTCGCGATCGACCGCGAACGCGCGCGTCTTCGACCCGCCGGCGTCGATCCCCACGACGAGCGGTCCGGTCATCAGGGTTGGTGGATCGCTCCGCCCGAGACCGCACGCGATGCGCCGGTCGCTCTGGGCAGGATGTTCGGTTTCCCCTGCATGCGGTAGGCGCCGAGGATCGCGAAGGCCACCGCTTCGCGAGCGGTGACCGGAATCCCGAGCTCGTCGCTCGTTCGCACCGGAGTCGGTGCGACAGCAGCCCGCAATGCGTTCACGAGCGTCGGGTTGCGCGCGCCGCCGCCAGCGAGGATGAGCTCGCGCCAGGTCGTGCCGCCGGGCGTCTCGCGCTTGAGCCCGTCGGCGACCGTGCGTGCGGTGAGCGCGATTGCGGTCGCGAGCGCGTCGTCGCGCGTTCCTCCGTTGCGGGTGACGCGTCGCGCGAGCTCGTCGGCGAACGGCTGGCCGAAATCCTCGCGCCCGGTGCTCTTCGGCGCGCGCTTCCCGAAGTACTCGTTGCTGAAGGCCCAGCCGAGAGCGCGCTCGTCGACGCGGCCCCGCGCCGCGCCGCCTCCGGCCTCGTCGAATCGGTTGCCGTCGCGCTGCGCGATGAGATCGCTCAGGATGTTCGCGGGGCCGGTGTCGAACGCGATCACGCTGTCGGCCTCAGCTTTGGGGATGAGCGTTAGGTTGGCGATGCCGCCGAGGTTCAGCAGCGCTACCGGCGCGCGCGTGCCGAACAGGACGAAGTCCGCGAACGGCACCAGCGGTGCGCCCTCGCCACCGGCCGCGATGTTCGCGCTCCGGAAGTCGGTGATCGTCGGCACGCCGGTGCGCAGTGCGACACGCGACGCGTCGCCGAGCTGGAGCGTTGCGCGCTTTGGAAGGTGCGCCACGGTCTGGCCGTGCATAGCGATCACGGCGGGAAATGCGGCGAGGGTCGGAACGAATGCGACCACGGCCTCGGCGTACGCATCGCCGATCGCCACGTGCAGCTCCGCAAGCTCCGCGGCGCCCACCGCTTCGCCTGATGCCGCGGCGAGGATCCGTTTCCGCAGGCCCTCGTCGTAATCGCGGTGTCCGGTCGAGATCACCTTGATGTCATCGCCATCGACATCGACCGCGGCGATATCGATCCCGTCGACCGACGTGCCGGACATCATTCCAATCGCGATCATCCGCGAATTGTCGCGCGTCAGGGTCTGGCCAGCGCCTCGTAGACCGCGACGCGGAAGCGGTAAAGCTCCTCGTCGTTCGCCCGGCCGAAGTACACGCGGTTCGTGAGCACGACGAGCGTGAGGTCCTTCGCCGGATCGACCCACACGCTCGTCCCGGTGAAACCGGTGTGGCCAAACGCGTCGTCGCTGAAAAACGGAAGTCCCTCGGGCGGACGAAGGACGAGGCCGATGCCGCGGCGCACGCCCCCGCCGCGGTACTGCTCGGTGCGCGCGAGATCACGCAGGTCGTTCCCGATCACCGCGCCGTCGCGGTAGACACGGATGAGAGCAGCAACGTCGGCCGCTGTCCCGAACAGCCCCGCGTGCCCGGATACGCCGCCCATCGCGTACGCGTTCTCGTCGTGGACCTCGCCGCGAAGGCGCTTGCGTCGCCACTCGGTGTCTTCTTCGGTCGCCGCGCACTCTTGGGCCGGCCGCGGGCCGAACTCGCAGGTTCGCGCTTCGACGACGTCAAGGACGCGCTCGCGCATGACGGAGCGGAAGGGCTCGCCTGCGACGCGCGCCACGCCGGCGGTCAGCATGATGTAGCCGAGGTCGCTGTAGCGGAACTCGCCGATGTCTTGCGCGAGCGGCTCCCGCGCCGCGAGCCACACGACCTCGTCCGGCGTGGACGCTTCCTTCCAAAAGGACTTCCACCAGGCGAGTCCCGCGGTGTGCGTGAGCACCTGCCGAAGCGTGACGCGGTCTTTGTTGCCGCCGCGGAAGTCCGGGACGAGCTCGCGGAACGGCATGTCGAGCTCCAGCTGCTGCTCGCGCACAAAGGAAAGGACAAGCGCTGTCGTCGCAAGCTTTGTCAGAGACGCAAGATCGAAGAGCGACGCGGCCGTGCATGGCGCGTCCGGTCCGGCGCTTGGATCGGGACACAGCGTGCCCGCCGCGTATGTTTCGACCGCGCCACGGCGCTCCACGCGCACGACCGCCGCGGTGCAGAGCGACCCGATGGCCTCGTCGACGATGCGTTTCGCCGGCGCGGCGACGTCGGTCACGCGAAGTCGCGCATGCCCGCGCCGATGCTGAATATCCCGGGCACGACGGCGGGGAGCGAGCCCGCGGGCTTGCGCTCGCCGAGGAGGACCTCCGCGGTCGCGGTAAGACTGGGCTCTCGAGAGTCGTACGCACAGAGGTAGGCCGCGATGTCCGGCACGCTCAGGATGTCGTACGGACCGCGAAGCGCCACTACCCCTACAGGTTTCTCCTTCGCGAGGGCCCTCACCAGATCCACTTGCTCCGGATACGCGAACAGGTTGGTCGTGCCGACGACCACGACATCGGCCGCGCGCGATGCCCTCACGACCCGGTCGATCTCCGACGCGCTCGGATGCAGTGGGAGCGACTCCGAGACCGCGTCGGAACGCTTCGCGGCCATGACGCTCCCGAGCGTCGCCTGTCCTTCGAAGAAGCTGATGTCGGCGTTCGTCGGCGAGACCGCGAGGATCCGCCCGCGCAGCGGCAGTACACCGCGATTGCGAAGCAGCGTCGTCGCGCCGCGCGCGAGCTCGAGCGCCGTCCTGCCGTTCGCGGCGAGATCGGGCGCGGACTGATCGCGACGCCCGTCGAGGATGCCAAAGCGCCGCTTCGCGTCGACGACGCGTCGCACCGATTCATCGAGCCGCGCGGTGGAAACCGAACCCGAGCGAACGGCCTCCGTGATGAGACGGTGTCCCTCGAGCTGAGCGCTCTCGTCGAACCGGAACAGCAGATAATCCGCTCCCGCCTGGATCGCGCGTAGGCCCGCAGCGGCCTCGCCGACGTTCTTGAGCGCTCCCATCTCGAGGTCGTCGGTCACGATGATTCCCTGGAAACCGAGCGTGTTTCGAATGAGATCGGTCATGACCGTCTTCGAGAGCGTGACCGGGAGCTCGGGCGTTGGATCGAGGGCGGGAACGACGATGTGCGCGCTCATGATGGCGGGGACGCCGGCCGCGATCGCCGCGCGGAACGGCGGAAGCTCGACGCGGTCGAGGGTCGCCCGGTCCGCCTCGATCTTCGGAAGGCCGGTGTGGGAGTCCGTCGTCGTCGAGCCGTGACCGGGGAAATGCTTCGCGCAGCAGAAGAAGCCGGCCGCGGCGTATGTCTGGACGGCGGCCGCCACGAGCGAGGACACGCGTGCGGGATCGCTTGAGAACGAGCGGTTGCTGATGATCGGGTTGGTCGGCTCGTCGTTGACGTCCGCCACCGGCGCGAAGTTCCAGTTCACGCCGAGAGCCCGGAGCTCGGCGGCGCTGATCGTCGCGGCGGTGCGGACGCTGCGCTCCGGATCTGCGGTGGCTGCGAGCGCCATCTGACCAGGCAGGATCGTCGCGCCCTTGTTGATGCGGACGACCGGGCCGCCCTCTTGGTCGATCTCGAAGAAGAGCGGCAACGACCTCGCGTCACGCGCGATCTGATCGAGGTCCGCGACCAGCTTCGCGAGGCCGGCCGCGTCGGTGAAGTTCTCGGAATACAGGATCACGCCGCCGATGCCGCGGTCGCGGATCATCGCCTCCAGCGAAGACGTGATCTTCGTGCCGTGGAACGCGACGCTCATGAGCTGCCCCACCTTGCGCTCGAGCGACATCGATCCAACCACGTCGCCGCTCGGGATCGGCGTCGTCGTCGGTGCGCACGCGGCGAGCGCGGTCACCGCCGCCGCGCGCAGGAGGTCGCGGCGCCTCATGGAAGCTGGACGGGCAGACGTCCTTCCGCCTGCCGCTTACCGGCGAGCACCGCGGCGAGAGCCTCGAGCGACGCAGGCACGTCGCCGTATGTGAGGAGCGCAGGGACGTTCGGTACGAGCGCCGCGTCGTACGGGCTGCGGACGGCGCACAACACTCCGCCGCCCGCGAGCGCTTCCTTCACGCGCGACGCCTGCTCCGGCTGGAACCAGGCGTTCGTCGAGCAGACGACCAGCGGTCCCGAGCCGCGAGGCAGGTGGCCGTTGCTCGAGAACGTGACGCGGTCTCCGAGATGGCGGCGGAGCGCGGCCTCGAGCGTCGACGCCGGTGTCGAGAGCTCCTCGACCGGCGAAGCCTGGGTCGGCTCGAAATAAAGGACGCGGAGGGTGGTGCCGTCGAGCCGCGGGCGCGGCGGACCGACCTGCGTGATCGACGCCTCGGCGATCTGGAGCGCGAGGTCCCGCCGCGGCTCATCGTCGAAGTCGGCATCGAGCGCCGTTCGGCCGAACCGCTCGCGGAACCAGGTCGCGCGACGCAGCGCCTCGCGCGTGCGCTCCGGCCGCACCCGATCGGCGATCCATTCCGAGGCAGCCAGCTGTCGATCGAGGCCGCTCGTCACCATCATCGCGTCGACACCCGCCTCGAGTCCGGTGACGACGACATCCTCGATCGAGATATCCGCGATGCCGCTCATGTCGAGCGAATCCGTCATGGAGAGGCCATCGAACCGCAGCTCGCGCCGCAGGAGATCGGTCAGGATCGGGCGGGAGATCGTCGCGGGAGCCTCGCTGTCGAGCGCGGTGTAGCGGATGTGAGCGCTCATCGTCGTCGTCGCTCCCGCCGCGAACGCGCTCCGGAACGGAAGGAGCTCGCGGCGCTCGAGAGTCGCGCGATCGACGGTCACGTCCGGCCGCGTGAAGTGCGAATCGAGCGACGTGTCCCCGTGCCCGGGAAAGTGCTTGGGAGTCGACGCAACGCCGGCGCCCTCGGACCCGCGCACCCACGCTGCGGTGAACTGTGCGACCCGTTCGGCGTCGTCACCGAACGAGCGCGTGCCGATCACCGGGTTACGCGGTTCGACGTTCACGTCGCAGACCGGTGCGTGGTTCACGGTGATGCCATCCGCGAGCAGGCCTTCGGCCACCGCCCGCGCGGCGCGCTCCGCGTTGCGCGGATCACCAGTCGCGCCTATGGCCATGGCACTCGGGAAAACCGCGCGGTATCCGACACGTACGACCGTGCCGCCTTCCTGGTCGACCGCGATCGGCACCGGAGGAAGATCGCCACGCACCGCCGCCTCCTGCGCCTCGCGCACCATCGCGCGCACCTGATCCTTCGAGCGGATGTTTCCGCGGAACGCGAAGAGGAGAAGGCCGCCGATCTTTCCGGCGCGGATCGCGTCCAGGATCGGGCCCGGGACCTGCTCGCCGTCGAAGCCGGCCCAGACCAGCGCGCCGGTACCGAGCTCGGTCACGACCTCCGCCGCCGGCGATACCGCGCGAGCGTGATCTGCCCGAGCGGACGGCCGCGCGGTATGCGTGTCGATTTCTCGAGTGTGATGCGCCGGATCTGGTCCGCATTCGGAACGATCGGCGCGATGCGCCTCACGCTGCGCGGACCGGCGATGTAACCGCCAAGCGCGTCGAGAATGTCGTTCACCCGCTCCTCTATGTCTAGCATCGCGAGTGGACGCGAGCCCAGGAAGAGCTCGAGGCGGACCTCGAGACGATCGTTCTCGCTGTACCCAACGCCGCGCGACGCCTGCGACTCGAGGACGGCCGCGTGGACCCGCCGCCGCCACTCATTCCGAGGGGGCGCGTAGGGTGGGAGGGTCGCGCTAAAAGTGAACCGGCGCTTCGCCACACAGCGAGACTAGCGCTCTATCATTTTCTTCTCCGAGGAGTGACCTGACCCGTGCCAACGCTTAGCGCCACCGCCCGCGCGCGACTCCCAGACAGCGCGTTCGCCTATGTCGATTCCCAGGGCCGCCGCCGGCTGCCGATCAACGACGTCTCGCACGTACGCAACGCCCTCGCGCGATTCGATCAGGTCGACTTCGAGGACGACGCGGCCCGTGAGCGCGCCCGCGAGCGGCTCCTCCGTGCAGCCAAGAAGCACGGGATCGTCCCGCTCGGCTTCTTCGACGGTCAGCTCCGCAAAGCCCGCGGTGCCAACGTGCGGTCCCTTCCGCGCGGGACCCTGACCTTCCTGCTCACCGACATCGAGGGCTCGACGCGACTTCTCGAGCGTCTCGGGGATGGGTATGCCGGGCTGTTGCGCGACGTGCGAACGATCATCCGCACGAGCGTGCGATCGGCGAGCGGACACGAGGTGGACGCGCGCGCCGACGAGTTCTTCGCGGTCTTCCGGCGTCCCGCGCACGCGCTCGACGCGGCGCTCGCGATCCAGCGCGCGCTCCGAGAGAAGAGCTGGCCCCAAAACGCGGAGGTGCTCGTTCGCATCGGCATGCACACCGGGCGTCCGACGCTCACCGACACTGGGTATGTCGGCATTGCCGTCCACATCGCCGCGCGCGTGTGCTGGGCGAGCCACGGTGGACAGATCCTGCTCTCGTCCGCGGCGCACGACTCATTCACCGAACGTCTCGCCGAGGGCATCGCCTTCCGAAGCCTCGGACGGTTCTCGCTGCACGGCGTCGCCGAGCCGGAAGCGCTGTGGCAAGTCAACGTCGCCGATCTGCGCGCGAAATTTCCCCGACCGCGCACGATCGGAAGGAGACAGAGTTCCCGAGCCGGGCTTCGGACAGCGCCCGGCTAGGGGTCGGCTGCTCATGCGCACCGGCCAATTTGCGATGGTGGGTCCCTAGGGATGAGCCTCCCCGAGCACTTGGAAAAGTTCCTCGGCACCGTACGAGGTGGCTGGTCCCAGACGGCTGACGGACGCCGCATGGAATTCACAGTCGTGGACTTTGCGGGAGGGTCGCGACTCAATGAGCACGCCTTCGCGACGCTGGGCCTCAGCAAGATTCCGCTGCACTCTCCCAGTCATACCGAGCACATCTACCAGGAACTTGTGATCGTTGTTCCGGAGACTCTTGGATTGGTGCCGGTACCCGACACCCTTCAGCACGTCGCGCAGGAAGCCGTCGCGACGGGCCAGGCGGTCGTGCGTGGAAATGTCATCGGCCCCCGTGGCCCCCTCTTTTACGACGACTCCAAGATGGAGGCTCTCTACGCGGCGAACCCGTGGATTTTTCCAAACGAGTTCGCGACCTACCGAGAAAAGGATCGCGACGTATCCATCGTGTGGCTCGTCCCGATTTCACGCGGCGAAGCTGAATTCGTGCGCTTTCGCGGCTGGCGTCAGTTTGAAGACGAACTCGCTAAGGCCAATCCCGACTTGATCGACATCAAGCGCGAGCCGATCTTCGGATAACCATGGGTTCTCGGCGCCTTCGTGGGCGGTGACGGGACTATCCGCGCTGCACGGTCACGTCGATGGAGTCGTATCCGGTCGAGCCGTCGGGATAGGGCGAGCGCGCGATCGGCGTCTCGGTATTCCCGGTTCCGTCTGTCGCTCTGACGATCAGCTTCACAGGGCCGGCTCCGCTCGGAGTCCAGTCGTAGCTCCAGCGGCGCCACGAGAGCGGGCCCAGCGGCACCTCGAGCGTCGCCATACCCCATGACTTCCCGCCATCGCTCGAAAGCTCAACCTTCGATATCCCGCGCGCCCCCGCGAAGGCGATACCGGCCACTGGAAGAGTGCCGCCGGTCCACCGCACGCTCCGCCCCGGGAGATCGATCCGCGCGTTGGTGTTTACGTTCGCGCTGTCGGACCAGCCCTGCTGCTGCCAGTAACCGATGAAGTCGTAGTTCACGACCTCGATCGTGCGGATCCACTTCACGTTCTTCATGCCGTAGATATTCGGGACGAGCATCCGCGCGGGATAGCCGTGATCTTGCGGCACCGTCTTTCCGTTCATCAGATACGCGACGAGGGTTCGGTCCTCCATCGCTTTCGCGATCGGGATCGAGTCGGTGTAGCCGTCGACCGACGTGAAGACCACGTCGTAGGCGCCGGCTTGGACCTGAGCGCGGTTCAGGAGGTCGCGGAGCGGGACGCCGGTCCAGAGCGCGGTGGAGATGAGATCTCCGCCGACGTAATTGGAGATGCACTCGAGCGTGTGGATCTGTTCGACGGCCTCGAGATCCAAGAGTTCGTCGTACGTGAGTGAGAACGGCGATTGGACCAATCCTTTGATGTCGAGCCGCCACTCGTCGATGAGCACCCGTGGCTTCACCAGCGTCGTGTCGACGGTGTAGTGATCCTCGTTTGCCGTGATCCGCGGCGTGATGCCGGGAAGAGCATCGACCGCCGGATTGGCAGCAGGGATGTCGGCGCGCGTCCGCAGGCGGCGAGCGGCCGTCGCGATGTTGCCGAGCCCACCCGAGCCGACCGCGGCGATCCGCGAGAGCGGAAGCGAGACGATCGCGACGGCCGCGGCGACGGCCGCCGTCCCCAGAAGCGCGCGCCGGCGCGCGGGCGATGCGGGTCCGGTTTCGGCGGGGCGCTCGAGGGCGCTCGGCAGGATGAACGCGAGCGCCGCAAGGAAGACCGCGGCCCCGACGGCCGCGTCGATGAGGCTCGTAACCAGCTCGATCCGGAGCGGTGCGAAGAGGCGGGCAAGTACGAACGCGGCGACCCACGGAAGCAGGCCAACGCCAACCACCGACGCGGTGCGTCGCCTCGGCGATGCGGCGAGGAGACCCGTCGCCGCGCCATCGATGAGAAAGAGCGCGACGACGCCGACGACAAGGAGGATCTTCGCCCCCTGATGGAGCGCGTCGATGAGCGGGATGGAGATCCAGCCGGGGAGCACGTCGATGATCGCCTGGCCGAGGCTGTCGGCGACGAACGGCATCCCGGCCATGCTGAGAAGGAACGCGACGTCGAGGGCGAAGAACATCGCCAGCGCTCCGACGAGCATCCCGGTGCGTGCGCGCCGGTCGAACCGGCCCATGTATGGCACGATACGCCGCGTTGTCTTCGTCGCCCCTTCCCCTTTCTCCTGAAGATCTGTACGAATTCCGTTTCCTCACGGATGCCCAGATCTCGCCCGACGGCGCCCGCATCGCGTACTCCGTAAAGACCGCGAACCCGAAGCGTGATGGATACCTCGGCGCGATCTGGCTGGTTTCAGCGGACGGCACAACGCCGCCGGTGCAGATCACCGCGGGCACCGCGCAGGATTCATCGCCGCGCTGGTCGCCCGATGGCAGCGAGCTCGCGTTTACATCAGACCGTGGCGAGGTTCCGAAGGGGCGGAAGCGACCGCCGCGGAATGTCTTCGTTCTCGATCTGGCGGGAGGCGAGGCGCGGCAGCTCACGCGGTTTGGCGATGACTGCTCCGATCTCGTGTGGGCGCCTGATGGTGGCCATCTGGCGTTCGTCGTTCGCGACCCCAAGGACTCGGCCGACGAGGAGGATGGCGTTCGCGTCTACGACCGCGCGCGCTACCGCTCGGACGAGGGCGGGCTGAGCGACGGCCGTCGCAAGCACGTGTGGATCGTCGGGGTCGATGGTTCGGCGCCGCGCAAAGTGACCGACGGGGATTGGGACGACGGCCAGCCGGAGTTCTCGCCGGATGGCCGCGAGATCGCGTTCGTCTCCAACCGGACCGAACGCCGCGACCTGAACACCGTCGCCGACATCCACGTCGCCTCGCTTTCAGGCGAGACGCGCCGGATCACCGACGGCGAAGGCAGCTACGGCAACCCGTCGTGGTCGCCGGACGGTACGGTGATCACGGCGTACGGGACCGAGTGCGCGATCGGATCCTCCGCCCGCAACATCCACATCTGGGCTTTCCCGAAGAAAGGCGGGCCGGGCAGGGACCTTCTCGAGGGCTGGGACCGCTCCGTCGGCTCGTCGGTGATCAGCGACATGCGCGCGCACGCGCAGACGCTGCCGCCGGCCTGGACGGGCGACGACCGCATCCTCTTTCTCGGATCAGACCAGGGGACGGCGAACGCCTACTCGTGCGCTTCGGCCGGCGGTGACGTGCGCGCCGAGACCGTGGGTGCCCATCAAGTCGTCGCGTGGTCGCTCGATCGTTCGCTGCGTCGCTTCGCCGCGATCGTCGCGATGGCGACCGATCCGGGTAATCTCGTCGTGGGCGAGGTCGGCGGCCCGATGCGCAAAGCGACATGCCTGAACGACGAGCTCCTCGGTTCGCGGTATATCGCGGCGCCGGAGCGCGTCGAGTTCACCGGCGCGGACGGCTGGAAGATCGAAGGGTGGCTCATGAAGCCGCGCGAGTTCGATCCCGCGAAGAAGTGGCCGCTCGTGCTCGAGATCCACGGCGGGCCGCACACCGCGTACGGACACTCGTTCTTCCACGAGTTCCACGTGCTCGCCGGGCGTGGCTACGCGGTGCTTTTCACAAACCCGCGCGGGAGCCACGCATACGGGCAGCGGTTCGTCGAAGCGTGCGTTGGCGACTGGGGCGGCAAGGACTACGAAGACCTCATGGCCGGCGTGGATCACGCGCTCGCGCTCGGCTGGGTCGATCCGAAGCGCCTCTACCTCACCGGCGGTAGCTACGGCGGGTTCATGACCAACTGGATCATTGGCCACACCGATCGGTTCCGCGCGGCGGTGACGCAGCGCAGTATCTCTAACAACATCTCGGCGTTCGGCACGAGCGACATCGGATGGCATTTCTGGGAGCACGAGATGGGGGATGCCACGCCGTGGAGTGGGGGCGAGAAGCTCATCTTCCGTTCGCCGCTCACCTACGTGACCAGCGTGAAGACACCGCTTCTCATCCTCCACGCAGAGCGAGACCTGCGCTGCCCGATCGAGCAGGCCGAGCAGCTGTTCACCGCCTTGAAGGTCCTCGGCAAGGAGGCCGTGTTCGTGCGGTTCCCTGAGGACAACCACGATCTCACGCGCGGCGGCAAGCCGAAGCATCGCGTCGAGCACGCTCGCCGGATCGCCGACTGGTTCGACGCGCACCCCTGAAATGGGCGTCCGGCGCGCGACGGTCGACGACGCCGCAGCGATCGAGCGCATCCGTGTCGAGACATGGCGCGCGACGTACCGCGGACTTCTCCCCGACGGCCTCATCGACCAGCTCCAGCCCAACGTCGAGCGCCGCCGCGAGCGCCTCCGTATGGCTGGGCCCTCCGAGCTGGTCTTCGTCGCGCAGGAGGGCGTCGACGTTGTCGGCTACGCCTTCGCCGGCCCCGAGCGGGCGCGGGACCCGGAGTACGCGGGCGAGGTCTACGCGATCTACGTGCTTCCGGCCGCCCAGGGCAAGGGCCACGGACGCGCGCTCATCCGTGAATGCGCTCGCGCGCTCGCATCGCGTGGCTTGACCTCGATGCTGATCTGGGTCCTGCGCGAGAATCAAATCGGCCGCGGCTTCTATGAGCGCCTCGGCGGAACGGCCGTTCGCGAGAAGCAGCTCGAGGAATTTCCGGGAGCTGAGGAGCACGTCGAGGTCGGTTACGGCTGGAAGGACACGCGCGGGCTCGTCGCTTAGCGGTCGAGCTCCAGGTCGAGATCGTTCGGAGGCTCGTCCGGAAGGACCCAGCGAATGTACGGTTTCGCCCACTTCACGTGGAGCTCGTTCGCCGTATCGGTCGCGGCCTCGTACATCCTCTCGAACGTCGGTCCGTCGTGTGAAGAGAGAGCGGTGAGCAGTGGACTTAGATGGTCGGCCTCGAACGCGGCGAGATCCTCCGCATATTTGGGACGGAGCTGCGCGAGCTTGCGCTGGAGTCCACGCACCCGTCGGGCGAAATACGCCGCGAGCTCCCAGTTGCCGCTTCGGGCCGCGTAAGCGCACTTCCACCAGGCGTTGCCGACCGAGGCCATGATCTCGCCGGTCCCCGGGAGAAGCCGGGCCATCTGCTCGAGAGTCAGTGCCGGAGCCTTCGCCTGCGGGTCGTCGCTCACCTTGCGATAGTACGAACGTGCGTGATTCACGACGCGGGTCCATCGCCGCCTTCCTCGAGAACTTCCGGACGAGCGAGATCCCGTTGCCGCGGCGTCTTGCCATAACGGCGCGGAATCTCGCGCGACGCGCGGCACTTCGCCAGGGCTGCTGCGGACACAACGGGGAGCCGGGCTGCTGAGTGACCGCCAAGCCGGAGGGTCCTCCGCGCCGCTAGCATTGATGAGCCGGTGAAAGAGCTCTTCCAGGGCCGTCGTTTCGGCTTCGCGCCGCGTGCCGCGATCGCCTACATCGCGATCGGCATCGGGATCGCGCTCACGTTGAGCGATCTCATGGCGTGGTTCGCATGGGGCGGAAGCGACACGAACGGCTACGTCGTGGTCTCCGATTGGCTCGCGCATGCCGTGACGGTGGTGCTCGGGGTCGCCGCACTCGCCGCCCTTGCGGAGTATCTCGACGTTCCTGAGGACGACCGCGGGATCGCGAGGCTCGACCTGATCGCCACCGTCATCGCGTTCCTTCTCTACGGCGCGTCGACGTTCCTGCGCGCGTTCGACGTCGGTGCGCCCGCGGCCAGCCCGGCGCCGTTCCTGCTCGCGATCGCGGGCCTCCTCGTCGCGTTCGTCGATGCCGCGGTCGCCGCCAACCTCTACAGCGCGCGCGAGTGGGAGGAGCTCGAGGAGGAGCCGCTGCGCGAGCGGCGCCCCCGCAGGCGGGCCGCGATCCGCTAACCGAGCGCGCTTCGGCGTGCGGCACGAACGCCGCGGTCGCGTCGCACGATCCGCTCTTCGCGCTTGCCGGTGTCGTCACCGATCTCGGCGGCTCGGAGCTCGAACGCCAGGAGCGCGCTCTCCGGATCGGTTCGGAGCGCGCGGCGCGCGTTCGCGTCATACCTCATCGCTTCCGACCGCCGCGCGTCGCGCATCGCCGCCTCGAACACGCGAATGAGCTTCGACATCGCACGACCTCCGCCGGTGATGACGTCACGGTCGCATCGCATGGCGGGAAGGACCAGAAAACGGCGAACCACTCAAATGTCTCGTGCGCGACATTTAGGTCGAGGCGAGCTCCCGCAGGCGGAGCGCGTTCTTCGGCGCATAGCCCAGCTCGTCATTGTTGAAGTAGGCGAAGACGTCGCGCGCCTCCGCGCGCCATCCTTTGATCCGCTCCGCCCACTCGCGGAGCGCGGCGTCTTCGTAGTTCGAGGCATAGCGGCGGCCGGGGCCGTGAAAGCGCAGGTAGACGAAGTCAGCCGTCACTGCCAGATGCGTCGGCCAGTCCGGCGTCTCCCCCGCGACGAGCGCGATGTTCCGCCGACGAAGGAAGGCGAGCGCCTCCGCCGTGAACCAGGAGCCATCGCGGGGCTCGAGCGCGTGACGTCGTCGGCGCGGCGCGACCATCCGAAAGAATCGCTCCGCGCGCTCGTGATCGAACTTCATCCGCGGCGGCAGCTGAACGAGCACGACCGCGGCCTTTCGGCCGAGCCCAGCCATCGTCCCGTACGACCGTTCGACGCTGTCCCGCTCGATCTTCAAACGCTTGATGTGCGTGATGAACCGATTGAGCTTCACGGCGTACACGAAATCGTCAGGGACGGACCGCCGCCACTTCTCGAACGTCTTCTTCTCAGGCTGGCGGTAAAACGGATTGTTGAGCTCGACGGTGTCGAAGTACCGCGTGTAGTACTCGAGCCACTTCGCCGTCGGGAGATCCTTCGGATAGAAGCGGCCCTTCCAGTGCTGGTACTGCCAGCCTGAGGTCCCGACCCGGAGCCCGCTCATATGCTCAGGGCGTGATCCGCGTCGAAGACCTGGTGAAGCGGTACAAGAAAGCCGAGACAAACGCCGTCGACGGCATCTCCTTCCAGGTGAAGGCCGGAGAGTTCTTCGTCCTCCTCGGACCGAACGGGGCGGGGAAGACGACCATGATCTCGATCCTCACGACGACACTTTCCCCGACGAGCGGTGGCGCGACGATCGATGGCAGCGACATCGTCCGCGAGGCGAGCGCGGTGCGGCGCAAGGTCGGGATCATCTTTCAGCGGCCGAGCCTCGACCAGAACCTCACCGCCGAGGAGAACGTGCGCTTCCACGCCGTCCTCTACGGCATTTTCCCGTACGCGCCGACCTACGGACTCATGGCCCGCGGCTATCGCGCGAAGGTCGAGGAGCTCGCGAAGCTGCTCGGCATCGCGCGGGACATCCACAAGCCCGTGAAGACGTTTTCCGGGGGCATGCGACGAAAGCTCGAGATCATGCGGAGCCTCCTGCATGATCCGAAGGTCCTGTTCCTCGACGAGCCGACGGCCGGCCTTGACGTCCCGACGCGCCGCACCCTCTGGGAGCACCTCACCGAGGTTCGGCGGACGAGCGGCACCACGGTCTTCCTCACCACGCACTATCTCGAGGAGGCCGAGGAGGCCGACCGCATCTGCATCATCGACAAGGGCAAAGTCGTGTCGTTCGGAACACCCGACGACATCAAGCGGGATCTCGTCGAGGAATACGTGCTCGTCGACGCGACTGACCGATCCGCTTTGCGCGACGAGCTCGCGCGGCTCGGTCATGCGACGAGCGGCGGCGCCCCATTCAAAGTCCAGCTCAACGGTCACACCGTCCACTCCATCTTGAGAAGCATCGAGACACCGCTCAGCGTCGTGAAGACCCACACGCCGAGCCTCGAGGACGCATACCTCGAGATCGTGAGCCGCACCGGTGAGTGAAGCCTCCGCGATCCTGGCGCTCGCCCACCGCGACTTCATCAAGCTGCTGCGGGATCGCCAGCGAATGGTCGCCGACTTCGCGTTCCCCCTGATCTTCATCGGCATCCTCGGCACCAGCCTCCAGGCGGGGTTCGGCGGCAACTCCAACATCAACCTGCTCGATTACGTCTTCACCGGTGTGCTCGCGCAGACCGTCTGGCAATCCTCGGCGCTAGGACTGATCTCGCTTCTCGCCGATCGTGAGCAGGATTTCAGCCAGGAGATCTTCGTCTCGCCGATCTCGCGCTACTCGATCATCCTCGGGAAGATCCTGGGCGAATCGCTGGTGGCGCTGCCGCAGGCGCTTGGGATCATCGTCTTCGGTTTCATCCTCCAGATCCACATCGGCCCGGATCAGCTCGCGCGGATGGCGCTCGCGCTGATCGTCATCGCGCTGTTCGGCGGCGCGTTCGGCGTGATCGTCCTCGCGAACCTCTCGAGCCAGCGCGCAGCGAATCAGATCTTTCCGTTCGTACTCCTCCCGCAGTTCTTCCTCGCGGGGATCTTCAACCCGATCCAGAACCTACCGCTGCCGCTCGACATCCTGTCGCACATCGCGCCGATGCGGTACGCCGTCGACCTCCTACGTGACGCGTACTACGGATCGACCTCACGAATCGTGCTGTCCGATGCGACGACGAACCTCGCGATCATCGGAGGACTGTTCGTCGCGTTCATGGTCGTCGGCACGTTCCTGTTCGTCCGCGCGGAGCGGAATCGCTAGCCGCTACGGTCGGTGGCGGTAACCCGAGCTTGTCTTCGGATCCATCTCACCGCCGAACACGCGCAGAAAGTAAAGCGCGATCGCATAGCTCGCCGCGAAAGTGAGGCCGGCCAGCACGACAAGAAGCACTACCTCGCCAAGACTGTCGATGCCTCGAATCGCAAACAGCACGACGAGGATCAGCGGGGTTGTCGCCGCCCAGACGGCCGCCGTAGTGCGGTGACCCATCTCGTAGCGGCGCCAGCGGCCGAACAGGACCAGGCGCGAGATGAGCAAGAGAACCCCGAGTGCGAGATAGCCAGGAAGGTCCACGTCGTGGATTTAACTCGATAGGCCAGCCATCGGCGTGACCAGTCCGCGGACTGCTCCCAACCTGAACGACTCGCGTCGCGGTTCGACGTCTAGATCGGTACCCCTGTGAGAAAAAAGATCACGCGGGCCGATACTTCGCCGGCGAAGACGCATCCCAGGGCTACGTAGAGGAGGCCGGTCGACGACTGCGTGTTCATCCCGGCGGTCCACCACGCCGCTGCCGCGACGATAAGCGTCATGAGAAGCCCGACGCCGATCCGCAGACCCAGCGCGACGGAGAGGGCCGTCTCCCAGGTGCCGGTGAGATCGCCGCGAAGCCAGACGATCCCGACGAGAGCGATCTGCAGAGCGATCGCCGCGACGACCGTCAGCGACGCGCGGCGTAGCGGGCCTGGCGAAAGCTTCGGCGTCACGAGGTACCAGTGTCCGAGCAGCATCGCGCCGTCCGCGCCGCCGAGCGCGATCGCTCCAAGTGGCATAGCCACCAGGGCGAGCGGGTCGACGCTCGACTCGGCGGGCTTGGTCGCCAGAGCGACGACGGCGAGAGCCAGGACGCCGGCGACTGTGGTCAGGATCCCGGCCGCGATCCGGATGCCGAGCGCCGGCAGGAACGCGGTGACCAGCTGGATGATCACGAGGACGGTCACGAGGATCAGCGCCTGACCGAAGGCGCCGAGAGGCCCGGTGTTGATGCTCGCCGCGTCAGCCAGATCGCCTCGCGGGAACACCGGCACGAGCGCGAGCGCCGCGGCGATCGCCCCAGCGTCGACGAAGGCGACGAGCTTGAGAAAGCCGCCGGGCGCGCGTCCTCCGCGGTCCACCCACCACATGAGGAACGATCCGCCCACGGCAAGCTCTGTGAGGACGACCGACAGCACGATGGGCAGCGTTGCGATCGCCACTTCGAAGTCACGCTAGCGTGGCGCGGTGCCACCCTCAAACGAGCACGATCGGCGGATCGCGGCGATGTTCGACCGGATCGCACCGCGCTACGACCTGCTCAACCGCCTTCTCTCCGTCGGGACGGATCTCTCGTGGCGGCGCCGCGCGCTCGAGCTCGCGCGTTTCGGGGAGAACGGGCGCGCGCTTGACGTCGGGACAGGCACCGGCGATTTCGCGCTCGCGCTGCTGGCGCGCGCCCCAGGCTCGGCGACGGTCACCGGCGTCGACATCTCGCCCGGCATGCTCGAGGTGGCCGCGCGGCGTGCCGCGAAAGCGGGAGTCGGCACGCGGTACGAGCGACTTATCGCGAGCGTCGAGACGCTTCCTTTCGCCGATGGCACGTTCGACGTCGCCACGGCCGGATTCGTCATCCGGAACGTCGGCGACATCCCGAAGGGGTTGCGCGAGATGCGTCGCGTGCTGCGGCCGGGCGGACGCGCGGTCATCCTCGATCTCCACACACCTCGGAATCCGACCGTGCGCCGCCTCTATCGCGGCTTCTCGTTCGTCTCTCCTCGTCTCGCGGCCGCGCTCGGCAGCGATCCGGAGGCCTACCGGTACCTGCCGCGATCGATCGAGGCGTTCCACGACCCCGAGACGCTCGCAGGTCTCCTCCGAAACGTGGGCTTCGTGCGCGTGCGGTTTGAGCGTCTAACCTTTGGGATAGCGGCGATCCATCTGGGGGAGGCGTAGCGCGTGGATTTCGACATCCCCGAGGAGCTGCAGCTCCTGGCCCGCACCGCGCGCGACTTCGTGGAGACGCGTCTCCAGCCGCTCGAGAAGCAGGTCGAGGAAACCGACAAGATCCCGAACGACGTGCTCAAAGAGATGGGGCAGCTCGGCTTCTTCGGACTCCCGTTCCCCGAGGAGTACGGCGGGGTCGGCGCCGGCGATCTCGGGTACTGCCTCGCGCTCGAGCAGTTCGGGCGCACGTCGGCGGCTTTCTCGAACATCATCGGCGCGCACACCTCGATCGGCTCGATGTCGATCTTTCTCGGCGGCACCGAAGACCAGAAGCGCCGCTACCTACCCGATCTCACCGCCGGAAAGAAGATCGCTGCGTTCTCGCTCACCGAGCCCTCGAGCGGGTCGGACGCGGCGTCGATCCAGACGAGCGCGACGCTCCGCAACGGCTGCTGGATCCTGAACGGCACGAAGATCTGGGTGACGAACGGGCCGATCGCCGACGTCATCGTCGTCTACGCCGCGAACGACCGGGCGAAAGGCGCGCGCGGCGGGATCACGGGATTCATCGTCGAGAAGGGCTTCAAGGGCTTCCGCGTCGGAAAGATCGACGACAAGATGGGTCTCCGCGGCTCGTATACCGGGGAGCTCATCTTCGAGGACTGCGAGGTCCCCGAGGCGAACGTTCTCGGCGGGCAGGTCGGCTCGGGCTTCCGCACGGCGCTCGGCGCTCTCGATATCGGGCGCGTCTCGCTCGCCGCGGGTGCGGTGGGCTCGAGCCAGCATCTCCTCGAGCTCGCCATCGAGCACAGCAAGCGGCGCCAGCAGTTCGGCAAGCCGATCGCCGCGAACCAGGCGATCCAGTGGATGCTCGCGGACTCGGCAGTCGAGATCCACGCCGCGCGGCTCATGGTGTACGACGCGGCATGGAAGCTCGATCAGAACAAGCGCGCGTCACTCGAGGCCGCGATGGTCAAGGTCTACGCGTCCGAGATGGCGAACCGCGTCGTCGACCGCGTCCTTCAGATCCACGGCGGCATGGGCTACATGAAGGATTCGCCTGTGGAGCGCGCCTATCGTGACGCGCGCATTTTGCGGATCTATGAGGGCACAAGTGAGGTACAGCGCATGATCATCGCCGAGGAGCTGCTGAATAACTAATGAGGGTAAGGGTCGAGACGAAAGAGGCCGCACCGGTCACTGGCAAGCCGTGGACTCGTCATTACGACCCCGACGTCCCGGCATCGCTGGTCTACCCGAGCGTTCCGCTGCAGGCGATGCTCGACGACGCGGCGGAGAACCACCCGAACTCGACCGCGACGATCTTCTTCACGCGCAAGCGCTCGTACAGAAGTATCTCGGACGCCGCATGGCGGTTCGCCAACGGGCTGCGCCGTCTCGGGGTGAAGACCGGCGACCGCGTCGCGCTGGTCCTGCCGAACTCGCCGCAGTTCGTGATCGCCTTCTACGGGGCGCTGCGTGCGGGCGCGGTCGTCGTTCCCTGCAATCCGCTCTACACGCCGCCGGAGCTGCAGCATCAGCTCGCGGACTCCGGCTCGACCATTGTTGTCACCCTCTCGCGCTTCTACCCTGTCGTGAAGGCTGCGCGCGCGGTCGCTTCGCGCCCAGGGGCCCCTGCCCCTGCATCGGTCGAGCACGTGATCGTCACGAACATCAAAGAAGAGATGCCGCCGATCCTGCGAGTGCTCTTTACGCTCGCCAAGGAGAAGAAGGACGGCCATCGCCAGCCGTTCGCCGGCGATCCCGGCGCGGTCTCTTTCAAAGAGGTGCTCACAGCGCCGGCGGATCCGTTCGACGCGGGCACCGGACCCGATGACCTCGCCGTGCTCCAATACACGGGCGGCACGACCGGCATCTCGAAAGGCGCGATGCTCTCGCACCGCGCACTCGTCGCAAACACGCTCCAGTGCCGGGCCTGGTTCACCAACCTGCGTGATGGAGCCGACGTGGCGATGGCAGTGATGCCGTTCTTCCACGTCTACGGACTCACCGTCGTCATGAGCCTCGCCGTCCAAGGCGCCGCCGCGATGATCCTCGAGCCGCAGTTCGAGCTCGAGCGCGTGCTCAAGGACGTGCAGCGATACCGCCCAAAGCTCTTCTGCGGAGCCCCGCGCATCTACAACGCGATCAACAACTCTCCGCTCGCGCAGAAGTACGACCTGCGCTCGATCGAGGCGTGCGTTTCAGGCTCGGCCCCGCTCCTCGTCGAGACCCATCGGCGGTTCGTCGAGCTCACCGGCGCGAGCCTCGTCGAGGGGTACGGCCTCACCGAAGCCGCTCCGGTCACGCACTGCAACCCGCTCTTCGGGGAGGGGAAGCAGAAAGTTGGCTCGATCGGAATTCCGTACCCCGACGTCGAGTCGAAGATCGTCGATCTCGAGACAGGCGAGCAGGAGATGCCGCCCGGTGAGCCGGGCGAGCTCATCCTCCGAGGGCCGCAGCTCATGGACGGCTACTACAAGCGGCCCGAAGAGACCGCGCAGACCTTGCGCAATGGCTGGCTGTACACCGGCGACATCGCGACGGTCGACCCTGACGGATACGTCTCGATCGTCGATCGCAAGAAGGAGATGATCATCGTCTCCGGATTCAATGTGTATCCCCGCGAGGTCGAGGAGGCACTGGCCACGCACCCTGCGGTGATGGACGCCGCCGCGATCGGCGTGCCGCATCCGATCAAAGGCGAAGAGGTGAAGGCGTTCGTCGTTCTGAAGCCGGGAGCCAAAGCCACAGCCGATGAGATTCGCGCGCACTGCGAGAAGCACCTCGCGCCGTTCAAGCGCCCGAAGGAGATCGAGTTCCGGGATTCACTGCCGAAGACTCTCATCGGCAAGACCCTGCGGCGGCAGCTGGCTCAAGAAGAGAAAGCGAAGCGCAAGACCGCGGTCCCGGCGTGAGCCGGAGGGCCGAGCCCGTTTAGCGCTTGGCGACGCTCGCGGTGATCACGAAGTAGTCGTTGATGATCCCGTCGAGGGTGTTGTAGACGACACGCATCACGACGTTGACCGGTTCGATCGCCGCCACCTGCATGTGTGGCACTGCGATGAGCTTCGCGCTCCAGACCGCCGGGTATCCATAACCGTTGTTGTTCATGGCGATAAGTTCGCAGAGCAGCGCTCTGTCAACATCGGCCGGAGTGGTGAGTTCTCGCTCCCGCGCGCGTACTCCCCCGAGCGCGTACTCCCCCGCGCGAGTTAGTAGGGTTAGCCATCCATGATCGAGCCGGACGTCGTCGTCGTGCCCGCGGGAGACGCGCTGCTTGGCGATCCGCCGCGCACCGAGCACGTAAATATTTTTGCCATCGCCCGCAGGCCCGTTTCGGTGGGCGAGTACGCGATGTTCGTGGATGCGACGCAGCATCATCCCCCGACGGAGTGGGAGCAGAAGCGGCGCACGAGCGGCGCCGCGCTCGAGGGCGTGTCGTGGGCGGACGCGGTCGCGTATTGCCGCTGGCTCACGGTGGGAACGGGCCGCATCTACCGGCTTCCCGACGAGCGCGAGTGGGAGAAGGCCGCACGGATACAAGGCACGCTCGAGGATCTCGGCGTACGACGTGAGTGGACCAACAGCTGGCAGAACGGCGGCCGGGTACTCCGGACAGGCGCCGATCCGGCGGCGCGCGTGCTCGCGGACGACGACATCGCGACCGTCGGCTTTCGCATCGTGCGTGGGATGACCGGCCGCTGATGCCGCGCCTCACGGGGGTCATCGTCGCCAGCGGCAACGGTGCGTCGGCGCTCCCCGCGGGTATTCGGATCCTCGCGCGCGGCGGGTCAGCGCTTGACGCGGTCGAGGCGTGCGCGAAGATCATCGAGGCCGACACGACGGACACGAGCGTCGGCCGTGGCGGGAAGCCCAATGTGCTCGGCGAGGTCGAGCTCGACGCCTCTATCGTCGATGGGACCAGCCACCGCGTTGGCGCAGTTGCCGCGCTCACGGGATATCTCCATCCGATCACGGTCGCGCGCGCGGTTATGGAGCGCACACCACACGTCTTCATCGTCGGCGAAGGCGCCGCGCGGTTCGCGCGAGAGATAGGTGCTGAGACCGCGCAGAACCTGACGCTATCGACTCGCAAGCTGTGGGTGGAGCGTCTCCGCTCCGTCGGCGAGACGCCCGCGAGCATCCGCCGTCGCGTGAAGCTCCTGCCGGTCGTTCGCAAGACCGTGCGCGAGGAGCGCGGCACCGTGAACTTCCTCGCGCTCGACCAGCGCGGGGACATGGCGTCGGCGGTCACGACGAGCGGCTGGGCTTACAAGTACCCCGGCCGTGTCGGCGACTCGCCGATCGTCGGCGCGGGCAACTACAGCGACTCGCGCTACGGCGCGGCCGCGTGCACCGGCTACGGCGAGCTCGCGATCCGGAACGTCACCGCGAAGACGGCCGTCGACCGGCTCGCGTCGGGCATGCCGCCGGACATGGTGGCGCGCGCCGCGATCGCCGATGCCAACGAGCACGAGGACGCGGCCTTCAATATCGTCGTCCTCAGTCCGAAAGGCGTGCACGCCTCAGCGACGAATCGCGAGGGACGCCGCTACGTGTGGATGACGACGCGGATGGACGAGCCGAAGGTAGAGGCCCGCATGCTCGTCCCGCGAACACCTCGCCGTTCACGACCTGCCGGAACGAGGCGACCCCGAAAACTGTAGGAAGGGCGTGAGTCGGCTGCGTCGCATCGGCGTGCTCTGCGCGCTGGCGCTCGTGGGGTGCGGCGTGTTCTCGTCTCCGACGGCCCCACCATCGCCCGCGCCCTGCGGGACGCCGACAGCGCTCACCATGATTCCCGGCTTCGGTCTTGCCGCGAAGGCCGGCCCTCTCGCAATGCGCGATTGGCCTGACGGCCCCGACGCGACCATCCGCAACTGGAGGCCCGGAACGCTGGAAAAGGTCCTTCTCATCCAGATCGAGTCGGCGCCTTCCTTCAGCGTCCGGGGAAGTCGCTGTGGGGACGGTCGCAAACTCCGCTTCTGGTACCGCACGACCGGTCCCGCGCCGGTCGGCTCGAATCCGACGCCGATCCCCGACGCGGTGTTCGCGGCGATGGGCGATGACGTCGTGGTGTTCGATGGGGGACCGGCGTCTCCTCCCGACCGGATGACGTCCCTGCCGGGCTACATGCTCTTCACATCCGAAGGCGATTGGCGGATCGACGTGCGCTCCGGTGAGACCCTGCTTGGATCGGCGATCCTCCGCGTCCAGCGCGGAGGTTAGGCCGTTGACTCGGCGAGCACGGTCAGAACCTCTTTCGTTTCCGGCCAATGCGCGATGGCGACGGCGTCGTCGCGAGTGAGCCATTTGTAAGAGTCGTGCTCCTCGTTGAGCACCGGTTCCCAGCCCATCGGCACCTCGACCGTAAAGTTCTCGATCGCGACCTGGTCGACTCCGGTGAGGTATTCGCTGCGCATCTCGTCTGGAACCCGGTAGCCCTGCGGCATCCGAACGTCGACGACCGGCGCGTCGAGGGCGGTCTCCTCGCGGAGCTCACGAGCGGCGGCTTCGGCGAAGGTCTCACCGTCCTCGACCACACCCGCGACGACGTGCCAGTAGTCGTCGATGGCGCGGTGCAGCATCAAGAACTCGTCGCCTCGCCGGATGATGACCGAGGTCTCCCGGGCCGTCCTCAGAGCGCGGCCACCGCGGCTTGCAGCTTCGCGGTCGCCTCGCCCGCGGGAGTGCCGGCAGGGAAATAGATCGGGTCTCCGAACACGACTTCGACATTGCCGCGCCAGCCGTTGGAGCGAGATGCCTCCCATTTCCGATCGAGATGGTCGAGCACCGAGACCTTGCCGATCTTCAGCTTCATCGGCACGACGGGTGTCGCTCCTTCGACAGCGATGAGCCCCGTCCCCGACTTGAAGGGTTGCATCGGGCCGCCGATCGTCAGCTTGCCCTCGGGGTAGATGAGGACCGAGAACTGTCGATCGAGCCGCGCGCCGAGGAGCTCGAGGCTGCGACGGATCGCGCCTTCGCGTGCGAGCGGGAACGCGTTCGCGAGGATCGACGACGCGAATCCATTCAGCTTGTTGCCGAAGACGTCGTCCGCGGCGGCGGCGACCGCGAGCTTCCAGCGCCACGAGAGCGGGATCGCCATGAGGATGATGCCGTTGTCCCAATGCAGGCAGTGGTTCGGCGCGAACATCACCGGACCGCGCAGGCCGTGGAGCTTCTCCTGTCCGGTGACCTTCACTTTGTAGAAGACGTGGACGAGCGGATAGATGAGCGTCTGCTGGAGCAGCAGGCCGAACGAGCGCACAAGCGGGCTGAGCGGCCAGCCGTAGATGCCGGTGTCGCGCTTGACGTCACGCGCCGAGGCGACCATGCGCTCGAGATCCGCGACCGTGGCGTTCGGCTCGACCGCCGCGTCGTCGATGTAGGCGCCGAGCTCCTCCTCGATCGCGCCGAGGAGATCGACGCGCCCGAGCGAGTCAAGGCCGAGGTCCGCCGACAGGGTGGCGTCGGGATGGACGGCGGCCGGCGGAACGTTCGCCGCCTGCGCGATGAGCGTCTCGACCTCGGTCAGCGTGCGGGTCACCGTCCGATCGGGGGCGGCGGCCTTCGCCTGATCGACGCGGCCCATGTTGAGGAGCTCCTCGATCACGAGGCGCTTCTTCACCTTTTGCGTCGGCGTGGTCGGGAACTCGTCCTCGGGCCAGATGGTCCAGCCGCGGATCTGCTGGCTGCCCGAGAGCTTCGTGTTCGCGTCCCGCACGATCGCGGCGACCTGCGCCTCGTCCTTGACCAGGAAGACACCGTGGACCTGCATGTCTTCGCCGGGCCGTTGGAGGCCGACGATCGTCGCGACCTCCGGTCGTAGCGGCGTCGCGATCGCCTCGATACGCGGGTCGGCCGCGAGGGTGTTCTCGATGTCTTCGGGATAGACCTTGGTTCCGTCGGCCAGGACGATCATGTCCTTCTTGCGGCCGTGCAGCCAGAGGAATCCGTCCTTGTCGAGCGCGCCGAGGTCGCCCGTGTGGTACCAGCCGTCCCTGTCGAGCACGGCGCGCGTCGCTTCCTCGTTCTCCCAGTAGCCCTTGAAGACGTTGGCGCCTCGCGCGAGCACCTCGCCGTCGTCGGCGACCTTCACCTCGACGCCCGGGAGCGGCGTGCCGACCGAGCCGAGACGGTTGAGCCCGAGGCGATTGAAGGTGATGCCGGGCGAGCACTCGGTAGTCCCGTATCCCTGGATGACCTCGACGCCGAGCTCGCGCCACGACTCGCCGAGCGCGGGATCGAGCGCGGCGCCGCCGGACACGATGTAGCGGAAACGGCCGCCGAACTGACGGTGGACGCTGAGGAAGACGAGCCGCCGCAGACCCATGGGGAGCCGCCGCGCGATCCGCCGGAGCCTGTCGAAGAGCTCTTTCTTGCCCTGCGTCTCGGCGCTCCGCTCGATCGCCAGCATGAGCGACTTCACGACCGCGGGGGTGATGAGCACCATCGAGACCTTGCGCTCCTTGAATGTGCGTCTAACCACCGCGGGCTGCCGGCTCGTCGGATAGATGACCGACGCGCCCGTGAGGAGGACGCAGAAGAACCCGCCGAGCTGCTCGAACATGTGCGAGAGCGGGAGGAATGAGAGGAGACGCATCTTCGGTCCGATGGGGAAGACCTGCGCGGCCGACATCGCGTTCGAGAGGACATTGCGGTGCGTGAGCATCGCTCCCTTCGGGTCGCCCGTGGTCCCCGAGGTGAAGACGATCTCGGCGAGATCGTCTCCGGTGATCCGCGCCTTGTCGAGTGGCGCGCAGTTACGCGAAAGGTCGGGCAGCTGCTCCATCAAATGAAGCGGTAGCCCGAGCGCTTTCGCGCGCTCCGCGGTCTGAGCCGAAACGATCGCCGCGGTCGCGCGAGTCCGCTGAGCGATCTTCTGGGCGAAGTCGGGCATCGAGTTGACGTCGAGCGGAACGAGGACGGCGCCCAGGCGAAGCGCGGCCAGAAACGCGATCCCGTACTCGGGGCGGTTCACTCCCCAGATCACGACGCGATCGCCTTGCCGCAGCCCCGTGTTCGTCAGATAGCGCGCGACGCGCGGGACGATGTCGTTCAGGTCGCGATAGGCCCAGGCGCGCGTGCGAAAGCCCGGCCGGATCGTGAATGCGTCCTTCGTGCTGAACTTCCTGGCGGACTCCTCCAGGATGTCGTTGAGCGTCTCCACCTTCCCCCCTAGTTCGCGAGTGCGCGAAGTGCTTCGCGAGCTCCGTCGCGGTACGGCGCGTAGTGCGAGAACAGGATGGTCTCCACGTCAAGTCCCGCGAGCCGGCCGATGGATCGGCGCGCCAGCGCCATGTCATCGGTGAAAAACGCGTTCGGGAGTGTCACCTTCCCTTTCACGCGCTGTAGGAGATCGCCGACGATGACGAATCGGTCGCGCGGCGAGTACAGGCAGACGCTCCCGGGCGTATGGCCAGGCGTGTGGAGGATCCGCAGTCCGCCGAGGACCGGCAGCTCGTCGCCTTCGTCGATCGGATTCGCGTGGGAGGGCGCCCGCGTGAGTAGCGCGACGATCGGCCCGGGCGAGAAGTTCGCGATCACTTCGCGGAACCGGATGCGGAGGCGCTCGGCATCGGCAGGATGCAAGAGGACCTCGGCGCCGGACAGCGCCGCGATCTCGTGGACGCCGCCGATGTGATCGGGATGGCCGTGCGTGCAGACGATGCGGGTGATGTGTTCGAGTGAGCGGCCGATGCGCGCGAGGTACGGCCGCAGCATCCGCGCGGAGCCGGCGTGACCAGCGTCGACGAGGGTGATCTCGTCGCCGTCGACAAGCAGATACGCCTGAGCCCCGATGAGCCGCACCGCATGCACGTTTGGTAGGACTTCCACTCACATGAATGCTAGGTGGCGGTCACTGCGGCAACGTGTGCTAGGCGACGCCGTCATGCGATGCTCCGCGCCGTGCTCGACGCGGTTCTTCCCAGGTATCAGGTCCGCGAGTATCACGAGACCACTGTCCACGCGAGTCCCGAGGCCGCCCTCGCCGCGGCGCTCGCGCAGCCGGCGGCGTGCGACCCGGTCGTGGGCGCGCTCTTCTGGCTTCGGCGTATTCCGGGCGGGAACCTTCCGCTTCGAGAATTCTTTCCGCGACTAGCGATCCGTCCGGCGATCTCGACCGCCACGGCGTTCATAGGCCTCGGCGACCTCCTCGGCGTGACGATCGCGTTCGGTCTGTGGGCCGTGCCCCGCAGCTCCGGCGACGGGACCACGCTCGCCACGGAAACGCGCGTCTACCAAGCCGACTCCGCCGCGCGACGGCGCTTCCACCTGTACTGGCTGGTTGTCGGTCCGTTCTCCGCGCTGATCCGGCGGCGCTAGCTCGCTGCCGCGCGTCGTGCCGCCGAAGCCGCGCGCTGATCAGGCCGCGAACGTGCGCCAGAGCAGGTTCGCGACGCTCGTGACGAGCAGAACGACGATGACCTGCCGGAAGCGGACCTGATCGAGGCGGCCGCGGACCGCGATCCCGGCCATGAGCGCGACGAGCATCGGGACGCACGCGACGATGCCGAGCGTCAGCAGATCGGGCGTGAACAGCCCGAGCGCGGCGTAGGACACGAGCTGCACCGCCGAGGAGAGCTGGAATACCGCGGCGAGGGTAATGACGTACTCGCGCGGCGGCAGCTTCATCGCGTGGAAGAACGAGCCGATGACCGGACTCGAGATCGACGTCGTTCCCTGCATCACGCCGCCCACAAAACCGACGACCGGCGTAAGGAGCTTCGCGCGCCGCGCCCCCGGCTCCCCGACGATCCGGTCACCGCGCGCCAGAAACAACACGACCATCGCGGTGATGAGGATGGCGAAGGTCTTCTGATCTAGCCCGGCGAGAAGCAGCGCGCCGACGACAGTGCCGGCGGCATTCGCGAGGATGAGCGGCACGAGGGTGCGCAGGTAGCCGAGCACGCGCCACGACTGGAGCACCAGGATCGTGTTCGCGACGAAGATCGGGATCGTAATGATCACGACGGCCTGCTTGGGACCGAACACCGACGCGAGGATCGGTGTGGCGATGAGCGGGAGGCCCATGGCGGTCGCGCCTTTGGCGAGACCCGCGACGCCGAGGCCGACGACGAGAGTTAGGAGCTGGAGCGCGCCCAATCCCGCTCGCCGACAAGAGACGGCCAGTCCACAGGGTGGAGGCGGTCGCTCGCGATGTAACGTCGTCCGGTCTTGGCGAGGGGACGGCCCTGGACACGGACGATGTCGGCGGTGTGGTCGAACCCCGCGCCGTGGACCAGCGCCGAGCCGACTCCATAGACATCCACTGGCACGCGAAGCTCCTCGAAGCGGCGGATCTTCTCCGCGTCGAATCCACCGGAGACGACGATGCGAACGTGCCGGTACCCGTTCCGGTCGAGCGCCTCGCGAAGAAGCTCGACCAGTCGCGGCGTCACCCCGCGAAGCTCCCCGTTGGCGGCGCCTTCCTTCTCCTCGAGCTCGCGCAGGATGGCGCGGTCGACGAGCGACTCACTCGTGTCGACACGCACGCCCCACAGACGCGCGCCGAGCGCGTGGGCGACGCCGAGAGAAGTGTTCACGACGTCGTTGTTGAAGTCGACGAGGCTCGTCACGTTGACGTGGCCTTCAGGCGTGCCCTTCGCCGTCAGGTGCCCAACCGCGTCCGGCGCGCGGTTGATGTACTCGTCGAACTTGAGAGTCGCCACAGTGGTGTCGCCGCCGTA